>JABLTR010105086.1_pt1 | contig 11180 bp, 10 predicted proteins | sample 7160071 | NCBI WGS metagenome assembly JABLTR01 (sample SAMN14651230, study PRJNA627086) | human gut metagenome | isolation source: feces | host: Homo sapiens
CGGCCCCCAGGGCGGACAGGCACCGGCGGGTGGCCTGGATGTCCTGGGACTCCGCCAGGCCGTGGAGGACGCTGACTCCGCCGCTGAGGGCGGCGGCGATCAGCAGCCGGTGGGCCTGGGACTTGCTGGGGGGCGGCGTCACGGCGCCGGAGAGCTTTCGAGGGGTGATCTGAAGGTCCATTTACGCCTCCAGTCCCGCCCGGATGATGGGCAGCAGGTCCGCCACCGGCACCTTCCGCAGCTGGCAGGCCCCGATCCGCCGGGGGATCACCAGGGTGATGTCCCCGCCGGCGCGCTTTTTGTCGGAGAGGGCGGCCTCCGCCAGGGCTTCGGCGGAGAAGTCCGTGCCCGTGGGCAGGCCGTTTTTGGCGAGACAGGCGGCAATGCGTCCGGCAATGGGTTCCTCCGTCCAGCCCAGGGTCTCGGCGGACCGGGCGATGACGGCCAGCCCCGCCGCCACGGCGTGGCCGTGGGGGATGGCATAGCCGCTGCACTTCTCGATGGCATGGCCCACGGTGTGGCCCAGGTTCAGGAGCTTCCGCTCCCCCTGCTCTTTTTCGTCCCGCTCCACCACGCCGGCCTTGTAGGCCACGCACCGGGCGATGACCTCGCAGGGATCGGCGGTGAGGGTGCCGTCCTCAAACAGGGCGAACAGCCCCTCATCGGAGAGGACGCCGGTCTTGACGGCCTCGGCGGCCCCGTCGGCGAACACGTCGGGGGGGAGCGTCTTCAGGCAGTCCGTGTCGCAGATCACGGCGGCGGGCTGGCAGAAGGCCCCGGCCAGGTTCTTTCCGGCGGTCAGGTCCACGGCGGTCTTGCCGCCCACGGAGGAGTCCACCGCCGCCAAAAGCGTAGTGGGCAGCTGGACATACCGGATGCCCCGGAGGTAGACGGCGGCGGCAAAGCCCGCCATGTCCCCCACCACGCCGCCCCCCAGGGCGGCCACGCAGTCGGTGCGGGTCAGGTGCTCCGACGCCAGAAATTCCAGCAGCTCTGCCAGGGTGGAGAGGTCCTTGTGCCCCTCCCCCGCCGGGAACACGTGGGAGCAGACCGTAAAACCGGCGCCCTCCAGGGCGGCGGTGACGGTATCCAGGTACAGGGGGGCCACGGTGTCGTCCGTCAGGACAGCGATCTTCCGCTGCCCCAGCAGGGCGGCCAGGTAGTCTCCGCACCGGCCCAGCAGGCCGCTGCCGATGGAGACATCGTAGGGCGGCTGGACCCGGACGGGAATGGTTCGGATGGAGTCAGTCATGGAAAAACTCCTTTATAGAATAGTCTGCGCAGCGGCGGCCGAAAATGGATCAGTTGCCGCCGGCGGTGGCCTTCAGCTCCCGGCCCTCTTTCAGCAGGTCGTGGAGCCGCTGGGCGTCCCTGTCCTGCAGGGCGTTGCGGTAGTCCGTCAGGTGGCCGATCAGCTCGTCCAGCTCCTTTGTCAGGAAGTCCTCGTCGTCCAGGAACAGCTCCGTCCACATGTCCTCGTCCAGCCGGGCCACACGGGTCATGTCCTGGAAGCTGCCGGCGGAGAAGCCGCGGCGGCGCTGGGCCTCCGGCGACTTCACGTAGGCGCTGGACACGATGTGGGCCAGCTGGGAGGTGAAGGCGATGATGCGGTCGTGCTCCTCCGGGGTGGAGAAGGTGAGGCCGGCGAAGCCCAGGTCCAGGAAGAAGGCCTTCAGGGTCTCCAGCAGCCGCATGTCCGTCCGCTTGTCCGGCGTCAGGATCATGGAGGCGCCCACGTACAGGTCCTCGGTGGAGGCGGTGAAGCCGCCTCGCTCCCGGCCGGCCATGGGGTGGCCGCCGATGTAGGCAAAGCCGTACTGTTCCGCGACGGGGGCGATGGAAGCCACCACGGTCCGCTTCACGCCGCACAGATCCACCAGAATGGCGGACTTGGAGATCAGCGGCGCATGCTGCCGGACCCACTCGATGGCGGCGCCGGGCCGGATGGCCACCAGGATCAGCTCCGCCTGGGGCAGATTTTCCTCCGTCAGAGGGGCGTCGATGGCGCCGCACATCCGGGCCATGGTCATGGTCTCACTGTTCAGGTCCGCGCCCCAGACCGTGTGGGCGGTGCGGTTTTTGATGCTCTTGGCCATGGACCCGCCGATGAGGCCCAGGCCGACGATGGCGACATTCATGGCTCATTCCTCCACGGTCTGCATGAAGCCGTGGAGCTTCAGCAGCTTGCGGGCCAGCTTGTCGAAGGCCTCCGGCTTCAGGGACTGGGGCCCGTCGCACAGGGCGTGGGCCGGATCGTTGTGGACCTCGATCAGCAGGCCGTCCGCGCCGGTGGCCACGGCGCCCATGGCCAGGGGGTCCACCAGCCAGCTCTTGCCGGTGGCGTGGCTGGGGTCGATGATGATGGGCAGATGGGTCAGCTTCCGCAGCACGGGGATGCAGGCCAGGTCCAGGGTGTTGCGGGTGTAGCTCTCAAAGGTGCGGATGCCCCGCTCGCAGAGGATCACATTCTCGTTGCCGCCGGCCATGACGTACTCGGCGCTCATCAGCCACTCCTCATAGGTGGCGGACATGCCCCGCTTGATCATGACGGGCTTGTCCTGATGGCCCACGGCCTTGAGCAGGTCGAAGTTCTGCATGTTCCGGGCGCCGATCTGGATCACGTCCACGTCCTTGAAGAGGGGCAGCTGGCTCAGGTCCATCAGCTCGGAGACGATGGGCAGGCCCGTCTCCTGCCGGGCCACCTTCAGGTACTCCAGGCCCGTGGCGCCCAGGCCCTGGAAGGAGTAGGGGGAGGTCCGGGGCTTGAAGGCGCCGCCCCGCAGCATGGTGGCGCCGCTGGCCTTTACCGCCTTGGCGATGGCCACCACCTGCTCCTCGCTCTCCACGGAGCAGGGACCTGCCATCAGGGTCAGGCTGCCGCCGCCGATCTGGGTATCGCCCACCTTCACCACCGTGTCCGCCGGATGGAACTTCCGGTTGGCGTTCTTGTAGGGCTCCTGGACCCGCTTCACGTCCTCCACAATGTCCAGGGCGGCGATCAGGTCGATGTCCAGCTGGCTGGTGTCGCCCACCAGGCCCAGGATGGTGTGGGCCTCGCCGATGCTGGTGTGGATGATGATGCCCTTTTCCTGGAGCCAGGCGATGAGGCTCTCCAGCTGGTCCCGGTTGGGATTGGGTTTCAGAACGACGATCATATGGGATTCCTCCTACGAAATAAGTTGGCCGGTACAAAAAAGACCCGCAGCCGGTTCGGCTGCGGGTCGTCATGCACTGATAGCCTTTTACAAAGCGTCAGACACGATCACGCACGTTTTCAGCCAAACCCGAATAAGCCTTACCCATAAAGTAGGTAAAGCTAAAGTAGCGGTATTCGGCGGAACGGGTGATGTTGGTCATGACAGGGATTCCTTTCTGCTGCTCTTTCTGGTTTCAGAATAACACCAGAAAAAGCAAATGAAAATTGACAATGCTTCCAAAGAATGAAAATGGATGGCTCCGGGCTATGTGCGGTTTTCCCAAAGCGGGGAGATCAGGCTGCTGCTGCGGCGGGCACCGGCATGCAGCCGGCCATCAGCATGGAGGTGGCCTTCAGGATAAACTGCACATCCTTGCGCATATCCGCCACACCGGCCATGTACTGGCGGTGCAGCTCCTGCAGGGCGCTCACCACGTCCTGGCGGAACTTCTCCTGCCGAATGGCGCGCTTGGCCAAGTACTCCTCCAGATAGGACCGGAGGTCGGTCTCATACTGGTGGTGGCAGAGCATGCTGTCGGGATAGTTTTCGTTGTGGGGATAGGTGAAAGCGTCCGCCAGATAGTGGGTCAGCTTGCCAAGGGTGTAATACTGCCACATGGTCCAGCGCTCACGGCGCTGGAGGCGGGAGATGCGGGAGTAGATGTAGCGCTGGGAATTGGAGTAGTTATGCCCCCGGAACTTATAGGCCCGCAGGGAGCCCTTGAGATAGGTCAGGGGGTTGCAGTCCGGCTGAAAGGAGCCGAACAGGAAAGCAAGCTCGAATCGTCTGGCCTGGAATCCCTGGACATTTTCCAGAAGAGTGGCGGCCAGCAGTTTGTGACTGCGCTTCTGCAAGATGCACCTCCATGAAAAAAATCAAGAACAACGCAAGTATAGCATGCCGGTCCGCCGGGCGCAAGCAAAAAAACATAAAATTTGTGTGAACTAACCTGATAAAAAAGAGGATTGTGTCGGGACGGAATGTGCGGTACAATGAAAAACAGCGCCGAACCGGATGACCCTCCGGAAATGCGCGGCAAAGGAGAATGATGATGACGACACTGACCACCACCCGACGGGGACGCTGCGCGGGGATTAAAGACTGGCAGGCTCAGTACCAGGCGCTGCAGATGACTGCCCGGGAGGCGGCGAAGCTGATCCGGGACGGGGATGTCCTGGCGTTTGCGGCCATGGCCAACTGGCCGTGGGAGCTGGACAGCGCCCTGGCGGAGCGCCTGCTGAAAACAGGCGGCCATGTGGCCATCCACGGCCATTTCATCCCGGCGGGGACCCGGCTGCTGACGCCGGAGCTGGCAGGCCAGGTGACCTATGACTCCAACTTCTACGGCGTGGAGCGGAGCCTGGCGCCCATGGGGAACGTCCGCTTCGTCCCCACCAACCTAAGCCAGACCGTGGACTGGCTCAGGTCCCGAAAGCCCCGGGTGGCGGCCCTGACCTGTTCGCCCCCGGACGCAGACGGGTGGATGAGCCGCTCCCTGTGGGCGGCGTCACTGCACCGGAATGTCCTGGAACAGTGCGAGCTGGTGCTGGTGGAGGTGAATCCCAGGCTGCCTGACATCGCCAGCGACGGAGCGTGCCACACCCGCCTCCATGTCTCGGAGGTGGACGGGATCATATCCTCAGACCGGCCTCTGGTGGAGACGCCCGTCGCGGCCGGGAACGAGGCGGACCGCCGCATCGCCGGCTACATCGCGGAGCTGGTGCCGGACGGCGCCTGCCTCCAGCTGGGCCTGGGGGGTCTTGCCAACATCGTGGGAGAGTGTTTGGTCCACGCGGGGAAGCGGGACCTGGGCATCCAGACGGAGGTGCTGAGCACCGGCGTCATGGAGCTGATGCGCAGCGGTGTGGTGAACAACAGCCGCAAGCAGACCTGCCCCGGCCGGACGGTATGCGGCCATCTGGTGGGCGGGCAGGAGCTGTGGGACTTTGCCGGCGGCAATCCGGTCTTCTGCCAGCGGGAGCTCAGCTGGGTGAACGACGCCCGGAACATCGCCCGGAACGACCGGGTGATCTCCGTGAACAACGCCCTGGAGATCGACCTCACCGGCCAGGTGAACGCCGAGTCCATCGGCCCCCGGCAGTACTCCGGCACCGGCGGCCAGCTGGAGTGGATCCTGGGCGCCCAGTGGTCTGAGGGGGGCAAGAGCATCCTGGCCCTCCGGTCCAGCTACCGGGACAAGGCAGGGGTGCTCCGCTCCAAGATCGTGCCCCAGCTGACTCCCGGCAGCGTGGTGACCACGCCCCGCACCTGCGTGCAGTACGTGGTGACGGAGTACGGCGTGGCGGACCTGAAGTACAAGAGCACACTGGAGCGGGCCCGGGCGCTGATCGCCATCGCCCATCCGGACTTCCGCCGGGAGCTGGAGCGGCAGATGCCTCTCTGAGTGCCACGGCCCGCCGCTGTCCGCAGGAGATCTCTTGGACGACCTGAACAAGGCCCCGCCTCTGCAAGGCGGGGCCTTGTGCGGTTTTGCTGAAATTTGCCCCGGCGGCCCAAAAAGAGAGCGGAGGGATTTGACATTCTCCTGCCGCCTCCGTAGAATAAAAAAGTTAAAAAATCCGCGTCTGCTGAAAAGACGGCGCAAAGAAACGCGGCGGGGGACCGCCGGGAAAGGCGGCTGTTTTGAAACTTCTGACCCAAATCGGCATCATCTTCGGCATCTGCTGGATCAGCGCCTGCATCGAACAGGTGCTGCCCTTCACCCTGCCGGCCAGCATCATCGGCATGCTGCTGCTCCTGCTTCTGCTGCTTGCGGGCGTGGTGCGGACAGAACACATCCGGGAGAAATCGGACTATCTGCTGGGAAATCTCCCCTTCTTCTTCATCCCCGCCGGCGTCAGCATCCTGAACTATGTGGACGTGCTGCGGGAGAATCTGGCGGCGCTGATCGTCATCTGCACCGTGTCTCTGGCGGCCACCTTTGCCGTCACGGTGTGGACCGTGCGGCTCACCAGCCGCCTGCTGGAGAGGGGGAAGCGGAGATGAGCGCCCTGTGGGAGTCCCCCTTCTTCGGGGTGACGCTGACCATCCTGGCCTACTGGGCGGGATGCAGGATCCAGAAAAGGACCGGCCTTGTGATCTGCAACGGCCTGGTGCTGGCGGTGGGGATGATCGTCGCCGTGCTGGTGATCTTCGACATCCCGTATGAGGCCTACAATGCCGGCGGCAGCCTCATCAACCTCTTTCTGGGGCCGGCCACGGTCTGTCTGGCGGTGACCATCTACGCCCAGATCGACCAACTGAAGAAGAACCTGCTGCCCATCCTGGCGGGCTGTGCGGCGGGGGCGCTGACCTCCGTGCTCAGCATCTGGGGGCTGTGCCGTCTGTTCGGCCTGGACCGGGAGCTGACGGTCTCCCTCCTGCCCAAGTCCGTCACCACCCCCATCGCCACGGCGCTGGCGGAGGGTCAGGGCGGCATCGTATCCATCACCGTGGCGGCGGTGATCTACACCGGTATTCTGGGCAATCTGTGTGCCCCGTTCCTGATCCGCCTGTTCCGGGTGAAGGACCCGGTGGCGGCGGGACTGGGCATCGGCGCCTGCAGCCACGCCATGGGCACCGCCCGGGCCCTGGAGCTGGGAGAGACGGAGGGCGCCATGAGCGGCCTTGCCATCGGCCTGTGCGGCATTGTCACCACGCTGGTCGTGCTGTGTCTCGGCGGGCTGCTGTGAAAGCGCAGGGCAGAAGAGAAGGTCCCGGCCTTTGGCCGGGACCTTCTTGCGGATTTTACACGTAGAACAGCAGATCGCTGTACACCGGGAAGGGCCAGTAATCGGAGGCGGTCAGCGTCTCCAGCTGGTCGGCGGCCTCCCGGGCTTTCGCCATATCCGGGATCAGCACATCGTGGCAGTAGTTCATGGCCGCAGTGGCGTCGGCGGGGATGGCGTCCAGGTCGGCCTCCATTTTGGCGCAGATCTCCTGCAGGGCGTCCGTCAGGGCGGCGATCTCCTTGGCGGTGGAGGTCTCATACTGGCGCGAAACGCCCATGGCGTCCTTGTGATAGGCCCGCTGGCACAGATCGTCGGCGTACTTGGAGACGGCAGGCAGGATCTGGTGGCGGATCATGTCCGCCATGGTCTTGGCCTCAATGGTCAGGACGGTGGAGTAGTTCTCGATGTGGATCTCGGCCCGGGCCTCGATCTCCCCCTTGGTGTAGATGCCGTGCTTGATGAACAGATCCATGTTCTTCTGGGCGGTGTACACGGGCAGGGCGTCGGCGGTGGAGGTCAGGTTGTACAGGCCCCGCTTCTTGGCCTCTTCCAGCCAGGCGTCGTCATACCCGTTGCCGTTGAAGATGATCCGCTGATGCTCGGTGAAGACCCGGCGGATCAGCTTCTGCAGATCCGCCTGGAAGTCCCGGGAGGGCTCCAGCTCGTCGGCGAACTGCTTCAGCTCCTCGGCCATGATGGTGTTCAGGGCGATGTTGGGACCGGAGATGGACTGGGAGGCGCCCAGCATCCGGAACTCGAACTTGTTGCCGGTAAAGGCCATGGGAGAGGTGCGGTTGCGGTCCGTGTTGTCCTGCCGGATGGCAGGCAGGGCATCCACGCCGATCTCCAGGGTCCGCTTGCCGGCGCTCTGGAAGTCCGTGTCGTGGATGATGGACTCCACCACAGCGGACAGCTCATCGCCCAGGAAGATGGACAGCACGGCGGGCGGCGCCTCCTGGGCGCCCAGCCGGTGGTCATTGCCGGGGAAGGCCACTGTGGCCCGCAGGAAGTCCTGATAGTCGTCCACGCCCTTGACGAAGGCCGCCAGGAACAGAAGGAACCGGGCGTTCTGCCGGGGCGTGGAGCCGGGCTTGAACAGGTTCTTGCCGGTGTCGGTGGACAGGGACCAGTTGTCGTGCTTGCCGGAGCCATTGACGCCGGCAAAGGGCTTTTCGTGCAGCAGGCACACCAAGCCGTGGCGGTCTGCCACCTTCTTCATCATCTCCATCACCAGCTGGTTCTGGTCGCAGGCGGAGTTGGCGTCGGTGTAGATGGGGGCCATCTCGTGCTGGGAGGGGGCCACCTCATTGTGCTTGGTCTTGCTGAGCACGCCCAGCTTCCACAGCTCCTCGTCCAGATCCTTCATATAGGCAGCCACCCGGGGACGGATGGCGCCGAAGTAGTGGTCCTCCAGCTCCTGGCCCTTGGGGGGCTTGGCGCCGAACAGGGTCCGGCCGCACATCCGCAGATCCTCCCGCTTGGCGTACTGGGCCTTGTCGATCAGGAAGTACTCCTGCTCCGGGCCCACCTGAGCCACCACCCGCTTGGTCTCCGTGTCGCCGAACAGCCGCAGGATGCGGACCGCCTGGCGGCTGACCTCCTCCATGGTCCGCAGCAGAGGGGTCTTTTTGTCCAGAGCCTCGCCGGAGTAGGAGCAGAAGATGGTGGGGATGCACAGGGAGCCCTCCTTGATGAAGGCGAAGGAGGTGGGGTCCCAGGCGGTGTAGCCCCGGGCCTCGAAGGTGGCCCGCAGACCGCCGGAGGGGAAGGAGGAGGCGTCGGGCTCGCCCCGGACCAGCTCCTTGCCGGAGAACTCCATCATGATCTTGCCGCCGCCGGCGGGGGCGATGAAGCTGTCATGCTTCTCGGCGGTGACGCCGGTCATGGGCTGGAACCAGTGGGTGTAGTGGGTGGCGCCCTTCTCCACGGCCCACTGCTTCATGGCCTCGGCGATCTCATTGGCGGTGGAGATGTCCAGCGGGGTCCCATCCGTGACACAGGTCTTCCAGGCGCCGTAGGATGCGGACGAGAGGCGCTCTTTCATGGTCTCCTCGTTGAAGACCATGCTGCCGAACAGTTCGGGGAGCTTCATAGTGGTACTCATGCGTTTCATCCTCCTGTATTGATCAAATGGTATCGTATCATATCCGATATGGGAAACTCAATAGGCTCCCGGCGTTTTGCGGTTTATTTGCCGCTGTCGCCGTAGTTGGACAGGACCCGGGCGGAGGGATCGTCCACGTCACAGCCCTCCCAGGACTTATTGGGCATCCAGAAGTCCCGGATCATCCGGGCCTGGCCGGGGTAATACTGCTCGAAGATCTCCCGGTACAGCAGGCTCTCCTTGGTGAAGGGCGGGCAGTAGTCGTACTTGCGCCGCAGCGTCTCGAACGCGGCATCCGTGTACTTCTCCTCGGCGTAGGCCTTCAGATCGTCCACCATGGAGTGGCCCACCGCGTCGGAGAAGGCGGCCTTCTGCCGCCAGAGGATGCTGTCCGGCAGCAGGTGGTCTTTTTCAAAGGCGTGGCGCAGCAGATACTTGCCCATGTGATAGGTGTTCTGCTTCAGCTTGGGATCCACGCGCATGACGTATTTCACGAAGTCCAGGTCGCCGAAGGGCACCCGGGCCTCCAGGGAGTTGACGGAGATGCACCGGTCCGCCCGCAGCACGTCGTACATGTGCAGCTCATCCACACGCTTCTTGGACTCGGCCTGGAAGGCCTCGGCGCTGGGGGCGAAGTCCGTGTACTTGTAGCCGAAGAGTTCGTCGGAAATCTCGCCGGTCAGCAGCACCCGCACGTCTGTCCGCTCGTGGATGGCCTTGCAGCAGAGGTACATCCCCATGCTGGCCCGGATGGTGGTGATGTCCCAGGTGCCCAGGGCGGCGATGACGATGGGCAGGGCCGCCAGGACCTCCTCCCGGGTCATGTAGACCTCCGTGTGGTCGGCGCCCATGAACTCCGCCGCCTCCCGGGCGTATTTCAGATCGATGGCGTCCGTGTCCATGCCGATGGCGAAGGTGCGGATCTTCTTCCCCAGCACCACCGAGGAGATGGCACACACCAGGGAGGAGTCCAGCCCGCCGGAGAGCAGGAAGCCCAGGGGGGCGTCCGCGTCCAGCCGTTTGTCCACGGCGGCGATCAGCTTGTTGCGGATGTTGCGGCAGACGGTCTCCAGATCGTCGGCGGAATACTGCCGGACGGTGGTCAGGTCCGCATAGCGGACGAATCTCCCGTCCGCGTAGTAGTGTCCCGGCGGGAAGGGGCAGATCTCCCTGCACAGCCCCACCAGGTTCTTCGGCTCGCTGGCAAAGACGATGGCGCCGGCGCGATCATAGCCGTAGTACAGCGGCCGGATGCCGATGGGGTCCCGGGCGGCGATGAGTTCATCCCGCTTGGCGTCGTAGATAATCAGGGCGAACTCCGCGTCCAGCTTGGCGAACATGTCCAGGCCGTACTCTTTGTACAGGGGCAGCAGGATCTCGCAGTCGCTGCCGCTTTGGAACTGGTAGCCTTTTTCCGCCAGCTGCCGCTTCAGGGGGCGGAAGCCGTAGATCTCGCCGTTGCAGACCACGTAGCTGCCGTCCAGCTCAAAGGGCTGCATGCCCGCCTCTGTCAGGCCCATGATGGCCAGCCGGTGGAAGCACAGCCAGCCGGACGGGGTCTCGATGATCCGAGACATGTCCGGCCCCCGGGAGCGGGTCCGGTCGAAGAAGGGCAGCAGCGCTTCTTTCGTGTGGGTCTTTCTGGAAAATCCCATGATCGCGCACATAAATAAAAGCACCTCCGGATATTGAAAAACGCAGCTTCCTCCTAAAATTTTAGGACGAATAGCTGCGATCCGCGGTGCCACCTAATTTGCCCCCATATGGGGACCCCTTTCAAAGCTCCAACAAGCCCGTGTGAGATAACGATCACAACTCGTCGCACTTACTGACGGAGACCCGCGTTCAGATTGCAGCTACGGAGTGTTCTTCCCGTGGACTCTTTGTGCGGGGTTCCCACTGTCTCCCGCTCACTGAACCGGAACTTCCACGGTACTTTTCTCCATCAACGCCTTTGCTGATGTCTGATTGTCCTCGATTTGGAATCGATGGTAGCAGTGTATCACCGCAGTTGCGGAGATGTCAACGTCGAAATAGACAAAATCAGCCTGCTTTTTTCGGCAACCTTTTTCCGGAAAGTCCAGCGGCAGCCTCCTCCCGGCGCCTCCTGCCGGTAAACGGCACCGGCGCCCCGCCCGCCGGGAAGGC
>JABLTR010101710.1_pt1 | contig 11168 bp, 8 predicted proteins | sample 7160071 | NCBI WGS metagenome assembly JABLTR01 (sample SAMN14651230, study PRJNA627086) | human gut metagenome | isolation source: feces | host: Homo sapiens
GGCTGCCCGGCTTCCCGCGGCGAGTCCTTGGAAGAAGCATGCATGGTTCACGGTGTGGATGTGAATGAGATTTTAAATAAGATCAACGAGCACATCAAAGATAAGTAAGCCGGAAAACCGCCGCCCGCCTGATTGACGGGCGGCTTTTTTGTGAGGTGAGTAAAATGCCGCGCCCTTTGTTTACACTTGAGCCTCGCCTTCAGCTGTGCGCGGATTGGGTGCGCCCCGGGGTAAAGATGGCGGATATTGGCACAGACCACGGCTATCTGCCGATCTGGTTGGCAAAGCAGGGAAAGATTTCACACGGAATTGCAGCCGATATTGCGCTGGCTCCTCTGCGGGCCGCCCAGCGCAATATCGGACGCTACCATGCGCAGGGCCTTGTTCATGCGCGCCTCTCCGACGGCCTGGCGCAGGTTTTTCCTCATGAGGCGGACGATGTGGTGATTGCCGGCATGGGCGGTGAAAATATCCGGGAAATCATCCGTGCGGCAGCATGGCTGAGAAACCCGGAAAAGCATTTGATTTTGCAGCCCATGTCCTCCGCGGAAGACCTGAGGCTTTATCTGGCTCAAGCCGGATTTTTCATTGAAAGAGAGCAGGCTGTGGCAGAAAAAAAACATATTTATTCGGTGCTGTTGGTCCGCTACCTGGGCGCGGTGGAGGTTTTCAGCGCTGCCTACCCGTATATCGGCAGGCTGGATGCCGCCGCTGCGGAGAATAGAGCCTATCTGAGGCAAAAGCTGGCCGGCCTGCGCAAAATGGAAACAGGAGCGCGCTGTGCGGGCAAAACGGCTGAGGCCGAGCAATATGCGGCCGCAGGGGCGGAGATAGCAGCCTTGCTGGAAAGCGCGGAAGGGAACGGTGAAGCATGAATACAGTCGGGGAAATCTATCGGTTTATAGATGAAATCGCTCCGTTTCATACGGCTATGGACTTTGACAATGTGGGTTTGCTGGTTGGGGATGAGAAGCAGGCAGTTGATCGGGCCTTGGTGGCGCTGGATATTACTCCCGCGGTAGTGGAAGAGGCCTCGGCCTGCGGTGCACAGCTCATTGTCAGCCATCACCCGGTTATTTTTACCCCGCTGCGCCGTCTTACGGCGGGCAGTCCCCCTTTTTTGTTGGCTCAAAAAGGAATTTCCGCCATTTGTGCACACACCAATCTGGACCTGGCGGCAGGCGGAGTGAATACGTGTCTGGGCGAGGCCCTGGGGCTGAAGCAGCTGAGCCTGTTAACAGAGTACCAGGGCTCCGGCTTGGCGGAGACCATGGCCGGGGAGTTGGAGCAGACGCTTTCTCCGCGCGCTTTCGCGGCGTATGTGAAACAAAGGTTGGGCTGTGAAGGGCTGTTCTATGTGGAGGGCCGCTTGCCCGTTCAAAGAGTCGGCCTTTGCAGTGGCGCGGGCGGGGACCTGATGCCGGGACCCGAGGCGGGGATACAGGCGTTTGTCACCGGCGAGGCCAAGCATCATGAGCTGCTACAGGCGGAAGCGGCAGGCATCACGCTGGTGGCAGCCGGGCATTATGACACGGAGGCGGTGGCGGTTTCTCCTCTTGCCGCCCGTTTGGCACAGGAGTTCCCCTCAGTGGCGTTTCAGGCCGCGAAAACCATGCGGCGGCCTGCGCGTTATCTATAAGGTGTGGGTAATAACAAGTTGAAGATGGAGAACGGGGGATCATGCCTATTATTTTGGGCGCCATCTTTTACGCTCGGCCGCGGCCCGGGAGAGTCAGCCGCAGCCGGTAAGGACGGAGGCTGCCGTCGCCAAAGCAAAGCCTTTGGGCGATCTGTAAACAAAAGTTATAGAGGCATGGTAGGCGAATGAGGGCGCTGCCCAGAACGGGTAACGGGCCGGCGGCCCGCAAGCCGGCATTCGCCACACAAACAATTCCGGCCGTGGCCGGGAAACAAACCGGATTGAAAAGGAGGGTGTGACCAGTGGCGCTGGATGGTTCTTTTTTAAGGCATTTAAAGGTAGAGCTTGAGTCCCGGGCACTTGAGGCCAGAGTGGACAAGGTCTACCAGCCAAACAGGGAAGAAATGGTTTTGCAGATGAGAACGCGTACGGATCATTTTAACCTGCTGCTTTCTGCTCGAGCGAACAGCGCGCGCATTCATTTTACCAGGTCCATTCCGGAAAATCCCAAGCAGCCGCCCATGCTGTGCATGCTAATGCGCAAACGGCTGTCCGGCGCCCGCCTGCTGCGGGTGGAGCAGCAAGGGCTTGACCGTGTGCTGCGTCTGGTCTTTGACGCCGCAAACGAGCTGGGGGACCGGGTGGAGCTTTCTATTTACATGGAGATTATGGGGCGCTACAGCAATATTATTTTTGTGGACGAACAGAATAAGGTCATCGATTCGCTGAAGCGGGTGGATGCAGAGATGTCCTCGGCACGCCTGGTGTTACCGGGACTCAGCTACCAGGCGCCGCCGCCGCAGGATAAACGGTGCGCGCTTGAGGTACCGGCTGAAGAGGTGGTGGCGGGCCTCCGTACCGGCAATAGCGACATTGCGCTTTCCAAAGCTCTGCTGAATACCCTGCAGGGTGTTTCGCCGGTTGTGTGCCGGGAGCTTTCCCACCAAACGCTGCGCGGGGCGGACCGCACGCTGTATGAGCTGACCCCGGAGCAGTGGGATCGGCTGCGTTTTTTCCTCTCAAGGCTTTTTGATACCGTTCGCCGGGCGGACGGCGTGCCCCATATGGTTGCAGATATGACTGGAAAGCCAAAGGATTTTTCCTTCATACCGATTGAGCAATACGGCTTAAGCGCCATTGTCAGCCGAAAAGAGACATTCTCCGTGCTTTTGGAGGACTTTTATGGGGAGAAGGACCAGATTGAGCGCATGCGCACGCGTGCCCAGGATATTCTGCGCCTGCTCACCAATACGGCGGAACGGCTGGAGCATAAAATTGGCAAGCAGCGCCTGGAGCTGGAGCAATGCGCCAAGAGGGAAGAGCTGCGCTTGTGCGGCGAGCTGATCAACGCCAACCTGTACCGGCTGCAAAAGGGAATGGCGGCGGCTGAGCTTGAAAATTTTTATGAGGAGGGCCTGCCCCTGCTCCGCATTTCGATGGATCCGCTGCTTACGCCCGCGCAGAATGCCCAGAAATATTTTAAGGAATACCGAAAGGCCAATACAGCCGAGAAATATTTGACGGAGCAAATCGCCCTGGCGGAGGAAGAGCTGCAGTACATCGACACGGTCTTTGAGGAGCTCAGCCGTGCACAGACAGAACGGGAGCTGGCGGAAATCCGGCAAGAGCTGGTGGAGCAGGGCTATATCCGTCCGCCCAAGGGCAAGCAGAAACCGCCGCAGGGGACGCAGCCGCTTTCCTTCCTGTCCAGTGACGGCCTGCCGATTTTAGTCGGCCGCAACAACCGGCAAAACGATCAGCTCACCCTAAAAAAAGCTGCCAATAATGATTATTGGTTCCACACTAAGAACATTCCCGGTTCCCACACCATTTTGGTTACAGGGGGAAAGGAGCCGCCGGAGAGCTCCATGCTGGAGGCTGCTCAACTTGCGGCTTATTTCAGCAGGGCGCGCGAGTCCGCCCAGGTGCCGGTGGATTATACACAGGTGCGCAACGTCAGCAAACCGAGCGGCGCGAAGCCCGGCCGGGTGATTTATGTTGGTTACAATACTGTCTATGTAACGCCGGGCCCGGCGTTGCCAGAGCAGCTGACAAGGTCATGAGGCGCGCCTGAAAAAGCGTTTTCCGGATATTTACAATATTGAAGGAAACCTTCGCCAGATTTAAAGATAATTTGTGAATTTTTTCTGTTTCGTCGGGAAAAGGGTTGCATTTCTGTAACAACTATGATAGACTGTAACCAACTTGTTACAAAATGGTTACAGTTCAAAAGAAATCAATAACAAAAATGAGATAAATTACAGGAATGTTTCATGACTGGTTCAGGGAGGGACCCTTCTCCATGCGAAAAAAAGTTTTTAAGCGTGTAATGGCTGCAATGATGGCGTTGTTTACAGCGGCTGCGGTTCATATTGCCGCCCCGGCAACCGTTGAGGCGGCGGGCGGAAAAACCGGCGCCGGCCTGGCTGAATTTGCAATTATGGCTTACAATCAGGGCTGGAAATATCAATACGGCGCAGCCTCTTGGGGGGTAACCGATTGCTCCGGCTTGATGTATGTTTATACGAACGGCGCTACACCGCGGAGCAGTTCCGGACAAATCAACGGCTCCAGTGAATCGGGCCCTATTTCCTCCATTCCGAGAATACATGGCCTGGGCCTATGGAAACCGGGACATGTGGGCGTCTATGTGGGCAACGGCATGTTTGTGGATAACAGCGAGCCCGGCGTCAATATGCGTTATCAGGCTGTCACCACAAGGCTGTGGGGAACATCGGCCCGCTGGTATAAGGTGCCTGGCGTGTCCTATCCTACAACGGGCTGGGTGACATTTAACGGCAATAAATATTATTATGAAAACGGCCAGTATGTAGTCAGCTGTACCAAAACCATCGACGGCACGTCTTATACCTTTAACGCCAACGGAACGGTCCAGGGCGGCGGCCCCTCGGGCGGGGATACCGCAAATCAGGTGGCGGCGCCGGCTGGCGGCAGTGGACAGGCTGCCGCGAAAAGCGGCTCCTCCAGTACGGCGAGCTCGGCCCCAAAGACTGTACAGGAGCCGTCCTATACAAAGCTGTCCGTGGGCGCTCAGGGATCGGCGGTCAAGTCCATGCAGCAGCGTCTGAGCGACCTGGGTTATTATTATGAGGGAATCAACGATTATTACGATTATGCGCTTTATGATGCAATCGCGCTCTATCAGAAGGAAGCGGATCTGGAAGTGACTGGCGAGGCGACGGTCGAGACGCAAAAAAGCCTCTTCGGCAGCAACGCGCCGGAAAACCCCAGCAAGGGAACCATTTACCCTGACATGCACAGCAGTCTGGTTCATCAAATGCAGGAGCGTTTGGTGGAACTGGGTTACATGAGCGGAGAAACAAGCACCTTTTATGGCGAGGCGACTAAGGCAGCGGTTTTGAAATATCAAAAGGCTGTAGGCTTGGAAGAGAACGGCATTATGGATGCCGCAGCGCTGGAGGGGCTTTATGCCGAGAGCGCGCCCAAAGCTGTCCGTGTAGAGGATCTTGCGGATGCCACCGCTTTTCTGTGTAATCTAGCGGTGGACACTACGGGCCAATATACGCCGGTATCTTCAGAAATTTCCACCGCTTCTCTTACGGGGAGCGACGATACGGCCAGTAAAGCTGCCCGCTCGGCCTTTATTCCTACGGTTGAAGCTGCCGTGATGACGGCGGAAATTGAACCCGCCGAGGAGGACAATGGCAACAGTGTGGTTGCTTTCCTGCTGGTAGTGCTTTGCGTTAGTCTGACCTCGGTGATCTTTGTATTCCGCAAAATGCGGATAAACGGCCAGACAGTGGTTCTTGCGGAGAGAGTGCAGGGTATGGCAGGCGGCCTATTGAAAAAAATAAAAAAATAATCCTGCTGGAATTTAGCACAAAGCCTTCCCGCTGCGTTATATCGCGGCAGGAAGGCTTTCATTTTACGGAATATTTTGTAATAAAGGCGCCCGCGTGCAGGCTTCTTTCCACAATGGACGCAGGCCGGAGAGGCTCAGCTGTCCGCTTCCGTAAGCTCTTCGGAAAAATCGGTTACGATCTGCCGGCTGCAATCTGCCGGAGAATAGGTGAAACGATCCATATGTGCGCCTTCAAAGAAATAGACCGGCGCACTGGGGCGATATGTATAATCGAAGGTGTCAATGATGACGAGCTTTACCTTCATGCGGTTGGGAAGAATGCTTTTAATATATACGCTTGCCTGCTGGCCCGGCAATACGTTTTCCTTTGCCTCCGCAAGTCCCGCCAGATTTGGCGCCAGCTCAACGAAAATCCCATAGGGCTCTACACTGCGGATAATTCCCGCAACGGTTTCCCCAGCATGAAAGCGCGAGACGTTTTCCTCCCAGGTGCCAAGCAGTTCTTTATGGCTCAGTGTGATGCGGTTGCCTTCAATAGACTTGACGACAGCCCTGATATCCATGCCCACGGCAAAGCGCTCTCTCGGGTGGTCAATGCGGGAGACGGAAATGGCGTCGATTGGCAGCAGCGCTACAACGCCGCAGCCAATATCCGCGAAGGCGCCGAAATTCTCCAGGTGGGTAATTCGGGCGTTGACAACATCTCCTGGGCTTAATTGGCGGATGTAGCTGTTCAGGCAGTCTTCTTGCGCGGCTCTGCGGGAGAGAATGGCGGTTGTGCGGCCTTCCTCATCCTTTTGAAACCCGGTTACGGTAAAGCAGACAGGGCGGTTTACACGGGAGATAATGGCAATATCCCGCACGCTGCCTTCTTTTATACCCAAAGCGCCCTCTTCACGGGGAATGATCCCCTTGCAGCCGCCCAAATCCACCAGTAAATTATGCTCGCTGTCGCAGACAAGCGCCCGTCCCTCTAAAATAAGCCCCTCTGCGCAGGCCGCTGTAAGCGTGGATATATTTTGCATGGCCGTTCTGTTTTCGGGGGTGTCAATTCTCCACCCTTCAGGGCTGAAATTGCTGTTCATTAAACAAACCTCCTCTTTTATCTTCCGTTTATCTATATGCGCCGGATTTACCGCGCATACTGAAAAGGGATGTAAATTAGGATTATTTTCTAAAGTTTTCCAGGCGGCTTGCATAATTGGCCGAAGTATATTAAAATGGTAGACAACCGAACAAGGTATTATATTTGGAAGGATGTTTGTTAGTATATGAAAAAAATAGTTGCGGCTTTGTTGGCCGGGGTAATGATAGTGGGGGCGGCCGCGGGCTGCCAAAGTGAACCAGCGAGCGGCGGTACAGAGTGGAATATTCGCCCGGACGATGGCAAAGAGGTTGGCTACCAGCTGGATAAGCCGGCAGACGGCGAAGAAATCGCGGTTCTGACCACCAACATGGGTGAAATCAAAATCCGTCTTTTTCCGGATGCCGCGCCAAAGACCGTACAAAATTTTAAGGAGCTGATTCAAAAGGGCTACTACAATGGCGTGACCTTCCACCGCGTAATCAACGATTTTATGATTCAAGGCGGAGACCCGGAGGGAACCGGCCAGGGCGGCGAGAGTGCTTTTGGAGAAGATTTTGAAGATGAATTTAATACCAATCTGCTGAATCTGCGCGGCGCGCTGTCTATGGCGAATGCCGGCGCAAACACCAACGGAAGCCAGTTCTTTATTGTACAGTGCTCTGATAAGCTGACGGATGATACCGCCGAAAACGCTATGCTGACCATGTACATGAACCGTTTTATACGCGTAGCAAAAAAAGAGCTGGCAGATAAACAGGCGGCAGGGGCCAGCGATGAGGAGCTGCAAACGCTGGTCAATGAGCTGAACCAGGAATTGTCGGATAAACAGGCGGCGGGCGTCCCGGAAGCGGATAAGGCTGTTTTAGAGAAAGCGGTTGATGTTTACAGGCAGATCGGCGGTACGCCGCACCTCGATTATCTGCACACGGTTTTCGGCCAGGTATTTGAAGGCATGGACGTTGTAGATGCGATTGCCGCGGTTGAAACCGCTGACGATAAGCCGGTGGAGGATGTCGTGATTGAGAAGGCGGAGCTGGTTACCTATCATGCGGAATGATCGGTTATTTTCGGACAATACCGAAAAATAACGGACCTGTGCCATGGGTAACGGCACACGGTAGGTGCAGGGGCTCGGCGCTTCTCGGAAAATAGATTAAAAAGCATATGAGAAAAGGGGTGCTGGAAATGGCTGAAGTCATTCACGCAACAAAAAATGATTTTGATAAGCTGCTGGCAGATAACGCGGTGGTCTTGGTAGATTTTTGGGCGACTTGGTGCGGTCCCTGCCGGATGGTTGCGCCGATTATGGAGCAATTAGCGGTTAAATATGCCGGGCGCGCGGTGATTGCCAAGGTCGATGTAGATGAACAGAATGAACTGGCGGAACGGTTTTCCGTCATGAGCATTCCAACGGTTATTGTCTTTAAAAACGGGACAGCTGCCGCAAAATCGGTTGGCTCACGTTCCTTTGACAATTACTGCGACATGCTGGACGGAGCGCTGGCATAAAACCGGCGGCCTCGCTGCCGTATATAAAAACAGGTCCCTGCGTACGGCTGTTTCCCCTGATGCGGGAGGAGCCGTACGCAGGGATCTGTTTGTTCATGCGTTTTTTCTGTGCGGAAGCCCAGCAGCGTTTTCATGAGAAACTAAAAAAGGGTCTTGTTATCGGGGGAAAATCATGCTACAATAGCGGCGAAATGAAGACCGGCCAGAATGGTTCCGGCGGGAGGAGTTTGACTATGAGTAAAAATCCCTTTGGGGCCCTGCGCCTCATCCATGATTTTCCCTATGAGGCCCAGGCGGCTATTGAAGAAAAGAAACGTGTGGCGGCAGAGACGCTGAAAATGATTCAGGGCCTTGGCTATGCCGGCATCGTTACTAATGTGTCGGCTAAAAATAATTATTTGCAGGATGAAGAGGAATGGGAGGTTCTCCGTTTTGTGCTTGAGCAATGCGGCCGGATGGATCTGCGTGTTTGGCTGTATGACGAAAAGGGCTACCCCAGCGGCGGAGCCGGAGGCCAAACAGTGGCGGAGGACCGCTCCTATGAAGCCCGGGCGCTTGTGCTGCTGCACCGGCTTGTGCAGCCGGGTGAAACGGCGGAGCTGGCCTTTCCCCATGGGCATACGCGCGGAATAGCCGCTTATGCATATCTGGTGCCCGATGAGGGGATACAAGCTATCCATGTGGAGTCGCCGTACCGTACCTATGCGGTGCGCGACACCCAGGAGAAGATCACGGTGGTCAATGAGAGCGGGCGGGAGCTGCTGCTGGTTTATTTTATTGAAAAACCGTTTTATGAAGGCGCGCATGCGCAGCATAATGTCTGCGAAAGCCGCCGCTATATCGATGTTTCCAATAAAAAAGCAGTGGCTGCCTTTCTGCGCAACACATACCAGAAATATACGGACCACGTCGGCGACCAATTTACAGGCAACGGCGGCGGGATCGAAGCGATTTTTACCGATGAACCGTCCTATATGGGCAAATATATCAATGCCGGGCTGTACCCGGACGATGTTCACGACCCATTTGATGACACCATTGCGCTTTATCCACCGGTAAATTGGGGCCCGGACGTGGAACGAGCCTTCGAGGAGAAGAGGGGCTACGCCCTGGCGCCGGTGCTGCTTTACCTATTTTTGGGCAAATCAGAACGGGCAAAGCAGGTACGCCGCGACTTTTACCAGACGCTGACGGATTTATACGAAGCCAGCTTTTTTATGCAGATTGCGGAGTACTGTAAGGAGCATGGACTGCCGTTTTCCGGCCATATACTGCTGGAGGACGACATCCGTCTCCATCCCGTTTTTGAGGGGAATTTTTTCTCCTTATTGCGCCACATGACCTACCCCGGAATCGACATGCTGAGCTCCGTCCCCGAAAAGAACTGGGCGGATGCCTTTACGCCCAAGTTGGTTTCGTCGGTGGCGGCGGCCTACGGTAGAAAGCATGTGATGAGCGAGTCCTCTGCCCATGTTGAGGGCGGCAAGGTAAGCAAGGAGCAGATGCTTGCAGCGCCGCTGCTTCAGCTGGCGCTGGGTGTGGACATTTTTACCTCGTATTATCTGGACACCGCCCAGCCCCAGCCGGATTTTCAGGTTTGGAACCGTGCCATTTCCGGTACGGCGGAGCGGATGGCGGCGGGAAGACTCCGCACACCGTATGCGCTTTATTATCCCATCGAAACCATGAACGCCTATTATGTGCCGGAGAACGGCCTTGGAGACCCTGCCTTGCAGAAAATGATGGATGCCTCCGCGGATAGTATGTCAGAGGCAATGTACACCATCCTGGGCCACCAGTCCGATTTTCGCTTTGTTGATCTGGAGATCCTGCAAAAGGGGACCTGTGAACAGGGGGCTTTCCGCTTTGGCGATATTGCGGTACAGGCCTTGGTGCTGCCGGCCTGTGAGACGGGCGAGGCGCTGCTGAAGGCTGTAGAACGGCTGGTAAAAGAGGGGCTGCCGGTTTATGCTCAGGACTGTGAGGCGTTCCATGCGCACTGTACGGCGTTGTGCGGCGCAGGCGCCAAGGCGTTCAGAACGCAGCGGGAGCTGGTCGAGCTGCTGGAAATTCCGAGCCGTGCGCCCATCGTTCTTGCTGAGCCCCAGCCGATGCTGATGGCTATGTGCAAAGAGGGCGAGGAGGGCGCCAGGGTATTGCTGGTGAACAGTAAAGACAGCGCTGTGCGGCAGGAGATCACACTTCATTTTGCCGGGCAGGCCGAGGTTTACTCCCCCAGGATGGATGCAGTCATCGGGACGCTTCGTTCAGGGGATATCCTGCAGCTTCAGCCCTACGAGGCTGTAATTCTGCTGGGGTCCGGGTGCAAGGCATAAGCAGGGCGTTTTTCTCGGTTAGGAGCTTAAAATGTTTTCCTACCGTTAAAATCGGATAAGATTTTTCCAAAATAGTAAATTTGTTCATAGAAGTTTTGGCGGGAGTTTGATATACTGAACTCAAATCAGAACCAAAGAAAAGAGGCTGTGAATATGAATACAAGAGCTTGGCTGGAGGATTTGAAAAAGGCAGAGCATAAAAAGGCAATGCCGGTCTTGTCCTTCCCGACAATTTCATTATTAGGCATAACCGTAAAGGATTTGATCAGCGACAGTGATTTGCAGGCCGAGGGCATGAAGCGGGTTGCCGACCGTGTGGATTCGGCGGCATCTGTCAGCATGATGGATCTTTCGGTAGAGGCAGAGGCCTTTGGCGCGGAAATCCGTGTCAGCGACGATGAGGTCCCCACGGTAATCGGTACATTGATTCATGATGAGGATGAGGCGAAGGCGCTTGCCGTTCCCCAGGTTGGGGCGGGGCGTACCGGGCTGTATATTGAGGCGATTGAGAAGGCCTGCAAGCTCATTACCGATCGCCCTGTATTTGCGGGCGTAATCGGCCCCTTCTCGCTGGCCGGCCGTCTGATGGACGTGACAGAGGCACTGATTAACTGCTATACAGAGCCCGACATGGTTCATATTTTAATGGAGAAGGCCACGAAATTCCTGATTGAATATATTAAGGCGTACAAGACAACCGGAGCAGGCGGTGTGGTTATGGCGGAGCCGCTGACCGGCTTGCTTTCGCCGGAC
>JABLTR010072816.1_pt1 | contig 11160 bp, 8 predicted proteins | sample 7160071 | NCBI WGS metagenome assembly JABLTR01 (sample SAMN14651230, study PRJNA627086) | human gut metagenome | isolation source: feces | host: Homo sapiens
TAGAGCTTCTGTAACTCCAGAGAAGTGAGTTTTTCCAGGGGGATTTTTCCGATGTTTGGCTTGATATGGTTGTCGATATATCCCCGGTAGGTCTGGTGGGAGGATGGCCGGACTTTGATTTTGGCATAGTTTTCAAACCACTCGTCCATCCAGGCACCTACCGTGTACTTCCCGGCTTTTGTCACATCCAGGCTCTTGGTTTCCTCGATAGCCGCTTTCAACTTGCTCTTCGCCTCTGCCTGGGTCCTGCCCAGAACGTTTTTGTAGATAGGCTTGCCGGTTTCCGAGTCGCGCCCAGCGGTGTAGCGGCCCTCCCATCGGCCATCTTTTCTTTTTCTGATGTTGCCTTCGCCGTTGGCTCTCTTTTTCGCCATGCGTGTCGCCTCCTGTCAGCGGCAAAGCATACCACGACGTGGGTCTAATAGCCAGGGGTACGGCCCGGAGTTATCAAACAATTCATATTTGCTGAGAGCATATCGATTCTCGGACAGGGCTTTTATCTTTGTTTAGGCAGCGCAATCCCTGAGTTGCTCAGCCCCCGCTAAAAGGCTGACATCCCAAATGAGCGTCACAGAAAATCCCCCAACTGCTGGCTTTTCCTGTTCTTTTCCAAAAATCAGCGTCAACCAGATCACGCTCTCTCCGAAAAAGCGTCAGCCTCCGTCCCCGGAAACCGCCCGCACTGCGGGCGGAAGTGACCGCCCAGGCGCTATAAAAGCGCCAGGGTTTTCTCCTGCTATACTTCCAACCGGTGGGTTCACCCCCGATTCAGGGGGAAAACTGTGCTTCAATGACCGTCATCGACTTTCGTCACACAGCGCCGACAAGGGCTGCAAGCTCCCTTTGGCGGGCCACGGATACCTCCCTGTCCCTATTTGCCGACACGGCCCCTCACACGGCCAAACAGGGGCCGTTTTCCCTCTCTCTGCCCTTCGGCCCGCGGGCCGCTCAAAGTGGGTCCGGGCTTCTGCCCGGATCGCCGGTCATCCGGCGGCGCCAAGTCCGACAACGTCGGACAGGCGCTCTGCTTGCCCCACCTGCCCAAAAACGGGGCCCATATTTCACCTATCCACATTACAGCGGCTGATTTTTATTTCATCAGATTCTCATCTCTCACCCTTCACAGAAGCGGTTTCATATTTCTGCCGTAGCCGCTCCCAATGGCGCAGGAACGTGGTGGGCGGAAGCTTCAGCCGCTCTGCGGCCTTGCGGATACTTCCATACCGCTCGTAGAATGTCTGGAGATACCGCAGTTCCATGCGTTCCAGCATCTCATTCAATCCCGCTTCGGCTGAAGCCTCTTGAACAGGCTCCTGACCTGCCACATTCATAGGAAGGCTCTCTGGTTGAATCAAGTCTGTGTCCGTGATGATGGCCGCCTGTTCGATGGTATTTTTCAACTGGCGGACATTACCCTCCCACCGATAATTCAGCAATGCGAAACAAGTCGCTGGGGACAGTCTCCGATGAAAGTCGTACTTTTGATTGTAGTAATCCAAAAAATGCTGGGCCAGGGGAATGATATCATTTTTCCGCTTCCGCAGCGGCGGAATATGGATCGGTATGACGTTCAGGCGGTAATATAGATCTTCCCGGAAGCGTTTCTCACGCACCATCTCTTCCAAGTCACAGTTGGTGGCGGCGATCACCCGGATATCCACTTGTACCGGCTCGTTGCCGCCCACGCGGATAAACGAGCGGTTTTGCAAAACATGGAGCAGTTTTGTCTGCATATTCAGGGACAACTCACCCACCTCGTCCAGGAACAGCGTCCCGTGATCCGCCGCCTCCAGAAGCCCAGGTTTTGCTTTGCTGCCGGCGCCTGTGAAGGCGTATCCCTCATGCCCGAATAGTTCGCTCTCAAAGAGAGATTCCGTGATGGCACCGCAGTTGATGGGGACAAACCGCCGGTCGGACCGGCTGCTGTTCTGGTGGATAAATCTGGCGATCTCGTCCTTGCCCACGCCGGTCTCTCCCAGCAGCAGTGCCGTTGAGTCCACCTTGGCCACCCGGGTAGCTAAAGCCAGCACCTTCAGCATCTCCTTGTCGGCCACGATCAGTTTGTTTCGGTCGCCCATCCGGGCCTTGATGCTCTCCAGTTCCTGGAGATACTGGTCATTCAGTCCCCGGATCTTGTCAAGTTCCTGCTGCAAGGAACTGATTTCATCCAAATCCCGGTCATTGCAGATATAGAATTCAATCTCACCGCGGCTGTCAAACACCGGTGTGCAGGATACATGTGCGCTGCGTCCCGTACGATAAAAGGTCTGCACAATGGTATGTGGCTTTTTCGTCTTCGCAACAATAGCTCCACAGGACTCGGAGATCAAATGATCTCTCACCAACTGTTCCACCGGAATTCCAACAAGTTCTTCCCTCCGGATCCCGGTGAGGACTTCATAAGCCCGGTTGATCCGCAGTGTCACAAGATTCCGGTCAGAGATCTGGATGGCATCGGTGGAATTCTCGATGAACGCATCTAAAACGCGGTTTTTCTCTTCCAAATTCGCTACTTGATCACGAAGTTTCTGCAGCATCACGTAGACGTCTTTTGTGTTCGTTTGCTTTCGATCCAAAAATGGAACGCCTCTTTTCGGTCCTTGTCTTTTGCACCAAAATTTTTCGTCAATAAGCTCCTTTTCTGTGGTTGATATCCATAATATTTTTGCTTTTCTTTTAACAAAACTGACTATAGCATATCTTTGTTGCTTTTTCAAGTTCCGTTTTTGGAACATCACATAAAAGTGTTGTTCTGATTTTGGACCATCAGAGCACGTTTTTTCGGCAAAATATGCAGTCCAGGTCCTTTGGCGATGTGTCTCCCGGGATTTCACCAATTTTTTGAAAAAATGACCCGCTGTGGCAGTAAGGATGTACGGGCCTTCTCTGGGCTTTTTGGGGGTTGGCAAGGATTTTGCTATATAGGCCTGTTGAACGCCGATAGGCGTGCCTGGGCGCAGGCGAACGACTGGACACGCCGCAGCTAAAACATGAGAGATGCAAGGAGGTACACAAGATGGAAGACTGGAAAGCGATCTATGCTTCCAAGCTGACGACCGCCGACGAGGCTGTCCGCCAGATTCCCAACGGCTCCCGGGTCTTTTTCGGCCACGCGGCCAACGAACCCCCCGCCCTGGTGGATGCGCTGGTGCGGAATTATGAGCAGTATAGGGATGTGGAGATCGTCCACTGGGTCCCCATGGGCAAGGGCGAATACTGCGATCCAAAAATGAAAGGGCATCTCCGCCACAATGCCATGTTTGTAGGCCCCGCTACCCGCAAGGCAGTTCAAGAGGGGCGGGCTGACTATACGCCCTTCTTTTATCATCAGTCCACCCGCTTCTTCTCTGACGGTACCTTCCCCATCGATGTGGCGATGGTATCTGTCACTCCGCCGGACAAGCACGGCTACGTGTCTCTGGGTGTCTCTGTAGGCGGCACCAGACCTGCCTGCCTGAATGCCAAGATGGTCATTGCCCAGGTCAACGACCAGATGCCCCGCACGATGGGGGAGTCCTTCCTTCATGTCTCCCAGCTGACCTATTGTGTGGAGGCGTCGACGCCTCTGCCGGAGTTGGGAGGCGGGACGATCGATGAGGTCACAGACGCGATCGGGCGGAACGTGGCCTCCCTGGTGGAGGACGGCGCCACCTTACAATTGGGCATTGGGACGATCCCCGACGCGGTGTTGAAATACCTGGGTGACAAGAAGGACCTGGGCATCCACTCCGAGATGTTCTCCGACGGGGTGGTGGACCTGTATCAGAAGGGTGTTATCACCGGCGCCAACAAGCGCCTGGACAAGGGCAAGATGGTGGCCGCCTTTCTGATGGGCTCCAAGAAACTCTATGACTTCGTAGATGACAATCCGGACGTGCTGATGAAGACGGTGGACTATGTGAACAACCCCGCCATCATCTGCCAGAACCCCAAGGTCGTATCCATCAATTCCTGTCTGCAGGTGGATTTCAACGGCCAGGTGAACTCTGAGTCCATGGGCACCAAGCAGTTCTCCGGCATTGGTGGCCAGCTGGACTATGTCCGGGGCGCTGCGATGTGCCCTGACGGCAAGGCGATCCTGGCTATGCCATCCACCGCAAAGCACGGCGAGGTGTCCCGCATCGTCCCGGTGTTTGAGCCCGGTACCACCGTGACCACCACCCGTACTGATGTCCACTACATCGTCACCGAGTATGGCGTCGCAAATCTGAGAGCGAAGAGCCTGCGTGAGCGGGCCCGGCTCCTCATCAACATCGCTCACCCCAAGTTCCGGGATCAGCTATGGGAAGCTTATTATGAGCGTTACGGCAAGGAGGACTGAACGAATATGTCTGCAAAAAATATCGAGATTGTCAATGGCCACAAACTGGAAAAGGTCTTTCTCTCTGTGGAGGACCATATTGCCGTGATGACACTGCACAACCCTCCGGTGAATGCGGCGGACGGCGTGGTGCAGGAGGAGATCCTGCTGCTGTGCGACTACATCAACCACGAGGATGACATCTGGGTCTGCGTCATGCACTCCGACATCAAGACTTTCTGCGTCGGTGTGGATATCAAGCGGTTCTACCAGAGCATCCTGGACAAGGATGTCACCAACACCCAGGAGGTCTATTACGACGGTGCCCAGGCGCTCTATGAGCTGCGGGTGCCTCTGATCTGCGCGGTCCACGGCCACTGCCTTGGCGGCGGTGTGTGCTACCCCGCCGGAGCGGATATCTCCATCGCCGTGAAGGGTACGCTCTTCGGCGCGCCGGAGGCCAAGCTCAGCGTCGTGGGGGGCAGCGCCCATCTGGCCCGTATCCTGCCTCCCCAGATCCAGCGGGACATGAGCTACTGCGGCACCTTTATCACCGCCGAGGAGCTCCACGACAAATACGGCGGTGTCACCATGGTGGTGGATACGCTGGAGGAACTGATGCCCGCCGCCATGGATAAGGCCAGGGAGCTCTGCAAGCGCGGTCCTCTGGTGCTGCGGTACCTGAAGGCCTGCATGAACGAGCAGGAGGACTTCCAGATCCACCGTAAGGATGAGTTGGAGGTCACCTATACCCGCTATATGGCGCGCCACGCAGATTTCAAGGAAGGTGTTTCCGCGTTCCTCGAGAAGCGGGAGCCGCAGTATAAAGGAGAGTAATACAACGTTTTTGCGGTCCAAAGATTGACGCATACTATCCTCAAAAGGTATCGTAAAAAGTGCCCCTACCCACAATCTATCTTTTTTAGGAGGTCGACCATGAAAAAGAACTTTAAGAAAGCTCTTGCAATCCTGCTGGCCCTGTGTACGGTTCTTACCCTGCTGACCGCCTGCGGTGGAGGAAGCACCGCCGGAGATGCCGCCGGGGGAGATGCTTCTGATGGCGGTGGCTCCAGTGTTCCCAGCGGTGAAGTGATCACATGGCGTCTTCAGAGCAACTATGCTCTGGACTCTCTGGAGGGCGACATGGCGAAAAACCTGAAAGAGTCCGTGGAGCGTGCCACCAATGGCCGTCTGCAGATCGAGCTGTACGAGCCGGGCGCTCTGTGCCAGGCATCTGATATCGTCACCTATCTATCCCAGGGTGCTTTCGATTGCGCCGTGATCTTCGGATCCACTTACGCCGGCGTGCTGCCTGAGGCGGATCTCGGCACTGGCATTCCTTTTGCGTGGGAGAGCTCTTCCGAGATTTATGACGCCATGGAGAACTACGGGCTTCTGGAAGTCATCCAGGAAGCCTATAGTGAGCTGAACATTAAGTACTATTGGAATGCACACGAGCCCAACTACAACACCCTGTGCAACTTCTATGTGGACAGCATCGATGACTACGCCGGTAAAAAGATCCGTGCTCTGGGCGTCTGGGGCGACTACTATGCCGCCATCGGCGCCGCTCCCGTCAACATTCCCGGTACCGAGGTCTATCAGGCCCTGCAGCTGGGCACCATTGACGGCGCGCACTATGGCTGGTCCTCTCTGAGCGACGCCAACAACATCCGCGAGGTCGCCCAGTATGCCATTCTGCCCTCTCTGTGCTACTGCCAGATGGCTACCGTCGTGAATCAGAGCAGTCTGGATGCCCTGCCTGACGACCTGCGTGAGACAGTGGACGAAGTCATCCGTCTGTGCAACATCGGCGTGATCGGCCAGGACCATGTGGCAGGCACTGAAAAGAGTGTCCGCGACGCCGTCCAAGGCGATTATGTGGAACTGGTGGAACTGCCCGACGATGTTGTGGCTGAGCTGCGTGAAATCGCCATCACCGAAATTTGGGAAGATTTGGCGTCCAAGAGCGAGCGCATGGCCCGCGGCATCGAGATCATCAAGCAGCAGAGCCGTGACTATGGACGTCAGGTGGATTACTGATTGGACGTGACCGCGCACATCCTTTGACCGGCAGGGCGGGCCAGTCCCGCCCTGCCACTCCCCGAGATGTCCACACAGAGTGGGTCTGTCTGCGCTGCTCCGCTAAAGAGAAAGGAAGATAGAATGAGCGTGTTGCTGAAAATATCGAACGGGATCGATACCGTCAACAAGGCCATCGGCAAGCTCTTCGCGTGGATCTTGCTCCCGATGATCTGCCTGACGGCGATTGAGGTCTTTCGCCGCTATGTACTGAACTCCCCAACGATCTGGGCATGGGAGCTGATCATCCAGATGTGGGGCCTCATGCTGATGGCTTGCGGCGGCTATTGCTACTGGAAGGGCGGCTTCGTCAGAGTGGACGTAGCCTACACCCACTTCCCCATGAAGGTTAAATATCTGATCGGCGCTATCACGGCCATCCTGGCCATGGTTTGCATGGCGTTGGTATTCAAGTTCGGCTGGGATTTGTTCTATGCCTCTTTCATGCGCAACGAGCGGATTGGCTCCGTGTGGGCTTCTCCTATGTGGACCATCCGCTTCTGGGTTCCCCTTGGCTCTGGGTTGATGTTTCTGCAGGCAATCAGTGAGCTGATCAAGAACATCGCCGCTCTGATGGGGAAGCTCGAACTCACCAGCAACTCCGACGAGGTGGCTGAGGCAGTGGAGTCTGTGATGTCTACCGAACATCTCCTCCAGGAGGAAGCCAAGGAAGCTGAGGAAATTATCGAAGAGAACGTTTCCAAAGATGAAGAGGAGGGTGACAAATGAGTCCTGAGATCCTGATCTTGTTGGTCGGTCTGGTGGTCTTGATGGCCGTTGGCATACCGATCACCTTCGCGCTGATGAGCGTGGCCTCTGTCATCCTGATCATCTTTTTCGGTCCTGCGCAGATGAACGTTCTGAACGCAGCCTTCGTCAACCAGATGCAGTCAGAGTCGCTGCTGGCCATTCCGATGTTCGCACTGATGGCGTCGTTTCTGCAGACATCCGGCATCGGAAGCGATATCTATGAGTTCTTCCACAAGTGGATGGGCGGCATCAACGGCGGTCTGGCCATGGCCACTGTTGCTACCACTGCCGTCATCGCCGCCATGAGCGGTGTTGCGGCCACTGCCACCATCATGATGGGCCTCATTGCCCTGCCGGAAATGCTCAACCGAGGCTATGATAAACCTCTGGCCACCGGCCCTGTGCTGGCAGGCGGCTGCCTGGGTCCCATCATTCCGCCTTCAACCATCATGATTATCATGGCCTCCTACACTGGCGTCTCCGCCGGCTGGCTGTTCGCCGGCGGTGTTATCCCCGGGGTAGGACTGGCGATCCTGTTCATCATTTATATCGGCATCCGTTGTGCGATCAACCCCAAACTGGGGCCCGGCATCCCTAAGAGCGAGCGTCCTTCCTGGGGTGAGAAGTTACGCGTATTTCGGAAGGTCATTGCTCCTATCGTCATCATTGTCTTGGTCCTGGGCTGCATTTACGCTGGCGTTGCTACGCCTACGGAAGCTGCTGGTGTCGGTGCCTTTGCCTCTATGGTATACGCTCTGATCACCAGAAAACTCAACTTCAAAAACCTGAGGGGCTCTCTGATCCAGACTATGGAGGTCTCCGCCATGTTGATGTGGATCCTCATGGGCGGCGCGGCTTACAATTCCCTGGTGAATATCACCCGGCTGTCCGACGTGGTGGCCGCCGCCTTCCAGAGCGCACATCTGGATGGCCTGCCCCTGATGCTGCTGATCTTCGCGCTGTTCTTTGTGATGGGCATGTTCCTGGACACCACTCCCATCATCATGATCGCGATCCCGATCCTGCTGCCCATCATCCGGTCCTCCTCACTGGATGTGAACGCTACGATCCTGATCTTGTGCATCACGCTGTGCCTGGGTCAGATCACCCCGCCTTTCGGCATCAACATGTTCTATCTGCAGGGTGTGGCGCCTCCGGGCATCGACACCAAGGTCATGTACAAAGCGGTCATTCCTTACGTGATCATCTTCACGGTCGCGCTTCTCTTTATGATGATCTTCCCTGAACTGATTGTGATCTTCCCCAACGCCGCGATGGGATACTGAATCTTCCTTTTTCTTACCCCCTTATCTGCGCGGGAGACTGCTGCGGCAGCCTCCCGCGCCCCTTCCCCGCCCCTTGAGCGGCCCTTTCACAAGATAGGAGGTCCCATGAAACAGTTTAAATTGTGTGCGACGCTGCAATTTTACGACACGTTCCAGGAATTCCTGCAGGAACATTCCTTCGGCATGGGAGATCTGTTTCTCATCAATCAAAGTCTTTACGACCGGTTTTTCCGTTCAGTCCCGCCTCCATGCCCGGTACTGGTCACCAGCACATATGGCTCTGGCGAGCCCACGACGGATCGGGTGGACCGCATACGCGCGGACATCCCCTGGGATACCCGTCGAATCATCGCCGTTGGCGGGGGGGCTGTTATGGACATCGCCAAGATGCTGACGCTGCAGGCACCCTCCGGTCACACCGCAGACCTGTTTCTGGGACAGGATGCCCCTGTGCGGCGCTATGAACTCTATGCGGTGCCGGCGACCTGCGGCACCGGCTCCGAGGTGACAAACGCATGCGCGGCAGAGATCTCCGGGCTCCAGATGAAACGCGGCCTGAACAATGATCTGATGTTCCCTGCGGTGTCCGTCCTGATCCCGGAGCTTTTGTGGGGGCTGTCCTTCCAAGTGTTCGCGACATCCTCCATCGACGCGCTGATTCACGCAGCAGAATCCTTCCTGAGTCCTAAGGCCACACCGCACTCCCTGCTTTTTTCCCGTGAGGCAATCCGCCTGCTGCTCTCAGGATACCGCTATCTGGTCGGCACCGGACAGGCGATGTGGACCCGTTATGCCACGGATTTCCTTTTAGCGTCCAACTATGCAGGGATCGCCTTTTCATCTGCGGGGTGCGGACCTGTTCACGCGCTCAGTTATCCGCTCGGTGGCGGATATCATATCCCACACGGCGAGGCGAATCAACTGGTATTTGCGGATACGTTTTGTCTATACCGGGAAAAGTCTCCCGGTGGCCGGATGCGTGAACTTGAAAAACTGCTGGCCGAGACGTTGGACGTCTCGGCATCCAGATCGCTGGAGGCTTTGTTTGCTCTCGTGGATCAAATTCACCCGCGTAAGCCGTTGCGGGACTATGGGATTAAAGCCGAAGAGCTCCCGGTGTTCGCAACCCGGGTGATGAAAGAGCAGCAGCGGCTCCTCTCCAACAGTTATGTCCCGTTCACCGTTAGCGAATTGGCTGGGATTTATCAGGCGGCATACTAACACCCTGTCTTGCACTTCGCCGGGCGATCAGATGTCTCTGACCCAAACCCTGACCCATTTTCCGCAAAACCGCCCCGGAGCCGAGAGGGCCGACCTTCGGGTTTTGGGCCATTTCGGGCCTGAAAAGGCCTGGAAAGCACTGCGCCGCAGCGGATGGAGAAACCGACGACAGCTCATAACCCGGAGGTCGTTGGTTCAAGTCCAGCCCCCGCAACCACAAAAACATCGCTTTCCAGCCGGAAAGCGGTGTTTTTCTCTGCCCTTTTGCAACTTTGGGGGACGTCCCCATTTCCTGGACACCGAGGTGACCCAAACCGTGACCCAGACGGGGCAAAAATGCGCCTTGGCGCAGCTCTTCCGCGCCAAGGCTTTCCTGCTGTTTGGGATTATTTTTCCGCTTTCAGACTGCTGCCGTCAGGACCTTCTCCATGGTCCTGGCCGCCTCCTTCTGGGCCGCTGTTGTGACGTGGGCGTAGGTGTCCAGGGTGAACCCTGCCGAGAAGTGTCCCAGCATCCCGGACACCGTCTTGATGTCCACCCCATTCTGAATGGCCAGAGTTGCGAAGGTATGACGGAGATCGTGGAACCTGACCCGAGGCAGTCCTGCCCGTTTCAGCACCCGATGGAGCATGTGGAGGACGCTGTCTGGCGAGATGGGGCCGCCTGTGGGTGAGGGGAATACCCATGGGCTGCTGCCGGTTTTTTTCTTCTGCTGTTTTAGGACAGCTATCGTGTCCTCCGCCAGCGGCAGCGTCCGGTAGGCGTTCTTCGTCTTAAGCGGTGCCTCCACCACTTTGCCGTCGATCCGGGCGATCTGCCGTTTCACCCGGAGGTTGCCTTTCTCCAAATCAATGTCCTCCCATTTCAGGCCGAGTAGCTCGCCTCTCCTCAATCCTGTTGCCAACTCTACGTAGTACATCTCGAACACGCCGCTGTCTTTTGCTTCTCTAAGGAAGGAAGACAGTTGCTCGACGGGTAGCGTTTTCATCTCCTTGTGCTCCAACTGGGGTAGGGCACATCCATCGGCAGGGTCACTGACGATAATTTTCTGCTCCTTCGCCAGCTTCATGGCCGAGGCGATGATCTGGTGGATGTTCCGCACGGTCTTAGGGCTCAAACCCTTTGCCTGCTTTTTGCTCTCAATCCGGTCTACCCGGCCATTGGTTAGCAGCTTCTTGTAGAATTTCTGCAACTCCAGAGAAGTGAGTTTTTCCAGCGGAATCTTCCCGATGTTTGGCTTAATGTGGTTGTCGATGTATCCCCGGTAAGTCTGGTGGGAGGACGGTCTCACTTTGACCTTTGCGTAGTTTTCAAACCACTCGTCCATCCAGGCACCCACTGTGTACTTTCCCGCCTTGGTGACGTCCAGGCTTTTGGTTTTCTCAATGGCCGCTTTCAGCTTACTCTTCACCTCTGCCTGGGTCCTGCCAAGGACGTTTTTGTAGATGGCCTTGCCGGTCTCCGGGTCGTGCCCTGCGGTGTACCGGTAGGCGGGCATGGTGTTGCCGGTCTGGTCCGCCA
>JABLTR010016587.1_pt1 | contig 11149 bp, 7 predicted proteins | sample 7160071 | NCBI WGS metagenome assembly JABLTR01 (sample SAMN14651230, study PRJNA627086) | human gut metagenome | isolation source: feces | host: Homo sapiens
ACCAGAGCTTTGGAATTGCTGTGGAGGACTTTCGTAGTAGAATAAGGAAAATAAGATTATGTATTTAGTTGTTGGACTGGGAAACCCCGGGAAGCAGTATGAGGCGACCCGCCACAATATGGGGTTTGATACGATCGATGTGCTTGTGGAACGTCATAAGATTCCGCAGGGCGGCGTAAAATTTAATGCTATGTACGGTTCCGGATTCATCGGAGGAGAGAAGGTAATCTTTATGAAACCTTTGTCCTTTATGAATTTAAGCGGTGGTCCGGTACAGGAGATGGCTGCTTATTTCAAAATCAATCCGGAGAGTGAGCTGATCATTATTCAGGACGATATTGATCTGGAGCCGGGACAGCTTCGTATCCGGAAGCAGGGCAGTGCAGGCGGCCATAATGGTCTGAAGGACATTATTGGCAGACTTGGCACACAGAAATTCATGCGTGTAAAAATTGGTGTAGGAGCCAAACCAAAAGGATGGGATCTGGCAGACCATGTGCTTGGCCGTTTTTCATCCGGGGACCGCAAGCTCGTGGATGAAGCAATTGAGTTTGCAGCAGACGCTGTAGAAAAAATCATAACAGATGGTCCGGATGCGGCGATGAATGAATACAACCGAAAGAGGGTTACTGAGTAACAAAGGAAGTCCAGCAACAAGCTGGGCTTCTTTTGCCCCTGGAGCGTCCCCCAAAAGCTTTGTGAAAATTATGACGTGCAGATAGCTTGCAGGAATGGTTTCATGTTTTGGGTGGGCTCTGAGGTGAGGCTTTTGAGAAAAGGAGGAAAGCCATGCTTTCATTTACCCAGCCCCTGAAGGGGATGGCAGAATTTGAAGAAATAGAGAAAAGCCTTGAGAAAAATCAGGGCATTGTGCAGATCACAGGCTGCCTGGAATCCCAGAAGGCACATCTGATCCATGGGCTTTCCGGCAAAACACCTATGCGCCTTGTGATCGCAGGAGATGAGCGCCAGGCTAAGGAAATCTTCGAGGACTTGCGCTTTTATGACAAAAATACCATGTTTTACCCGGCGAAGGATCTTCTCTTTTTCCAGGCAGATATTCAGGGAAATCTGTTGATCCGCCAGAGAATGTGTGTGGTAAAGGCACTTCTGGAGCAGAAGGAACTGACTGTGGTTACCAGCATTGACGGCTGTATGGACTATCTGATGCCCCTGGAAGAAATCGGGAAAAAGGTGCTTCATTTCTATTCTGACAGCGTGATCAACATGGATGTGCTGAAAAATACCCTTGTGCAGCTTGGATATGAACGCGTAGGACAGGTGGAAATGCCGGGACAGTTTTCTGTGCGCGGTGGTATAGTAGATATTTATTCCCTTACAGAAGAGAATCCATGGAGAATTGAGCTATGGGGAGATGAAGTGGATTCTATCCGAAGCTTTGACGCAGAGAGCCAGCGCTCTCTTGAAAATCTGGATGAGATTGCCATTTATCCGGCTGTGGAGTGGAATGATGGCAAAAAGATGGTATCTTTTGTGGATTATTTTCCTAGGGAAAAAATGCTTCTGTTTCTGGACGAACCCAACCGTATTCTGGAAAACGGACTGGGCGTGGAGGAAGAGTATGCCGCCAGCCGCACACATCGCGAAGAAAAAGGGGAAAAGAACCTTCCGGTTCAGTGGCTTTGTGAATTTTCCAAGGTTCAGAAAGAACTGAATAAACTTCGTGCAGTGTCGTTGTCGGCATTGGAGCCAAGAGGCGTGGAGTGGAATTTTGCCCCGGAGAAATACAATCTGACGGTGCAGAGTGTAACTTCTTATAACAGCAGCTTTGAGCTTCTGGTGGAGGATCTGAAAAAGTATAAGAAAAAAGGCTACCAGATTGCCTTGCTTTCCGGTTCCAGGACAAGGGCGGAGCGTCTGGCGAAGGATTTGCAGGAGCATGAGCTGAATGCTTTTTACGGTTCAGATTATGACCGTGTGATCAATCCAGGGGAAATTATGGTCCTCTATGGACACGCCCGGAAAGGCTTTGAGTATCCACTGATCAAATTTGCGGTGATCACAGAGTCCGATATTTTCGGCCAGGAGCAGAAAAAAAAGAAAAAGAAAAAAGTCTACAACGGCAAGCGGATCCAGGATTTTGCAGAGCTGTCTATCGGGGATTATGTGGTCCATGAAAAGCATGGACTGGGAATTTACCGTGGAATTGAAAAAGTTGAAGTAGATAAGGTCTTAAAAGACTATATCAAGATTGAATACCGTGACGGAAGCAATCTGTATATTCTGGCGACGCAGCTGGATGCGCTGCAGAAATATTCCGGCGCAGATACAGCCAGGGCACCGAAGCTGAACAAGCTGGGAACCCAGGAGTGGAATCGCACGAAGTCCAAGGTAAAGGGCGCTGTCAAAAATATCGCCAAAGAGCTGGTGGAGCTTTACGCTGTGCGTCAGGAAAAAGAGGGGTATGTGTGTGGCCCGGATACAGTGTGGCAAAAGGAATTTGAGGAAATGTTCCCATATGAGGAGACAGAGGATCAGCTGAACGCCATTGAGGATACCAAGCGGGATATGGAGAGCACCAAGATCATGGATCGTCTGGTGTGCGGAGATGTTGGATATGGTAAGACGGAGGTTGCTCTTCGCGCAGCGTTTAAAGAGGTGCAGGAGAGCCGGCAGGTTGTTTACCTTGCCCCAACTACCATTCTGGCGCAGCAGGTGTACAACACCTTTGTCCAGAGAATGAAGGAGTTTCCGGTGCGCGTGGATCTGCTTTGCCGATTCCGTACACCTGCCCAGCAGAAAAAGACTTTGCAGGATCTGAAAAAAGGACAGGTAGACGTTGTGATCGGTACTCACAGAGTTCTTTCTAAGGATGTGGAGTATAAGAATCTGGGGCTTCTGATCGTTGACGAGGAACAGCGTTTCGGTGTTACTCATAAGGAGAAAATCAAGCAGCTGAAAAAGGATATTGATGTTCTGACTCTGACTGCGACTCCCATTCCACGAACCCTTCATATGAGTATGATCGGAATCCGTGACATGAGTGTGCTGGAGGAGCCGCCTATGGATCGTATGCCGATCCAGACTTATGTAATGGAGTATGATGAGGAGACTGTCAGGGAAGCTATCGGAAGAGAGCTGCGAAGAGGCGGCCAGGTTTATTATGTTTATAACCGGGTTACAGATATTGATGAGGTTGCCCTGCGGATTTCCAAACTGGTGCCGGACGCAAGGGTGGATTTTGCCCATGGACAGATGAGCGAGAGAGAACTGGAACGGGTTATGTACGATTTTATCAATGGGGACATTGATGTGCTGGTTTCCACTACTATTATCGAGACAGGACTGGATATTTCCAATGTAAATACCATGATCATCCATGATTCTGACAAGTACGGACTTTCCCAGCTTTATCAGCTGCGAGGCAGGATCGGACGTTCCAACAGGACGGCGTATGCGTTTCTGATGTACCGAAGGAACACCATGCTTCGGGAGGTGGCGGAAAAACGACTTTCTGCTATCCGTGAGTTTACAGATCTGGGAAGTGGATTCAAGATCGCCATGCGTGACCTGGAGCTTCGGGGGGCTGGAAATCTGCTGGGAGCACAGCAGCATGGGCATATGAACGCAGTGGGCTATGATCTTTACTGTAAAATGCTTAGCGAGGCGGTCAAAGAGGCAAAGGGTATTCATACTATGGAAGACTTCGAGACTACCATTGATCTGAATATGGATGCTTTTATTCCGGATACCTACATCAGCAATGAATTCCAGAAGCTGGATATTTATAAGCGCATTGCAGGGATTGAGTCCCAGCAGGAGTATGATGATATGCTGGAAGAACTGATCGACCGGTTTGGGGAGGCGCCGAAAGCAGTGCTGAATCTGCTGGCTATTGCAAGACTGAAAGCACTGGCACATCAGGGCTACATTACGGAAATCAAGCAGATGCAGCGTGAGATCAGGATCACCCTTTACGAAAATGCACATCTGAACCCGGAAGGAATTCCGCCGCTGGTTGCCAAGTACCGCAGACAGCTGCAGTTTAAACCGGATAAAGAGCCGAAGTTCCTGTTTGCACCAGTGGGGGATATTGTGCAGGCGCTGACGGTGTTTGCAAAGGAACTGATGGAATTGGTGGAAGAGGAAGGAAAGAGCGAAAAGTAGTAGACGGCTGGGCTGTTGAATGCTTTCGGATATTTTGATTTAAAGTAGTCTCTGGGTGGGGAAGATCCGATGGAAATTCGCGAAAATTGTGTGAATTCTATCAGATTTTCCCCTTTCTACTTGCCCTCATGGGAAAAAAGTTTTATACTCTTATTAGCGTGTCCGCATTGGGAAATCATGCTGGCTGTGCGTGGTGACTAAGCGGCACATCAGTGAAAGGGTAATTGGTGATCAATATGAAGAAAATCGTGAAGAACACAACCGTAGTGGCATTAAGTGGCGTAATGGCAATTGGAATGCTTTCCGGATGTGGAAGTAAGTCTATAGATGGAGAGAAGACCGTTGCAACTGTAGATGGCACAGACATTCCTATGGGTGTTGTAAGTCTGTATGCACGTGAGTCACAGGCACAGACGGTTGCTATGTATAAGAGCTTTATGGGAAGTGCAGGAAATATCTGGAGCCAGGTAGTAGATGAGGATGCTGGTACTACATACGGTGAGCAGGCTGTAGGACAGTTCCTGGAGCAGGTTGAGCTGATGTACATCATGAAGGAGAAGGCAGCTGATTACGGTGTTGAGGTTACTTCTGATGATGAGACTGCTATTGCAGATGCAGCAGCACAGTTTATGCAGGACAATGACGAGGACACTCTGAAGGAGCTTGCTGTTTCCGAAGACCAGGTTAAGACTCTTCTGGAGCTTGAGACTTACCGTCAGAGAATTTACGATCCGATCCGCAATGAGGCTGAGGTTAACATAACGGATGAGGAGGCACAGCAGTCTTCTTTCAGCTATGTAAGTATTTCCATCAGTGGAGATGACCTTACCGATGATGATATTGCTACCCGCAAGGAGCAGGCACAGGAGATCCTGGATAAGATGAAAGAGGATCCGACAGCAGACATGGGCGAGACAGCCAAGGCTGTTGATGATACTTACAGCGGACTGACCGGAACTATTTTCACAAATGACAGTGATGATGAGGATATTTCCAATTCTTATGATGACGCTGTTGTAGAAGCGCTGAGAACTCTGAAGGACGGCGAAGTTTACGGCGAGCTGGTTGAGACTGATAGCAGCGTATACGTGCTTCGGATGGACAAAGTAAATGACGAGGATGCAACCGCTTCCAAGAAAGAGTCCCTTGAGAACACCAAGCGCAGCGAATACTATTCCGAGACAACTCAGAAATGGCTGGATGATGCTGATATTACTGTAAATGATAAGGTGCTTTCTACTTTGACAATTACAGATGAGCACAGTTTCACAATTAAAGAGACTACAGCGGATACAAGTGAAGATGCAGCAGATACAACAGATGCTACTGAGGATACTGCTTCTGAGGATGTCGAGGCAGCAGATGAGAGCGATGATGCTGATACTGCTGAGACAGATGCTGCAAAGAGCGACAGCGCAGAGGAAGCTGATACTACAGACAGCGCTGACAGTACAGACGAGACTGCAGAAGCGAACAGTGCAGACAGCAAGGCCGAGGACAGCAGCGAGAGTGCTGATTCTGAGGAGAACGCAGAGGATACTGCAGAAGAGACAACTGAGGAGAACTAAAAGTGAGATAAAGACCGAAACTTGTTATATCGTATGTATTGCAAAATGTTTTCTGAAAGAATTGAGATTATATAAAGTGGAGAAAATGATAAAAGAGCCTGCCTGGGGTGATTCGGGCGGGCCCTTTGTCTATACAAAGTAAAATACTTATGAAAAAAAGCTTTTCGCTACAAAGTAAGGTTTGAGAAAATGCAGGTACAGCAGATTGAACATGTGGATAACAATTACACAGGGGGACAACATGAAAAAGATACTTCTTATTGCAACCGGGGGGACCATTGCTTCCAAATATACAGCAGAGGGGCTGGCACCGCAGATTTCTGCAGATGAGCTGTTGGAATATATTCCTGAAGCCCGGGAATTCTGCACCATTGATACCGTTCAGCCTTTTGCCCTGGACAGTACCAATGTGTGCGCAGACCATTGGCTGAAGCTGGCCAGACTGATCGAATCCAAATATGAATTTTATGATGGCTTTGTGCTTTGCCATGGAACGGACACTATGGCATATACGGCTGCTGCTTTGTCTTATCTGATCCAGAATAACCGCAGACCTATCGTGATTACCGGTGCACAGAAACCTATTGACCTGGCAATTACAGATGCACGTTCCAATCTTCTGGACAGTCTCCGCTTTGCCTCTCACGACCGCGCTCATGGAATTTCCATTGTGTTTGGGGGAAAAGTGATCGCAGGAACCAGAGCAAAGAAGGAATTTTCCAAAAGCTACAATGCCTTTTCCAGCATTAATTATCCGGATATTGCATCCATTCACGATCAGAAGATCATTTTTTATATTGATGACAAAGACCAGTCCACCAAGCCACTGGTGTTTTATCATGAGATGAATCAGAAGATTTTTCTGCTCAAACTGATTCCAGGGATTGACGGGAAAGTATTGGATGCTCTTTTTCCATCTTATTCCGGACTGATCATTGAATCCTTCGGTGTAGGCGGTCTGCCTCATTACGAAAATGATAATTTTATAGATGCGATCGCGCATTGGATTGAAGCTGGCAAACCTGTGTGTATGGCGACCCAGGTTACCCATGAGGGAAGTGACATGGAAGTTTACCAGGTTGGAAAAGTCATCAAGGAACGGTTCCCGGTGCTGGAGTCTTATGATATGACGCTGGAGGCGTCTGTGACGAAAATGATGTGGGCGCTGGGACAGACACGGGATATGGAGAAGTTTAAGGAGTTATTTTATACGACCATTAATCATGATTTATTGTTTCTGTAAGTAAGTCTTGAAATTTTCTGGAGTGTTAAGCTAAAATAAAAAAGCTGAAATCATAGAGCTGATAATACTTTCAGAGAATCTTTATGAATGGAGAGCAAGGCAACAGACTCAAATTCATATCAGAGATGGGATATCGGTTTTGAAAACATATTTTCTGGAATACTGGAGGACATATATAAATGAACAAAAAAGAAATTTCTGAAATCAAGAAACAGCTGACACCAGCCAACTGCAACATTACCAGAATTTGTGGATGCTATGTGGATGCTGAAAAGAATAAAAAAACAGAACTGAAAGAAGCATTCCTTTCCCTTTCGGAGGAAGAAATGTTCAAATATTTTGAAATATTCAAGAAAACCCTTTCTGGTACTCTTGGAAAGAACCTGATGAATATGGAATTCCCACTGGCAGAGGAAAAAGAGGGCGGCAAACACGAATTTCTCATGAAGCTCCGCGCCAGTAAACTGAAGGATGACGCTTTAATCGAGAGCTTTTATGACAAAATTATTGAAAATTACGATTATCCGGAAAATTACTACATAATCCTGGTACACGCTGTGTACGATATCCCGGGAAGAACTTCAGATGGAATCGATATGGATGATGCTTCTGAAGAGATTTATGAGCACCTTCTTTGCAGTATCTGTCCAGTGAAGCTGTCTAAGGCAGGTCTTTGCTACAATGCGGAGGCAAATTTGATCCAGGACCGTATCCGTGACTGGATCGTGGAAATGCCAGAGAACGGCTTCCTTTTCCCGTTATTTAATGACAGAAGCACAGACATCCACGGCATGCTCTACTATTCCAAGAATGCAGAGCAGCTTCATGACGTTTTCGTGGACGAAGTGTTTGGATGTACAGCACCGCTTTCCGCAGGCGGACAGCGTGATTCTTTCAACATGCTGGTTGAGGAAACCCTTGGTGACGACTGTCAGTATGACACCGTTATTGGAATCCATGAGAAATTGAACGAGATCATTGAAGCACAGAAAGATTCCCCAGACCCGGTTGTGCTCACTCAGTCTGAGGTGAAACGTCTCTTTGAGGACTGCGGTGTAGAAGACGAGAAACTGGAAACTTTTGATAACCAGTATGAGGCTGTAGCCGGTGAAAAAGCCACCATGGTAGCCTCTAATATTACCAATACCCGTAAATTCGAGATCAAAACTCCGGATGTAGTGATCCATGTTGAACCAGATAAAGTGGAACTGGTGGAGACCAAGATCATTGACGGCCGCAAGTGTCTGGTGATTCCTATGGAAGACGTAGAGATCAACGGAATCCGTGTGCGGATGGGCGGGGAGAGCAGTGAGGAATCCGAGGAAGAGTTTGAGTAATATTCTTGGTTGTGATAAAATTTTTTTGCCGAATATGAAATATAAAAGGCTTGTTGTAAAAGAAATAGTTGTAAAACAAATAGTTTTAAAACAGGAAGGATGCAATTCTTGGCGAGTTGCATCCTTCCTGTTTTTGCCTGGATGAGGGTTTCATAATGGGGGCATGCAAATTGTGGGAATGATTTTGGGGCGTAATCTGGAATTAAGAATATCAGAAGTAAAACCTAAATAATTCTACGATTGTAGAAAAAGTGATTGACATTTAATTTCTACAGATGTAGTATATAACCAACTTCTACAAAAGTAGAAAATGAAAGGGGATTTTACTATGAAAATGAAACTGGTTAAAATGATAGCACTTATGGCGGCGGTGACATTAAGTGGTTGTTCAGCTGGAACTTTAGAAAATACCGGAAATTCTGCCTCTGATTCTGCTGCAAATATAGTATCTTCAAATAAAAAGGCTTCTTCATCCACGAAGGGATCAAATACTGTAAGTTCCATTGGTACGGCAGGTAATACTGCAAGTGGTGCAGCAGGTAATACCGCAAATAGCACAGCAGGTAATACTACAGGTGGCGCGGCAGGGAATACCATAGCCAGTACAGCAGGTAATACCACAGCTGGCACAGCAGGTAATACCACAGGTGGTGCGGCAGGGAATACCACAGCCAGTACAGCAGGTAATGCCACAGCTGCCACAACAGATGCTACATCCGATATTCTTTCCACCACAACAATCACCCTGTATGATAGTGATGGAAATACAGTTTCTGTAGAAAGAACAATTTACAAAAATTATGACTGCGAATATGTAGATGCTGACGGTATGGAATACAGCACCGATGACGATGTTTATTTTACAGATGAAAATGGAAAGACCTACCAGTCCTTAAATGACAGTACCCATTATTTTGGTGCCGAGTTAGAGCAGCATGTATTACAAGATGCCAATGGAAACGGTGTGACAGTTACAGAAACAACTAATGGAGATTATTACTATATGGATGATAATGGTACTGGTTATATTGACAACGGCGACGGAACCTGGACGGATGAGAATGGGAATAGTTATACAGAATAAGAGGAGGGATGCGGCTGAAAGCTTTTTCAAAAAGGTGTCAGGCTGTGTACCATTCTCGGGCTATAGAAATGTGGTGTTTGGCTTTTTTAGTCATACACCCTTTTTTCGTATTAAAGACTGGCAAAAATCCTCAGTGGAATAAATCGCAGTGCTGTGTTAATATAGAAGAAAATTGTTATTGTTTATTGGTAACGCAAAATCGCAGAAAGGACGGCTGTCTTATGGGAATCTACCTGAATCCGGGGAATAATAAATTCAAAAGAGCGGTGAATTCGGATATTTACGTGGATAAAACAGGATTAATAAAATATACAAATAGTATTGTCGATACGCTGCAGTCCTGTGTATGTGTCAGCAGACCAAGGCGTTTTGGAAAGTCTATGGCAGCAGATATGCTTACGGCTTATTACAGTAAGGGCTGTGATTCCAGAGAACTCTTTTCCGGTTTGGAAATTGCCAAGGATGAAAGCTTTGAGGAACATTTGAATAAATACGATACCATTTTTCTGAACATGCAGGAATTTTTGAGCAGAAGTTCAAATGTGAAGGAATTGTTGGAGAGAGTAGAAGGCAAAGTAATCCGCGAATTGAAGAAACAGTACCCTGATGTGGAATTATATGACGAAAATGATCTGGCGGAAACTATGCAGGATATTTTTGCAGAAAGTGAGTGCCCTTTTATAGTTATTATTGACGAGTGGGATTGTATTTTCCGGGAGTTCAAACATGATAAGGCTGCGCAGGAGATTTACCTTGATTTTCTGCGTGATCTGCTTAAGGATAAAGAATACATTTATCTTGCCTATATGACGGGAATTTTGCCAATAAAGAAATACGGAACCCACAGTGCACTGAATATGTTTGATGAATTTTCAATGATTGATCCGGGCCCCTTGGCTGAATATGTAGGTTTTACAGAAAAAGAAGTAGAAGCACTTTGCCAGAAGTATCAGATGGATATTAATGAGATCAAAAACTGGTATGATGGTTATTCTTTCGAAGAAGTAGAAGCTATATACAGCCCGAAGTCGGTTGTGAGCTGCATGCGCCTTGGAAAACTGGGAAATTATTGGAATCAGACAGAGACTTTTGAGGCATTGCAGATTTATATAGATATGAATTTTGAAGGACTCCGGGATGATATATTAAGTATGATTGCCGGAGAAACAGTACCAGTGAACACCAGAAGCTTTACAAATGATATGACAACTTTCAGAACAGAGGATGATGTACTTACACTGTTGATTCACTTGGGCTATCTGGGGTATCGTTATGCAGATAAAACAGTTTTTATTCCAAATGAGGAGATTCGTTCCGAATATGTAAGCGCTATTGCTGTGTCTGATTGGGGTGAAGTTTCTAAAGCATTAAAAAATTCAGCAGATACATTGCAAGCCATATGGCAGGGAAGAGAAGAGCAGGTCGCAGAGGGCATTAGGCAGGCGCACTTTGAAACATCTCATCTCCAATATAATGACGAAAATGCGCTTAGCTATACCATTTCGCTTGCACTTTATGCAGCACGTAATTTTTACACAGTACACCGGGAACTCTCAGGGGGAAAAGGCTTTGCAGATATTGTTTATGTTCCAAGAAAGCGCTTCTTAGATAAACCAGCATTGGTAGTTGAATTAAAATGGGATAAAAACGCAGAAGGTGCAATCCAGCAAATTAAGGAGAAAGAATACTGTCGCAGTCTGGAAGAATACAAGGGAAACTTGCTGTTAGTCGGAATTAATTATGATAAGAAAACACAGGTGCATACCTGTAAAATAGAACAATACAGAAA
>JABLTR010111600.1_pt1 | contig 11133 bp, 9 predicted proteins | sample 7160071 | NCBI WGS metagenome assembly JABLTR01 (sample SAMN14651230, study PRJNA627086) | human gut metagenome | isolation source: feces | host: Homo sapiens
AAAATAAAGATGGGGTCCAGAATAAGGTTTAACACCGCGCCGATCAGAACAGTGCCCATTCCAACGCGCGCAAAGCCCTGCGCGTTGATAAAATTATTCATTCCCAGGCCGGCCATTACAAAGATGCTGCCGCATATGTAGATGGTGAGGTATTGGTTGGCATAGGGAAAGGTGACCTCACTGGCCCCAAAGAGATACAGCAAGGGCTGCTTAAACAAGAGGATAACCGCCGTAAGCAGGGCCCCGGTTCCAAGCAGAAGCGCAAAGGAGTTTCCCATAATTTCTTCCGCGGTCTGCCGGTCCCCCTTGCCCCAGGCAATAGAAAACAGGGGCGCCCCGCCGCCGCCGAACAGATTGGCGAACGCCGTGACGAGGCAGAGAATGGGAAAGGTGATACCCAGGCCGGTCAGAGCATTTGCCGCGGCCTCGGGGATGTGCCCGATATACATTCTGTCAACGATATTATATAGAACGTTGATTAGCTGTGCGAAAATCATTGGAATGGCCAGGCGCATGATATTGCTGGGAATGGAGCCCCTGGCAAAATCGTTTTGTTGCTGTTTCATGACTTTTTTCACCCCATAGCGTCGCAGCCTGTAAGCGATTTAATTTTATCAGCCGTTTTTCCGGGAACCGGCGTATTTTTCAAGCAGATGCCACAGCGAGAACATTACGCACGCTGCGGCGGCCATCATCGGGGCTAAGGCCAGAAGCATGGGCGTGGTAATGAAAATCAGGTTGAAAAGCGGGCGGAAGAAGAGCAGTGCAATCACAAAGGCGGCGCACAGGCTGAAGAATAGCGCCCCTCTGGGCAGATTAAGCGGAAGGGAAATTTTCAGCAGAATTGTGAGGCCGGTAAAACCGGTTATAATAACGGCCATGGTTGAAATCTCTTCCCGATTAAAGGGGTAAAAGCTGGAAATAATAACAAGTAGAAGTATGTTTATAATCATCGTTACTGCGCCGGGCAGGGCCTTTTGCAGAACGTTGAGGATGAATTTTCCGTGAATACGCTCTTTGTTGCGCTCCAGTGCCAGAAAAAATGAGGGAATACCAATGGTCAGTGCACTAATGAGCGTTTGCTGAATGGGCTGGAAGGGGTAATCAAAGGCAAGAAAAATAAATAGGATGGCAATGACAGAGGAAAAAATGGACTTAACTAAGAATAAGGAGGCGGACCGCTGTAAATTATTGATAGACCGCCGGCCTTCTTTTACAATTTTCGGCATGCTGGCAAAGTTGGAATCCAGTAGGACGACTTGTGAGACTGTACGAGAGGCATCGCTGCCGGAGGCCATCGCTATGCTGCAATCGCTTTCACGCAGTGCCAGAACATCATTGACGCCGTCCCCGGTCATAGCCACCGTGTGTTTCCGGGCTTTAAGGGCCTTTACGAGAGCTAATTTTTGCTGTGGCGTTACCCGCCCGAATACGGTATAACGCTCGGCGGCTTCAGCCAGCTGCTCATCGGTGGTAAGCGTCGTGGCATCGATATAATTACTGGCGTCCGGCAGGCCAGCCCTTTTGGCAATATTTGCGACGGTCAGGGCATTATCGCCGGAGATTACCTTGATGGCCACACCCTGCTCCGCAAAGTAGGCCAGTGTTTGGGGCGCGCTGGGCCTGATTTTGTCGCTCAATACGAGCAGGCAGACCGGCTCCGGTTTTTGAGGAAGCTGTTTTTCGACAAAGCCCTCGGCGGAATGTGCCAAGATGAGCACCCGCTGCCCTGAGGCGGCATAGCGTGCCATTTTCTCACGGATATCAGCGGGGAGGGTTCCCTTAAACACAAACTCCGCGGCGCCGATGATGTAGCTGCCCTTTCCGGCAAAGGTGGCGCCGCTCCATTTCCTGGCGGAGGAGAAGGGAACGGCGTTTGTGCATTGCCAGTCCGGGCATTGGGAAAAGGCCTGCCTCAATGCGGAAAACGTAGGGCTGGTGTCGGGGCTGGAGGCAGTCAGTGCTGCGATAATGGCTGAAATCTCTTCAGTAGATACGGAGGAAAGCGGAAGCACGTGATCCACCTGCATGGTTCCCTCCGTGATGGTCCCTGTTTTATCCAGACAGAGAACATCCACACGGGCCAATGTTTCAATGGAGTACAGCTCCTGCACCAATGCATGGTGGCGGGAAAGGCGCAGTACACTGACGGCCAGAACCATACTGGTCAGCAAGACGAGCCCCTCCGGAATCATGCCTACCAGGGCGGCGACCGTACTGACGACAGCCCGTTGCAGCCCCTGGCCGGAAATGAAAATTTGTTTGTAAAACAGCAGCAATCCGATGGGAATAATGGCAATGCCAATATATTTGATGATGCGGTTGATCCAGGTCATGATTTCAGAGTTTGGCTTTTTAAAATATTTAGCCTCGTTGGTAATTTTCGCGGCGTAGTTTTCTCTGCCGACATGCTCTACCCGCGCCAAGCAGGAGCCCGCAACGACAAAACTGCCTGAAAGCAGCAGGTCGCCCGGCTTCTTGGCAACAGGTTCGCTTTCACCGGTGACAAGCGATTCATTGATCTCGCATTCCCCCCGCAGAAGCAGACAGTCGGCACAAATTTGGTTGCCGCTCTCCAGTGCCAAAATATCATCCAGAACAAGCTCTTCCACGGAGATTTGCCGCTTTTGTCCGCTGCGGATGACATGGGCCTTTGGCGCTGCGACAACAGCCAGTTTATCAATGGTTTTTTTGGCACGGATTTCCTGAAAAGCGCCGATAAAGCTGTTACAGATGGCAACGCCCAGAAAAAGCATGTTTTTGTATGAGCCTACCAGAAAGACCAGAAGCCCAAGAATTACATTCAATAAATTAAATGGAGTCAAGATGTTATCGCAGATAATTTTTTTAATGCTTTTTGTCCGTACATCAGGAAAACCGTTGCTAAGCCCTTTTGAGGCCTGCTGTGCAACCTGTTCGTTGCTGAGTCCCTGGTCGGGGCTTACATGCAGCCGTATAGGCCCGGCGGTATGCTGCGAGAAATGGGTGGACATAAGAAACGCGCTCCTATCCTTAATAAATGGCAACAGCCCGGCGATGCTGTGCTTTATTTCGTATAAAGACTGCTGTTAAAGCCTAAAGGCGCCGACCTTTATTATACTAGCAATTAAGAAAAATTGCCAGAAATGTGAGGTATTTGTAAGGGACGTTAAAGATTTGTAAATATTTTCGTTGATATATACAAAGCGCAATCGTCAGCAAGCAGGGATTCCATCACAAATACACCTTGAGTTCAGGTTCATACCTGTTTATAATAGGAAAGCATAGAAAATAGGGGTGAAGGCTGATTTCCTATGCCTGCCCGGTTTGTTTTGCGGCTCCATCTACTTGGAGACCCGTACAGGACAGGATGGCGGATAGATTTTAAAGTAAGTCTCGCATAAATATTTTTTTATTTTGGAAAAGGAGGCGTGTACTATTATAGCGGCAATAAAAAAGAGGTTTATAAAGGAAGGCGGCCAATCCGGCCGGCTTGATCAATATATGGTTCTGCTGTTTACGGTTTCGATTTTTTTGCCTTTTATAATCAGCACCTTGGTAGCTTGCGGCATTGCAGTTGTAACAATGTTTCACTATGGGAGGCGACAGCGGGTTTTTGATGAGCCCTATACGAGGTTGCTGCTGGGTTTTCTGATTCTTCCCTTTTTTGTATCGGCGGTTTACGGGAACTATAAGGGGATGCTGATCTCTCTTTTAGTGCCGGCTATATTGATTAGCGGCCTGTACATTAAAAGCATTATGAATAAACAGCTGTTTAACCGGGCGATGGATCTGGCCTGTGTATGCAGCTTGCTTTGTTTTGCGGTAGCATTGGGACAGAAGTGGTTTTTCTATGGCGAAAACCCCTCCTACCGTCCGGAGTCTCTATGCATGAACGCCAATTATTACGGTATGCTGATCGAGTTTGTCATTCTGATTGCGGTTTACCGCATGGTGACCAATCCCAAACGCCTATGGGCCTACCTGGCCATTGTCGGCGTTAACCTGATTGGCCTTTATTTGTGCGCAAGCTTGTCGGCGCTGTTTGCCACCTGCTGCGGCTTGTTTGTATTTTTGCTGTTAAAAAAGAAATATAAGCTGGCAGCGGTGTTTTTTGTTGTCACGGCGTTATTTGTCGGCGCTAATTTTATCTATCCGCTTTTAATCCCGCGGGTTGAGAGCATCGATATTTCCTTTGGGCAGCGGTTTTCTATTTGGGAAACTGCAATGAAAGGCATTCGCCAGCATCCGCTTTTGGGGCAGGGACCGATGTCTTACAGCATCATTTGCGGCCCCTTTGGCGGCTATAAAACCTTTCACTGCCATAATTTAATTTTTGATGTGTTGTTGAATTATGGGGTTATCGGCGCCGGTGTCTTCTTTTTCTATGGACTGCAAAAGCTGCATCTGATTGTCCGGCGCTTCAAAAGGGGGATCAGTAAAAATATGAATGCTTTGGTGCTGGCCCTGCTGACCGCTGTGCTGGCACATGGCATGACGGATGTGACTATTTTCTGGATTCAGACTGCAATGCTGTTTTTCCTGATCTATTCCTCGGTGGGAACGGTTTCGGAAGAGGAGCGCAGGGGGCAGGCTTCCCCTCTCCCGTTACCGGATTATGCTTTGGACCTGAATGCAAAAACAGCCTATGCGGTAAAGAACAGTTGACAGCCCGCCATAGGGAATGCGTATTTTAGACAGGCATAAAAAAGATTGAAATTTGTCCGCCTCTGCTGTAAAATAAAAGCGGCAGAGGCATTCCTATATCTATTTGAGAAGGCGGTGTGACCTTGCGTTTATTGGTGGTAGTGGATTATCAGCATGATTTTGTAGACGGTTCCCTGGGCTTTGCAGAAGCGGTTGCTTTGGAAAAGCCAATTTGCGACAAGATACGTGCCTACCGCGAAAATGGCGACGATGTGGTATACACGATGGATACGCACGAGGAAAACTATTTAGAGACACAGGAGGGGCGGAAGCTCCCGGTTCCCCATTGCAGGAGGGGGACACCCGGCTGGCAGCTGTTTGGCGAAGCCGGCAAGGAACTGGCAGGCTGCCGTTCTTTTGAGAAGGAGACTTTTGGCAGTGCGGCGCTGTTTTCCTTTTTACAGCAAAATTTGTACGACAGCATTGAGTTGGTTGGAGTAGTCAGCAATATTTGCGTCATTTCTAATGCGGTCCTAGCGAAAACTGCACGGCCGGAAGCGGAAATTTTGGTGGATGCCCGCTGTACAGCTTCCAATGACGCGCGGTTGAACGAAATGGCGTTGAAGGTTATGGCAGGGCTGCAAATCACGGTGATATCATGATAAAGGAGCGTTTCCTGTAATGACGAAGAAGCAAAAGGCAGCCCTGGCGGTAGAGGCATTGAAAAAGGAATATCCGGATGCCGTTTGTTCGCTGACCTACCGGGAACCCCTGCAGCTTTTGATTGCAACCCGGCTGGCGGCTCAATGTACGGATGCCAGGGTGAATATGGTTACGCCCGCATTGTTCGAGCGTTTTCCGACTCTGGAGGCCTTCGCCCAATCGAGTGCGGAGGAAATTGAGCCCTATATTCATTCCTGTGGGCTCTACAAGACAAAGGCACGCGATATTCATGCGATGTGCCGCAGCCTGCTGGAGAATTATGACGGGGTGGTTCCGGATACCGTTGAAGAATTGACAAAGCTGCCGGGGGTGGGCCGGAAAACGGCGAACCTGGTGGTTGGCGATATCTATCATAAGCCTGCGGTGGTGACGGATACGCATTGCATCCGCCTGTGCGGAAGGCTTGGGCTCAGCGAGGGAAAGGAGCCCTATAAGGTGGAAAAGCAGCTTCGCGCGGTTTTGCCAATGGATGAGGCCAACGATTTTTGTCACCGCTTAGTACTGCATGGCCGTGCTGTTTGTCAGGCGCGGACCCCTAGGTGCGAACAATGCTGTATGAAGGAATTTTGTAATTATTTTAAGACGGCCCCAAAAAAGTGAAATTATCTTTATTTTGTAGTTGAAAAATAAGAGAAAGCATGCTATAATAAATAACGCTGTTTAAAGCTTCGCTATTGTTATAGCAGATTAGGGCCTGTAGCTCAGCTGGGAGAGCGTTCGGTTCGCATCCGAGAGGTCAAGGGTTCGAATCCCTCCAGGTCCACCACGTCACGGCGAATCCTTGAGGTTCGCCGTATTTTTCTGCGCAAAACACGGCTTCACCGTTCGGACTTGCCGCTCCTCCTCCGTAAAAAGCCACGCTGCGCCTGCGCTGTTCGCTTGTAAACGCGCTCACAACGCTTCGGCTTGCTACCAGCCTTTTGGGGTGCCGGCTTCGGCGCATGGCGCCTTTTTCTTTTTGCGTTATTCATTTTGATAGAACTGATTAAAAGCTTTACAAGAGAAAGGTGGAGGAATACAGTGAAACTATATGTGAAGCAGATGTATGACTGGAACTATTATGCCTGCTATGCAGAGGATGTTGATGAAAAGTATTGGAATTATTTTAAAACAGAACTGTGGTGGCAGCTTGGAAATGGATTTATTAAGACCTATGACAATGTAGAGGGGTTTGAATACTGTGCTAAAAATTTCATGGAATTTGGTGAGGATTCGGTTAACCAGTCTTTAAAAATAGCGAAAGCCCCTTGGCAAGAAGCTTTACAATGGCTCATTATAGAGATGAAAAAGACAGGCGCGCCCTGGTACCTTCACGGCAGTACGGCAATGGCGCTGTGGGGAATTGATGTGGAGCCGAGGGATATAAATATTATTGTTGCCAATTATTCTGATTACGACAGAGTGCGGGAGCATTTTTACCAATATGCAATCAAACCCTTTCAGCGTTGCGGCAACTGGGTTATGAGCGGTTTGGGAACCGTTTTTCACCAGGCAAATATCGGCTTTTCCTTCAATAATAAAGAGCTTGAGCCGTATGATATGTCCACCCTGCGGAAAACAGAATATAAGGGAGAGGTACTCTACATTTCCACCCTTGAAATGCTAAAGCGGGATAACGAAAGCTATGGCCGCCCGGAGCGCGTTGAGCAAATTGAAGAGAAAATCAAGCGCTGCTGATCGTTTATAAGAATGTATGTATGGCCTCAGGCCAATTTTTCTTACTAGGCGGTATTGGGAAAGAAAGGCTGTTATTTCGGTACAGGCGTACCGGAATAACAGCCTTTTTTTCTGCGCAAAACGACATGCACTTTGATGATAGTCTAAAAAACGGACACCCAGACAGAAGCCTTTTCTGTCCGGGTGCGGTTTTTACATTTGGGGTCTCTGGAGTCCAGAGCCATTGTCAAACCCGGTATTGTGGAAGATTACAACGTAGCTTATCAATAAATCCCGGCTGGCTCAAAGCTGTTTTACCATATTGACATGTGGAACCGATTCGTCATAAACAATGCCGCCCACACGCCGGTAACCCAGTTTTTCATAAAATCCAAGCGCACGCTCCTGCGCACAAAGCTGGATGGACCGTGCTCCGTTTTCTTGGGCAGCCTGCTCCAGGCGCAGGACGATTTGGGATCCGCAGTCCCGTCCCCGGAAGGCGGGAAGAACGGCGATGCGGCCAATGGTAAAGACACCTTCTGTTTCAGAGGGAAATGTGCGGCCAGTCGCAGCAGGAACCTGCTCCAGCCATAAAACCGCATGCCAGGCAATGGGGTCGGTACCGTCAAATTCCAGCTGAAAGCCCTGCTCCTCCACAAAGACCTTCTGCCGGATGGCCTGTGCGGCGGGTATATTTTCCAGCCCTTTGGCAAGTTCAATTTTGATGTCGTTCATTGCTGATAAGCCTCCAATAAGGATTTATTTTTTCTTAAACTACCTGGAACAGATAAAATTTTAAATAGTTGGTTTCCGGCACATTCCAGAGGATGGGATGGTCCGGAGATTGCTGCCGTGCTTCAATTTGCCGAAGGGAAACGGCGGCATCCGCAGCTGCATCGCGCAGCATTTTGCAGAAAAGCTCTTCCGTCATAAAGTGGGAACATGAACAGGTAGCCAGGTAACCGCCCCGAGGAAGCAGCCTCATAGCCCGCAAATTAATTTCCTTATAGCCGCGCAGCGCGCTTTTTACCGTCGCGTGGTTCTTGGTAAAGGCGGGCGGGTCCAAAATAATAAAGTCATAGGGATGGCCGCCGGCCTCAACCAGTTTTGGCAGCAGGTCGAATACATTGACGGCCTCAAAGGAGATGCGGTTCTCCAGCCCGTTGAGCTGTGCGTTCCCGGCAGCCGCATGAATGGCATCTGCGGAAATATCCACTGCGTGCACGCTGGCGGCGCCGCCATTCGCCGCATTGAGAGCGAACGCCCCCGTGTGGGTGAAGCAGTCCAGCACATGCCGGCCTGCCGCCAGACGGGCGACTGCCTGGCGGTTATATTTTTGATCCAGAAAATAGCCTGTTTTCTGGCCGTTTTGATAATCGACCCAGTAGGATAGGCCGTTTTCCACAATTTTTATACGGCTGGGAAAATCTGTACATGGCGCTACCGGCGGATAAAAACCGGCGCCCTGCTCTAACCCCTCCAATGTACGGATTGCGACATCATTGCGCTCGTAAATGGCATCGATGGTTTCGCCTTCTTCGCGCAGGATTTGCAGTAGCAGGGGAAAAAGCAGGTCCTTCCGCTGCTCAATACCAAGGGATAGCGTCTGCGTGACGAGAAGATTGTGAAAACGATCCACTGTTAAACCGGGGAAAAAGTCGGCCTCCCCAAAAATGAGGCGGCAGCAGTCAAAATCTGCGCCCATCACAGTTTTACGGTAGGCTATGGCATGCCGCAGGCGCCGCTCCCAAAAAGCGGTGTCAAAGCGGTCGTTGGCATTGCGGGATATCAGGCGCACCTGAATTTTTGAGTGGCCGTTGATAAAGCCCGTCCCCAGATAGCGGCCTTTACTGCTCAGTACGTCGACGAGGCCGCCGTTTTGGCAGGCGCCCTCCCGGCGAGTAATTTCAGCGCCATATACCCATGGGTGCCCGGCCCGTATGCTGCGTTCTGATTTCTCGGTGATGAATATTTTAGCATATTGTCGCTGTTGCTCCATGACGGTCAATCCTTTCTTGGGTGGGGCCGAAAACGGCTTTTCGGCTTCGTGTCATTGTTTAATCTCAGGCTTCAAAGGGAAAACGAACGCCCCAGCGGGCACGCAGCGTGTCCATCAGGCCAATGACGCGCAGTGTTTCAGCGTACGGGCTTTGCGGGCATTCCGTCCTTCCCTCTGCAAGAGCGGCGAATGCGGCTCGGATTTCATATTCAAACCCGTTGACCTCAAAGGGGAACCGGTACTCGTCAGGCGATTGTCCGTCAATATAGAGGGTAAAGCGCTCCGCGCTCATAAAGTTTGGCACCTCGATGCGCCCTTTTGTGCCGTAAATGGACGCATAAACCGGCATGTGGTTCAGCATGGAACATTGAACGGTACCCAGCGTGCCGTTGCGGTAGCGGAGCACGGTGGTACTCTGTGCATCGACGCCAAGCGTTGTCTTTACGGCCTCAGTAGCAATGGAGGCGATGTCTGATTCCATAAACAGGGAGAGAAAGGTGAAGGGGTACACGCCGAGGTCCAGCAGCGCGCCGCCGGCCAGCTCGGGCCTTGCCATTCGCTCGACATGGCTCAGCGGGCATCCGAAGATGGCGCTGGCTGAGCAAATTTCGCCGATAGCGCCGCTCGCCAGAATTTCCCGAACCTTGTCAATATAGGGCAGGTAGCGTGTCCACATCGCCTCGGTAATAAATAAGTTCTTTTGCGCGGCCAGTGCGAACAGCTCTTCGGCCTGAGCGCGGTTTGCAGTGAAGGGCTTTTCACAGATGACCGGGTGTCCGTGCTCAAGGCAAAGCTTAGCCAGCTTATAGTGGTGGGAGTGGGGAGAGGCGATGTAAATCAGGCCGGCGTTGGGGTCGGCGGCAAGCTCCTCATAGGAACCATAGGCCTTTTGAAAGCCGTGTTCAGCGGCAAAAGCCGTTGCTTTGCTTGCAGTACGGGAAGCTACCGCATAGGGCTCGGCCTCCGGCAGTGCATTTAGGGTTTGTGCCATTTTTGCGGCAATATTGCCGAGACATAGGATGGAGACCTTCATGATAAAACTCCTCTCGATTGTGCTAAATATTTTTATAAGTTTGTACTTTGCCCGCTGTTTGAGGCCGGATGCTGCGGTGGATCCAGGTGCACATCCATCTGGGGAAAAGGAATATGGATCCCCTCGGCATCAAAGGCAAGCTTGACGCGCTCCTGCATATCGAAAAAAAGGGCCCAATAATCCGGCGTTTTACACCAGGCCTTTACGGCAATAGCGATGGCGCTGTCCTTATGGGCGCTTACAGCGATAAGAGGGGCCGGGTCGGCCAGCACCAGCGGATGCTGGTCACAGATTTTTTGTAGGACGGCTTTTACCTGGGCCAGGTCCGCCTGGTAAGAAACCTGGTACTCCAGATCCACCCGGCGCGTCTCCATGGAGGTGTAATTGGTCAGCGTACTGACGGTCAGCTTTGAATTGGGAATGATAATCTCCCGGTTGTCATAGGTGCGCAGTGTAGTAAACATGATCTCAATCCGCTCCACGGTACCCTCTGCACCGCCCTCCACGGCTAAATAATCACCTGCCCGGAAGGGGTGGGTAAAAATGATCTGCGCGCCGCTGGCAATGTTGCTCATGCTGTCCTTTACCGCCAGCCCGATGGCCAGGCCCGCGGCGCCCAGAGTGGCAATAATGGATGTGACATCCATCCCAAGCTGCGCCAATGTCATGATGCAGACAATGATTTTAAGCAAAACACGCAAAAGAGAACAGATAAACGTAATAATGCCCGTGTCGGCATGGGAGCGGTTCATCGCCCGGCGAAGAAGCTTGATGGTGAGGTTGCTCAGCCACCAACCGGCGGCAAATATGACGGCGGCCCCGAGCAGGCGCGGCAGGGACTGCTCCAGCCAGGCAAGAAATTGTGCCCACAGATTTTGCAAACAGATAGCCTCCTCCTTGTAAATTCGCTTGAATAAGCGTTGCTTAGCAGGGCTTGGTATGATTTAATAATAATATAGTTTGTCAAAACTGTCAAAGAAAAGCGGAGGTTCGGCTGGCCTAAGCGTGAAACAGCAGAAAAAACTTGACATCATTTGCAAAAAAGGCTATATTATTAATAATAAAGATAAATGCTTGGATGGGGACAGGGAAACAG
>JABLTR010050492.1_pt1 | contig 11127 bp, 10 predicted proteins | sample 7160071 | NCBI WGS metagenome assembly JABLTR01 (sample SAMN14651230, study PRJNA627086) | human gut metagenome | isolation source: feces | host: Homo sapiens
CAAAACGAACCCCATTCCCATGCACCACATGCAAAAAGAAACCCGGCAGAAACACAGTGTTTCCGCCGGGTTTGTGGCAGGGGCAGAAGGACTTGAACCCTCGGCACGCGGTTTTGGAGTGGATGTGGAAACAGCGCACAGAGAGCGGGGGAGGGACAAGGTTGCGCCGTTCTACCAGCCAAGTCACAAAACGGGCGGTGCTGGTTTGGTGCTGTCAGAAAAAACGAGTGGATCGAGCGTGCTTCTGCCATTTGTCACAGAATGATTGCTTCTATTTGCGATTTGTATTATAATATAACAAAACAGGATCGACTTGCATATGTGGAGAGAATTTCATGCGAATTACTTTTGAGGATACTCCGCGCCTTGCCCATGTTTCAGAGGATGGAATGAGAAACCAATCCATCCTTTCCCACCTAGAGGGTACGGCTGTGATAGCGGAGCGTTTTGCGAAATCTTTTGGAGGACAGGAACAGGCACGAACAGCGGGACTGTTACACGATATTGGCAAATATAGCGATGGATTTCAAAAACGATTAAAAGGTGGAAAAAAAGTGGATCACTCCACTGCGGGGGCAAAGGTGGCTATGGCCCAAAAACAACCAGAAGTGGCGTTTGCGATAGCGGGGCATCATAGTGGTTTGCCTGACGGAGGATCTAAGACAGATACCATGGATTCTCCCACGCTCTGTGGACGCCTAAAGAAACCGGTGGAAGACTGCGATTTGTGGAAATCGGAGGTGAATCTTCCCTCTTCAGTCACAAGACCTCCCATTGCGCAAGATGGCTTCTCCGTGTCTTTTTATACACGGATGCTGTACTCTTGCCTGGTGGATGCGGATTTTCTGGATACAGAAGCCTTTATGCAGGGGAAGGCCCGCAAGGGGAACTATGCTTCTATGGGGCAGATGTTGGAACGATTAAAGGAGTACATTTCCCCGTGGTGGGCGGCTGAGACGGCGCTTAACCAAAAGAGGTGTGAAATTTTACGGCAATGCTTTGAACGAGGCAAGAAGGAATCAGAAGGACTGTTTACGTTGACGGTTCCCACAGGCGGCGGAAAAACCGTATCTTCCCTGGCATTTGCTTTGTCCCACGCCGTTGCTGTCGGAAAAGAGAGGGTCATCTATGTTATCCCGTATACCTCCATTATAGACCAGACAGCAGAAGTGTTCCGCAAAGTTGTAGGGGAGGAAAATGTGATAGAGCATCACTCTGGGGCGGATTTCTCGGTACCGGAGGGAGAAGCTGATCCAACGCTTTACCGAAAAGCCCTTGCCACGGAAAACTGGGATGCACCGCTTATTGTAACCACTTCTGTTCAGTTCTTTGAATCTCTGTACGCCAATCGTCCTTCCCGTTGCCGCAAGCTTCACAACTTGGCGAACAGCGTAATTATTTTTGATGAAGCGCAGACGTTGCCTGTTCCTTATCTACGGCCCTGTGTGGCTGCCATTGCTCAGTTGGTACAGTTTTACCATTCTACCGCTGTGCTATGTACAGCAACACAGCCTGTTTTGCAGCCGTTGTTCGATGAACTGGCTTCCGGTTTAGTTTCTCGTGAGATCTGCCCGGATACGGAAAATCTCTACCAGTTTTTCCGAAGAACCACTTTGATATCAGCTGGAATCAAAACGGAAAAAGAGCTGCTTTCTCAACTGGGTTCTGTTCCGCAGGGGTTGTGCGTTGTAAACCGCCGCGCCACTGCGCAGGAGCTCTACCAAGGCCTGGAGGAAGAAGGGCGGTTTTGTTTGACCACTCTGCTTTGCCCCGCTGACAGGAAGCGCCTGCTGGAAGAAATTCGGCAGAGGCTAACGGATGGGATGCCTTGCCGGGTGGTTTCCACATCTCTGATTGAGGCGGGAGTCGATGTGGACTTCCCCGCTGTTTGGCGGGAAGAAGCGGGTCTGAATTCCATTTTACAAACCGCTGGGCGCTGTAACCGGGAAGGAAAGCGCGCAACAGAGGACAGTAAGGTCACCATTTTTTCCCTGGAAAGCCAAACAGTTCCCGCTATGATCCAACAAAATGTAGATGCTACCCGTAGCGTGTTTTCGCGATTTGATGATCCAGCCGAGCCGGCTGCCATTGAAAGCTATTTTCAGTTTTTCCTGACGCTCAAGGGGAACGCCGCTCTAGACAGCCAGAACGTTTTGGAGGCGTTTCACCACGGAATGCAGGGTGTCCTGTTTCCTTTTTCCTCTGTGGCAGAGAAATTTCATCTCATTGAGAATCAGACGGTGACTATTTATTTGCCAGTGGGGGAAGGGGCTGAGCTTGTAAACCAATTAAAGCTGGGGTATGCCACCCGCAGTTTATATCATCGGTTAGGTCAATATAGTGTAAATGTTTACCCGGATCATCTGAAAAATTTGCTGGATGCCGGTGCAGCAGAGCCGGTGGGAGATGGCAACTATATTTTGACAGATACAACGCTTTATGATAACCTTACAGGTCTTTCCCTGGACGTGGAGACTGGAAAAGGCATGTTTGTGTAAAACGCTGAAAGGAGGGATTATGTGTGATTCAATTGGAAGTGTGGGGGAAGTATGCGCTTTTTACCAGGCCGGAACTAAAGGTGGAAAGGGTCAGTTACGATGTGCCCACGCCTTCGGCGGCGAGAGGGATTGTGGAGTCAATCTATTACCATCCTGGGCTGCAGTGGCACATAAAACGGATCTATGTAATGAATCCTATCCGTTTTCTTAACGTCCGGCGCAACGAAGTAAAAAATAAAATCCTATCCACCGCTGCGCGCAAAGCGGCGCAAGGAAGTGAAAAACCGCTGTACCAGGTTACTTCCCAGGAAATCGTCCAAAGGGCCTCTTTGCTGCTTCGGGATGTTCATTACGTCATAGAAGCACATTTTACCATGACCGAAAAAGCGGCCCCTACAGATAACCCCGGAAAATTCCAGGACATTGTCACTCGTCGTATGGAACGCGGTCAATGCTTTCAAACTCCCTATTTTGGCTGCCGGGAATTCCCCGTTAACTTTCGCCGCTGGCCAGGTGGCCCGGTTCCCACCATTCCTGAAACGAGGGACTTGGGGTTGATGCTGTACGATTTTGATTATAGTAATCCGCTGAACATCACTCCCACCTATTTTCGGGCTCGGTTGGAAAATGGCGTGTTGGACACTGAAAATTGCGAGGTGTATCGATGATTCTGCAAGCGTTAACCAACTATTATGAGACGCTTCTGACCCAAGGCAAGATTACCCCGCCTGGCTGGGCTACGATAAGGGTTTCCTATGGGATAGAGCTAGATACAGAGGGCCAAGTAGTGCAGCTTTACCATTTGCAACAAGAAATTTCCAGGGGAAAAAAGCAGGTCCTTGTGCCCCGGGCTTTTCAGATGCCCGCGAAGGTGAAAAAGTCGTCTAATGTTGCGGCCAATTTCTTGTGCGACAACAGCAGCTATATGTTGGGAGTGGACAACAAGGAAAACCCTAGTCGTACGGTGCAGTGCTTTGCCGCAGCAAAAGATCTACATCTGCGCCTGCTCTCCCAAGTATCCTCTCCCGCCGCCCAGGCCATTGTCCGCTATTTTGAAACGTGGGATCCTACACAGGCCGCTTTCCATCCTGTGTTGCAGGCAGATTTGCCTGACTTGCTGAAGGGCGGAGACTTGACCTTTTGGTACAACGGAGCGCTTGCGGCAGACGATGCGGAGATCAAAATGGCTTGGCAGCGCTTCCAAGAAAACGTGGAACAAGAATCTGGGCAGGGAATATGCTTGGTGACCGGGCACTGTGGACCGCTAGCTCGGCTTCATGCAAACATTAAAGGCGTGGCAGGTGCGCAAAGCAGTGGGGCTTCCCTTGTGTCCTTTAACGAGCCTGCGTTCTGCTCTTACGGCCATGAGCAAGGAGCCAATGCGCCCACGGGCCAGTATGCTGCATTTGCTTATACCACTGCGCTGAATAAACTGCTTGAGGATAAGAAACATGTCTGTCACGTAGGGGATACCACCATTGTCTTTTGGGCGGATGGTGGGGGAGCAGCCTACCAAGGTTTTGCAATGGACGCCTTATTTGACACAACTTATTCGGAACAGGATCTCTTGGCGGCTTTGCATCATTTGGCAAAAGGTGATTCTATCCACTGGGAGGAAAGTCTTCTAAATCCGGATATGCCCTTTTATGTACTGGGGTTAGCGCCCAATGCAGCCCGGCTCTCTATCCGATTTTTTTGGCAGAACAGCTTTGGGGCGCTGGCGAGAAACTTAGCGCTTCATTACGAGAGATTGAAGATCGTCCGGAGGAAGGATGACAATTTTGACGCACTCCCCATTTGGCGGTTGGTTCAGGAAACCGTTCGGAAAGCTCTTCCAGGCGCCCGCCCGGCGGAGGCTAACCCACGGTTGGCGGGAGATCTTCTTCTGGCTGTGTTAAACGATGCCCCGTATCCCGCCACTCTGCTCAACGGGGTTGTTCTGCGCATTCGGGCAGAACGAACGGTCACTCGAGGAAAAGCTGCCATTTTGAAGGCCTATTACCTGAATAATTCTAAAGATGAGCAACTGAAGGAGGTCTTAACTGTGGAACTAAATGAAACAACCAACTATCTGCCCTATGTGTTAGGAAGGTTATTTTCTGTGCTGGAAAACGTACAGCTTCAGGTTAACCCGAGGATTAATACCACGATTACGGACAGATATTTCAATTCCGCTTCTGCCACGCCGGCCGTAGTGTTCCCCACGTTGATCAACCTGGCGCAAAAGCATCTGGCAAAGATGAACAAAGGGCAAGATATCTATTTTCAGAAACAGATTTCCGAATTGTGCAGCCGGATCACGCAGACTTTGCCGGCACGCATGAGCCTTTCGGAACAAAGCGCGTTCCAGTTGGGATATTATCACGAAACGCAAAACCGCTATAAGCCAAAGGAGGAAAAAAACAATGTCTGAGCCTATCAGTAACCGCTATGATTTTGTCATTCTTTTCGATGTAGAAAATGGCAACCCCAATGGGGATCCGGATGCGGGCAATATGCCTCGCGTTGATCCGGAAACAGGTTTTGGATTGGTGACTGATGTCTGCCTGAAACGGAAAATCCGCAACTATGTGGAAACCGTTAAGGAGGACAGTGAAGGTTACCGCATCTATATCAAAGACCAGGTCCCCCTGCAACGCAGCGACGCAGAGGCGTTGACCTATCTGGGAGTGGATAAAGATTTGAAATCTGCCAAAAAAGACGATCCCCTTCTGGACGGGAAAATCCGGGATTTTATGTGCCGGAATTTCTATGATATCCGCACCTTTGGGGCGGTGATGACCACCTTTGTCAAAGGCGCCCTCAACTGTGGTCAAGTGCGGGGACCCGTCCAAATCGGTTTTGCCCGCAGCGTGGATCCCATCCTCCCCCAAGAAATCACGATTACCCGTGTGGCCATTACCACAGAGTCGGACGCGGCGAACAAGGATACGGAAATGGGACGCAAATACATTGTCCCTTATGGCCTTTATCGGGCCGAGGGTTTTGTGTCCGCTAATTTGGCCCGAAAAGTCACCGGCTTTTCCCAGGAGGACTTGCAGCTGCTCTGGGATGCTATTTTGAATATGTTCGAAAATGACCACAGTGCCGCCAGGGGAAAAATGGCTGTCCGGGAGCTTATTGTTTTTCAACATGAGAGCGAGTTGGGAAATGCCCCTTCTTATAAGCTGTTTGATGCTGTCCATGTGGATAGGGTTGAGGGGGCGACCGTTCCGAGAAAATACAGCGATTATACGGTTACGGTGGACGAAGATTTGCCCGCAGGGGTTATCTGCCAGAGGATGTCATAAGTGGATATGGAGGAATATCTTTCCATATCAGGGATCCAGCATTTTTGTTTCTGTCCGCGGCAGTGGGCGTTGATTCATTTGGAACAACAGTGGTCAGAGAATATACGAACCACCGAGGGACATTTGGAGCACCGGAGGGCCCACGAAAGTGAACTGAAGGAAAAGCGGGACAACCTGTTGACGGTGCGCGGTTTGAGGGTGGTCAGTTATCGGCTGCGGCTTTCTGGCGTCTGTGATGTGGTGGAGTTCTCTACTGACCCTCACGGAATCACGCTTCAAAACCAACCGGGGTTATGGAAGCCTTTTCCGGTGGAGTACAAGCATGGCTCGACGAAAGAGATCGATGCCGATAGAGTACAGCTTTGCGCACAGGCAATGGCTTTGGAAGAAATGCTGGTGTGCGGTGTGCCCCAGGGCGCTTTGTTTTATGAGACGACTCGCCGCCGAGAAATAGTGGATATGACTATGGATCTTATCGGCAAGTTTGCTGTCGCCCTCCTCGCGGAGGGCGTGGATAGAAATGTGAAGGAAGAAGGCTTGATGAATGGCGACGCGGGTCGCCCTCCTCGCGGAGGGCGTGGATAGAAATATGTGCTGCGCTCCGGAAGGGGTGAAGGACGGCACGGTCGCCCTCCTCGCGGAGGGCGTGGATAGAAATCTAATTTGCGAAGAGCCGTTCCTGCTTGCTGATGCGGGTCGCCCTCCTCGCGGAGGGCGTGGATAGAAATATCCAATCCGGTAAAATCACGCCGTGCTTCACCACGTCGCCCTCCTCGCGGAGGGCGTGGATAGAAATATGTAATCGGTAAGTTTACAAAGCACTTCATAGTAGTCGCCCTCCTCGCGGAGGGCGTGGATAGAAATGCGTAGTAGGCCTCAGCATCGGCGGCAATCGTATATGGATGTATCGCAACGAGGACTACCTCACCGCTATCGATCTGGTGAACTATATGCTGGCGTGTACGCCTCCCTCAACTGGTGGAATAATTACCTAACGGCCCCGGGTTTCAGCAGGTACGACCGCTGGGTGGCCCAGTATTATTCAGAGTGCCAATATAAAGGATCCTATGGTATTTGGCAGTATATCAGCACCTGGAGCATCGGCGGGAAGGATTTTGACGGCAACTGGGCCTACAAGGATTATCCAAGTACCGTCAAGGCAATGACCGGCGAAAAAACGCCCGAAAAGGAGGAAGACGACATGACCGCAGAAGAAGTAAAAAAGATCGCCCTGGAGGCCATCCAGGAGTATGTGGCCGCACAGGCCAAAAAGGATACCCCAGAGTGGGTCAAGAGCGCCGTAGAGGAGATCAAGGCTGCAAAGGTGATGAATGGTGATGATGCCGGCGCGTTCCGGCCAGAATCCACCGTCAAGCGGGACGAGCTGGCCCAGACCATCGTCAACTACACCAATTCCGAACTGCTGGCAGACAGGGTGGAGGAGATCGTGGAGGACGTGCTGGAGAATAGGGAGTAATACAGAGAGCCCCTGGGCACCTTATTGGTACTCAGAGGCTTTTTTAGTTTTCGCGGATCACTGGTGAGTTACTGGCATGTTGCACGCCTGCTCAGTGGAGTAACCGTCACCTGTCCCAACGTCTAGTAAAAGGAAAAAGGAAGTAGGAAAATACTCTCATACAATCTCATGAGAGTGGCAGGGACTCTCATGAGAGAAGGTGAGAAAGGTAGCGTGAGAGTATGGATACAAGATTGCGGCAATACAACCAGGAACAGAAGCTCATAGAATGGGCAAAAAAAATAACAGAGCGGCAGGAAAGTGGTATGCCAATCGAGAAGTGGTGCCGGGAAAGAGGGATAAGCAAGCAAACATACTACCGGTGGCAGAAACGGGTATTTGAGGCAGCTCAGAGACAGCAGCAGGTGGAGTTTGCGGAGGTGAGGACTTCAGAAAGCCTACAATTACCGGCAACTGGTGGAAGCGAGTGTGAGAAGTCTGGCCTAGCCGCCACGGTACGATTGGGAAAACTAGAAGTAGAGTTCTACCATGGAACGGACGAAAGGTTGCTGGAAACAGTTCTGCGGGTGCTGCATCATGCTAAGTGACTTCACAGGAGCGGAGAAGGTGTACATAGCCTTTACATGAAAAAGCCCCCGGCCAAAAAGACCAGGGGTATAAAATCCTCGTCTGCACGAGGTTATATGCGATGCTGGGTGAGCCTGGAGCGCTAACCCAGACCCATCCAACCTGGGGAGGAAGGCGCTACCTTCCAACGGCGATATAGTCTGCCGCCACGTCGGTGCCCCGTTTTTCGAGGAAAAGTACTGTGTCAAAAGTCGCTGGCAGACCCCAACCTCCAGAAATCCCGGTGTGGAGTCCCCAGGTCAGCTGACTCAGCTGAGAAAAGGGAACAGGGTAGAAGGGCTCTCTTTTCTCTCATACTTTTCCTATTGTATCCAGTATATCACGGGTAAAATTCACACGCAAGCTTCACAAATTCACAGGATATTTTCACGAAAAGTGTCTCTTGCATCTTGCTTTTTACACAAATATTGTGTATACTATAATTGCAGGGAGGGGAACACTTTGAAACGGAAAGACTTGATAGAGCTTTTAAGCAAGAACGGATGGCGTCTGAAACGTAACGGAAGCAATCATGATATTTATACCAATGGTCAAAAAAGTGAGGTAATCCCTCGCCACAGCGAGATAAAGGAACCGCTCGCCAAGGCCATCATAAGAAGGAATAACTTGAAATGACAAAGGAGGAGAGCTTTTTGAAGAATTCATACCCTATTATTCTTACCCCTGATGCGGGTGGATACGTGGTGGAAATCCCGGATTTTGCAATCGGGACCCAGGGCGATTCTATCCCGGAAGCTATGGAGATGGCTCGTGACGCCATCGGGCTGATGGGAATCGACATGGAAGACGATGGTAAATCCCTTCCTATTCCCTCTACACTTGAAAGCGTCTCCAAAGGCCCGGGTGACATTGTCACACTGGTGGATGTTGATTTTACCGAGTATCGTCGGCAAAATGATATGCGCTCGGTGCGGCGCAATGTGTCTCTTCCCTGCTGGCTAAACGCTGCTGCAGAAAAGGCCGGAATAAACGTATCTGCCGTATTGCAGGCCGCTCTTAAGCAGCAACTTCATCTCGAGACATAAACCCTCTTATTTCTGCTTTTCCCCAAAAGGGCGCTAGGGCTTCCTGGCGTCCTTTTTACATGGCTGCTTGGGAGCCGTAAAGGAAAACAGCAAGTGCGCGGACTAGTCGCCCGCGCTGCTTCCAAAGCTGAGTCGTGCCGCAGTTAAGGTCTTCGGCTACGTCTTCATCGTCCAGCCCTTCAAAGTACTTGGCCTCTATCGCTGAATAAAAGGGGTCATCCTTGACATGTGACAGCGCTTTTTCTACCGTGTCTATCTCGTACTGGTCCGCAGCAATGGTGGCTTCCATGTCCTTGATGATTCCATCCAGGATTTCTTCCGGCGAAAGCCTGATGCCGGTGCGGGAGTATCTGACAATGCCCTTGCTGTGCTGGGGCGTGCCGTGTGTGCGTATTTCCTCTAGCTTTTCTTTGTCCTCCTGGAGCTTCTCTCGGAGAATGGGGAGAGCATACAATCTGCGCTCTGTGGCCTTGTATGTATCTTTTGCCATTGCGGCCCCTTGGATTCGTCCTGCATTTACAGCCTTTTGGATAGCCTGCGGGTACACGGACTTGCGCAAGGGGATCGATGGACTGGCGACCTTGGTGCAAAGCCAGTTCCAGCTAGACCCGTTTACCAATACGCTGTTCCTGTTCTGCGGGAGGCGGAAAGACCGGATCAAAGCGCTGTACTGGGAAGGCAACGGCTTTGTGCTGCTGTACAAACGGTTGGAGAGCGGGAGTTTCCAGTGGCCGCGGAATGGAGAAGAGGTGCGGAAGCTGACGGCGCAGCAGTACCGCTGGCTGATGGAAGGGCTGCAAATCGACCAGCCCAAGGCGCACAAACCAATGGCAGGAATGAGCATAGTTTAGAACAAGGGAAAATGGCTGAAACCCGCGAAAACACTGGCTTTTTCGCGGGTTTTATGGTATACTTTTCTCATGGAAAAGACAAGAGAACTCCCCGAAAAAAGCGAGGAAATGATAACCATTTCCAGAGCGGAATACGAGGCGCTGCAGGCGAAATTGAGCACCAAAGAGGAAGAGCTGACAGCAGCCCTTTTGAAAAACCAATGGCTGCTAGAACAGCTGCGCCTGAACCGGAAAAAGCAGTATGGGCCGTCCAGCGAGCAGCTGGACCAGCTGGTGTTTGAGCAGTTTGGCCGGGTATTCAACGAGGCGGAGGCTTGGTGTGCCGGTGTTGGGAAGAAGGAGACCCAGGTCAAGGCCCATACCCGGAAGCCTCGCTCCGGCAGTATGGAGGAGGTTGTCCCGGAGGGGACCCCCGTGGAAGTGGTGGAGCACCGGCCGGAAGACCGCTCCTGCCCCAAGTGCGGCTCCGAAATGGTGGAAATCGGCAAGGAAGTGCGGCGGACCCTGAAGATGGAACCAGCCCGGTTCTGGATCCAGGAGGATGTGTACTACACCTACGCCTGCAAAGTGTGCGAAAAGGAAACGGGCGATTCCGTGATTGTGAACACGCCCAAGAAACCGGCGGTGCTGCCTGGCAGCTTTGCCTCCCCGGAGGCCATTGCCCACCTCATGGTGCAGAAGTTTGTGATGTACTCCCCATTGTACCGGCAGGAGCAGGAGTGGGGACGGCAGGGGTTGAGGCTTTCACGGCAGGTGATGTCCCACTGGCTGCTGCGCGCGGCGGAGGATTGGCTTGCGCCCATCTACCAAGAGCTGCACAGGGAACTGCTGAAACGGGACGTCCTCCACGGGGACGAGACCACGCTGCAGGTGCTGAAGGAGCCGGGGAAATCCGCCCAAAGCAAAAGCTATATGTGGCTGTACCGGACCGGCGGGGACGCAGAACACCCTATTGTGCTGTATGACTACAGGCCGGACAGGAAAGCCAAGAACGCGGAGGAATTCCTGGAGGGCTTCTCAGGGTATCTCCACGCGGACGGGTACCAGGGTTACCACAAGCTGCGGCCGGACATCCGTGTAGTGGGGTGCTGGGCCCACGCCAGGCGGAAGTTTGATGAGGCAGTGAAGTCCCTGCCCAAGAAGGAGCAGGCAGGCTGCGCCGCCCTGGAGGGACAAGCCTTCTGTACAAAGCTATTTGCCATTGAGGCGGAAATACAAGATCTCTCTTTGGAAGAGAAGCGCAAACAGCGGCAGGGCCGGGCAAAGCCGGTGCTGGACGCTTTGTTCTCATGGGCGGAAGAAAAACGGAAAGTGACGCCGCCGAAGTCTGCCTTGGGCAAGGCTTTGCACTATCTGAAG
>JABLTR010043603.1_pt1 | contig 11114 bp, 8 predicted proteins | sample 7160071 | NCBI WGS metagenome assembly JABLTR01 (sample SAMN14651230, study PRJNA627086) | human gut metagenome | isolation source: feces | host: Homo sapiens
ACCCGTATGTGCAAAACCCCCGACAAATGGGACGGTGAAATAAGAAACTTTTTTGTGGGACGGCCAAAACCGTCCCACATGCTTTCTTAAAACAACGCCCTTAAGCCGGGGGTTTTTATATCGTGCAAAAAGAGAAACATATAATGCTAAAATAGCAAATTTACTTTATATAATCAGGAGAAGATAAATAACGTTCTCCTGTATCAGGTAAAATAACAACAATATTTTTATCTTTATATTCTGTTAATTTTGCAATTTCAGTTGCCGCCCATACTGCTGCACCGGAAGATATGCCTACTAATAATCCTTCAGCTTTTGCAATATTTCGGCAGGTTTTAAATGCATCTTCACTTTTAACAGTGATAATTTTATCATATATTTTCACATTAAGCGTATCCGGTATGAATCCCGCTCCTATCCCCTGTATTTTATGCGGTCCAGCTTTACCTTGAGATAATACAGGAGAATCCTCAGGTTCAACTGCTACTATTTCAATTTTAGGATTTTTTGATTTTAAAAATTCACCTGTTCCTGTTATTGTGCCGCCAGTACCAACTCCTGCAACAAATACATCCACATTTCCATCTGTATCTTCCCATATTTCTGGTCCAGTAGTATTTCTATGAACTTCAGGGTTTGCTGGATTTACAAATTGTCCAGGTATAAAAGAATTTGAATATTCTTTTGATAATTCTTCAGCTTTTGCAATAGCGCCTTTCATTCCTTTAGCACCCTCAGTTAATACAAGTTCCGCTCCATAAGCTTTCATAAGATTACGGCGCTCTATACTCATTGTTTCAGGCATAGCAATAATCAATCTATACCCTCTTGCAGCTGCTACTGATGCTAAACCTATCCCAGTATTGCCGCTCGTAGGCTCTATTATCACTGTATCTTTATTAATAATACCTTTTTTCTCAGCTTCATTAATCATAGCAACGGCAATCCTATCTTTTACACTTCCTGCTGGATTAAAATATTCAAGCTTTGCAATAATATTTGCCTGTAATTTATATTTTTTCATATAATTATTTAATTTTAATAATGGAGTTTTTCCTATCAATTGAGTGAGACTATCATAAATTCTTGCCATTATTTATCCTCCCATTATTCTTATAAAATACTTTATTAATAGTATAAAGTATTATCTACTTATTGTAAAATTTTATTCTTAATATATATTTACTAAATCAAATTATAATTCATACTTGTTTGGTATGGATTATATGATCTTATATAAGATATGTCAAGAGTCAAAAGCAAAAATATAAGGACAGTATTTAATCTGTCCTTATATTTAATCTAATATTTAAAAATTATTTCCATTATATCCCCAATACTGCACTTCTTCATATTTTATATATATCTGCACAGGATCTATACCTAATACTTCATGCAATATTTCAGTTATCTCACCAGTCATATGATCATATGATTTTCTATCAGCACGTCCATATAATTTTACTTCTACAAATGCCATTGGCTGATTATTATCGCCTCTGAAATAAAGTCTGCATTTATCTTCAAATCCAATCATAAGCCAATTTTCACTTTTTCCTATACATTGTGCTGATTTACCTAATTTTGTTTTAAGTATTTTTTCTTTCTCACTAGTAATTTCAATATTAGTCTTTAAATTTATAAATGGCATAAATCTTATCCTCCTTAAACATAAATTAAATATCAAAAAATTTATTGCTTTTTTGATTCGCGGTACATTTTTGCAAAAACAGGAATATACATTAAAAATGATATTGCTAAAAATACACCTGTTATAGTAAGTATTATTCTAACAGCTATAATATTTAATGATGGTAAGGCAATAAGCAAAAACATTGCAATATAAAATACTGCTGTTGATAATTTGCCAAACCATTTTGCACCATCTAGTTTTTTACCGCGTTTTAATAATATCAAATCATTTATTCCCATAAATAATTCTTTTATTACAAATAATATTACCAATATAATTGTTTCATGATAACGAAATGTCAGACTAAAAATAATAGCTGCCTGAGTTAACTTATCAGCCACAGGATCAAGAGCTTTTCCCAATTCAGTTATCATATTAAATTTTCGTGCTATTAATCCATCTGCAAAATCAGTAATACCTGAAAATAATATTACCGCTGCAGCAATATAATAATCAGTTGTATTTTCTGCTGTTACGTATAAATATATAAAGACTGGTATTAATATTATCCTTATATATGATAAAATATTAGGTATGCTGAATATTTCTTTAGCACTTAATTTCAACTAAATCCCTCACAAACATAATTTTATGAATATTTGTTTTTAGGTATTCTTTTTTTCTTTATTCTTTTATATACGAATTCTCTGAACAGAGCATATAAAACTGAACATAAAGGAATCATAAGAAGCATACCGGTTATCCCCATAACACTTCCGCCTATAGTTACAGCTACTAATACCCATATCGACGGCAAACCTACTGAATTGCCTACAACTTTTGGATATATAAAATTGCCTTCTATCTGCTGTAATATCAGGAACATTACTACAAACCATAACGCTTTTACCGGATCTACAATTAATATCAAAAATGCTCCTACAATACAGCCGATAAACGCACCGACAATTGGTATTAGTGCAGTAAATGCAATTAATACAGATATCATTAAAGCATAAGGGAAACGGAAAATTGTCATTGTTATAAAAAACATAAAACCTAATATAACCGCTTCACAGCATTGTCCTGATAAAAACCGCGAAAATGTATTATTTGTCAATCTGCCTATTTCTATAATTTTATCAGTAATATGCTCAGGCAATATAGAATACATTGCTTTTTTTATTTGACAGGATAACTTTTCCTTTTGTATTAATATATAGAATGCAAAGAAGATACCTAAGATAAAATTTATAACTCCTCCTATAATTGACGCAAAGGCGCTTACTGTAGAATTTAATAAATTACCGCCATAATTTTGAAGGAAACTAAATACTGAATTACTAACCTTATTCCAATCAATATTTATTTCAGACAGCCAATTACTTATATCAGGATATTTTTCTATTAGATTATTATACCAATCTTGTGTTCGTGTTATAAAACCAGGTATACTGTTTTTTAATATAACTATTGTTTCACCAATTTCAGGTATAATCATAAACATTACTATAAATACAATACCTAAAATAAATACTAATGATAAAATCAAGCTTAATGGACGCTTTATTTTTATTAAAAATTTCTTCAATTTTACAAATTTATTTTTATTTTTACTTTCCTCTGGCTTTTTAAATACTAAAATTTTATTTTCAATAAACCTCATTGGGCAATTTAATATAAAGGCAATACAAAGCCCAATAAGGAACGGTGAAATTAAAGATATAATCAAACCTAAAAAATCTATCACCGAGCCTAAATTTTGTAAAACTAAAAATATTAAAATAATTATTACAGCAATTAATAGGATTTTTTTAATATTATTTTTATTTAGCTCCATATTATATCTCCAGTAAGTTTAATTAAAAATTGGAACCTATTAATTATTAAAGTTTATATTAAATATATTTACTTGTCAAGAATATCCAAATTTATTTAATATACAATTTTAATTAAATATAAAAATATATGAATATATAATGTATATTCATATATTTTTATATACATTTTAAAAAATATTATTCTATTTTTTATAACATAAAAACAAAAAATTAATAATATAAAATTAGTATATTTTACTTTTACCACATTGATAAAATCTTAATATTATGTTCACAATTGTTAAATATAATAATATATCAAAAGTCGAAAAATTGTATATGATGTCAATATGACGATCATATTTTTATATAAAATTAATTATAGATTTGAGGAATAGTAATACCATGAGAATAGGCCTTGATATTGGATCAACAACATTAAAATGTATTGTGCTTGACGATCAAAACAACATAATACATAAATCATATGAAAGGCATTTTTCCCAAATAAAAAACAAATCTGCCGAATTATTAAAACAGCTTAGGAAAAAATATCCAGATACTAAAACAGCTCAATTATGTATTTCCGGTTCAGCAGGCATGGGTCTTGCTGAAGGCTGCGGCGTACCATTCATTCAGGAAGTATATGCTACTCGTATTGCTCTTAATAAGCTTGTTCCTAATACCGACGTTGCTATTGAATTGGGTGGCGAAGATGCTAAAATATTATTTTTAACAAATGGTCTTGAAGTGCGTATGAACGGTTCATGTGCCGGTGGAACAGGCGCATTTCTAGATCAAATGGCATCTCTTTTAAATATTTCTCTTGATGAGATGAATGAACTTGCAAAATCACATACAAAAATTTATACTATTGCATCGCGCTGCGGTGTATTTGCTAAATCTGATATTCAGCCTTTATTAAATCAGGGCGCGCAGAAAAATGATATTTCAGCGAGTATTTTTTCAGCTGTAGTTAATCAAACAATCGCCGGACTTGCACAGGGGCGGCCTATAACAGGCAAAATTGTATATTTAGGCGGTCCTCTTACATTTTTATCTGAACTTCGCGCCAGCTTTGATCATACTTTAAAAACTACTGGTATATGTCCTGATAATTCATTATATTTTGTTGCTATGGGCGCTGCATATGGCGCTGACCAATATTTAGATATTGATAATATTATAACTGCAATAGAACATTATAAACCATTAGGCGGCTATGCTTCTTCCAGACCGTTATTTAACAATGAACAGGAATATAAAGAATTTTGTGATAGACATAATAAAGCTACTATACCGCAAAGTAAAGTTACAAAAGGCGACGGTTATATAGGAATTGATGCTGGTTCTACTACTGTAAAAGCTGTTGTTATTGATAAAGACAGTAATATTATCCATTCAAGTTATCTTTCCAATAGCGGGAATCCAGTACCTATTATAAAAGATTTTCTTATAGATTTTTATAATAAATATCCCCAAATCACTATAAAAGGCGGAGCTGTAACAGGTTATGGCGAAGATATTATTAAAAATGCCTTCCGTGTTGATTTTGGTATAGTTGAAACTGTCGCCCATTTTACTGCTGCTAAAAAATTTATGCCAGATGTTGATTTTATTATTGATATCGGCGGTCAGGATATAAAATGTTTTAAAATAAGAAACGGCGTTATTGATAATATTTTCTTAAATGAAGCATGTTCTTCCGGCTGCGGATCATTTTTGCAGACATTTGCTCAGGCATTAGGCTATTCAATAGAAGAATTTGCTAAAAAAGGCCTATTTGCAAAGCATCCAGTTGATTTAGGTTCACGCTGTACAGTTTTTATGAATTCATCTGTAAAGCAGGCTCAAAAAGACGGAGCGTCGGTTGAAAGTATATCGGCAGGATTATCAACAAGCGTTGTAAAAAATGCTTTATATAAAGTAATCCGTGCTTCTTCTGCTGATTCCTTAGGTAAACATATTGTAGTACAAGGCGGTACATTTTTAAATGATGCTGTCTTAAGAGCCTTTGAACAGGAAATTGGCCGTGATGTTATAAGACCGGCTATAGCAGGTCTTATGGGCGCATATGGCTGTGCATTATATGCAAAAGATCATTCAACCGGCAGTAGTGCAATTTTGGATAAAACGGGGCTTGAGAATTTTAAACACGATGTCAAAGTTGTTACATGTGGATTGTGTAATAACCATTGCAGGCTTACTATTAATACATTTGATAATAACCGTAAATTTATTGGCGGCAATAGATGCGAAAAACCTGTTACTAAACATTCTGATAAAAAATATGATAATTTATTTGAATATAAATTAGAATTATTTAAAGAATATCAATCTAAAACTGGCCCGCGTGGTAAAATTGGTATTCCTATGGGATTAAATATCTATGATTTATTGCCATTTTGGTATACTTTCTTTACTAAATTAGGTTTTGAGGTTATAACCTCTCCTCTTTCCACTAGAAAATTATATTTAAACGGCCAGGATACCATTCCTTCTGATACAGTATGTTTCCCTGCAAAGCTTATGCATGGACATATTAAAGCTTTAATAGAAATGGGTATAGATACCATATTTTATCCATGTATGTCATATAATTTTGATGAAGGATTGGGAGATAACCATTATAATTGTCCTGTAGTTGCATATTATCCGGAAGTTATTGAAGCTAATATGCCACAGGTTAAAGATATATGCTTCATTTATGATTATGTTGGTATTCATCGTCCTAAGGATTTTGTTAAAAAGATTCATAATATATTAGATAAATATTTTGATGGTATATCAATAAAAGAAATTCAATCAGCCGCTAACGCTGCATATGATGAATATAACCGTCATTTTAAATTATTAAGGCAAAAAGCACAGGAAGTAATAGAACGGGCTGAGAAGAATAATATTCCTATTATTGTACTTGCCGGCAGGCCATATCATGTTGACCCTGAAATAAACCATGGTATTGATAAGCTTATCTGTTCATGCGGTGCATCGGTTATTACTGAAGATTCAATAAGCCATCTTGTTCATAAATTCCCTGTGCATGTTCTTAATCAATGGACATACCATTCAAGATTATATGCCGCAGCTAAATATATAGCTGATAAACCTAATATGAATCTAGTACAGCTTGTATCATTTGGATGCGGCGTTGATGCTATTACAACTGATGAAGTCCGTGAAATATTGGAAAGTGAAGATAAAATTTATACACAAATAAAAATAGATGAAATTACCAACTTAGGCGCGGTAAAAATCAGGCTTCGCAGTCTATTTGCCGCAATTACTCAGGAAAAGGAGAAAGAATAATTTGGCAAAGAAAAGAAACCTTCAGGAATATACTATACTTGCTCCAATGATGGCTCCTATACATTTTTCTTTTATTAAGAAATTGTTCGCGTGTTATGGCTATAACATAGTACTTTTGACCAATGGCGGTCAATCTGTAATTGAGCATGGATTAAAATATGTACATAACGATACATGTTATCCTGCACTGCTTGTTATAGGCCAGATGATAGAGGCTTTGGAAAGCGGTAAATATGATCTTAATAATACCGCTGTAATGATTACTCAAACCGGCGGCGGATGCAGGGCTTCCAATTATTTGCATCTATTGAAGAAAGCAATCAAAAAAGCTGGTTTTGATACTGTTCCTGTTATTTCTCTTAATTTATCCGGTCTGGAAAAAGACAGTTCATTAAAAATAACTTTTTCCATGTTAAGGCGTGCTATCGCTGCGCTGATATACGGCGATTTGCTTATGCTGCTTAAAAATCAAACAAAACCGTACGAAGCAAATAAAGGCGACAGCGATGCTTTAGTTGAAAAATGGGAAAATGATATTATTTTGCAGTTTGATAGAAATACCGGTTATTCGCGTAAAGATGTAAGACAAAATGCTAAAAAAATAGTTCAGTCTTTTGAACAAATACCAATTAAAAATATAAAGAAAATAAAAGTTGGTGTTGTTGGCGAAATATATGTTAAGTATTCCGATATAGGTAATAATAATCTTGAAGATTTCCTGCTTTCTCAGGATTGTGAAATAAATGTCCCAGGTCTGTTAGGATTTATTCAATATATGATAAATAACCGTTTATCTGATATCGAACTTTACGGTGGTAATATTTTTAAGCGTAAAGCTTATGAATTAGCTATGAAATATATTTCATCCTTTGAAATGGCTATTATTGATGCATTAAAGGGCAGCCGATATACAGCTCCTTCAACATTTGAGCATACAAAATCACTTGTAAAAGGCGTAATAGGATATGGAAGCAAGATGGGTGAAGGATGGTTGCTTACTGCTGAAATGCTTGAATTAATCGAAAACGGTTATAATAATATCATATGTACTCAGCCGTTTGGTTGCCTTCCTAATCATATTGTAGGTAAAGGTATGATACGTAAAATAAGAGAACTCCATGCTAATGCAAACATAGTTCCTATTGATTATGATCCAGGCGCTACAAAAGTTAATCAGGAAAACCGTATTAAACTCATGCTTTCTGTTGCAAAAGAAGAAGCTATATCTGAAAAAGCTCATTCTACTAAACATGTAGAAGAATCTGATGTTGTATATGCATAAAATATAAATAAGCTTTTAACCCGGGTATATTTTAAAATATACCCGGGTTATTTTTTTAATAAATTAAGCGAAATATTCCAATAATATATTAGAATATAACAAATATAAGGCTTGGTGATGCTATTTGGAAAAAACAGATATTATGTCTCAAAGCTATGAGCAAAATAAAAATCATCTCGAATCATTATTACGATTGGATAAAAGTTATGATTTAATCGGACGTGAAATTTATATAGCTGATAAACATTCAACTATATATTTTATTGATGGTTATGTTAAAGACGATATAATGGAAAAAATTATGCAGTTTTTAATGAGTATTAAAGCTGAGGATCTAGCTGAAATTAAAGATGCTCAGACATTTGCAGATAAATATGTAACCTATGTTGAAGTAGATATAAATAATAAATATGACGATATTATAACAGGTATACTTTCTGGTACAATAGCCCTTATGATTGAAGGCTTTGATCAGATAATAATGATAGATGCAAGGACATATCCGGCAAGAGGTATAGAAGAACCAAATGACGATAGGGTTTTACGCGGATCACGAGATGGTTTTGTAGAAACACTTGTGCATAATACAGCTTTAATCAGGAGAAGAATACGCGATCCAAACCTTACTATGGAAATTATGCGTATTGGTAAAAAATCAAAAACAGATATAGTATTATGTTATATGGAAAATGTAGTTGATAAAAAATTTCTTAATGGTTTAAGAAACAAACTACAAAATATAAAAATAAATACATTAACAATGAGCCAGGAAAGCCTAGCTGAATGTTTAATAAAACCTCAATTATTTAATCCATTTCCTAAAATACGTTATTCTGAACGTCCTGATGCTGCATGTGCAAGCGTAATTGAAGGAAGCATATTAATTGTTGTAGATAATTCTCCGTCAGTTATGGTCTTACCTACATCATTTTTTGATTTTGTTCAAGATACAAACGATTATTATTTCCCTCCAATTGTAGGCACTTATCTTCGGTTAATTAGAATATTAATATTTGGTCTGACATTATTTTTAACTCCTATATGGTATTTGCTTATGCAATATCCTGATGTCATACCGGATTGGCTATCTTTTATAAAAATTGAAGAACCTAATAATGTGCCAATCATCTTGCAATTATTAATTATTGAATTTATGATAGATGGATTAAAATTAGCGTCGCTTAATACTCCGAATGCATTAAGTAATTCTTTTAGTATTGTCGGCGCACTTATATTAGGTGATTTTGCTGTAAAAGCTCAATGGTTTGTTCCAGAAGTCTTATTATATATGGCTTTTGTTGCTATAGCCAATTTTACTCAGCCTAGTTTTGAATTAGGTTATGCATTTAAATTATTCAGAATGTTTATTTTAATATTAACAGCCATATTCCGTATATGGGGATTTATAGCCGGTATAATTATTATGTTTATTATACTGCTTTGTAGTAAAACCTTATCTGGACGTAGTTATCTTTATCCGCTTATTCCATTTAAATGGAGTGCATTAAGTTCTTTATTAATTCGTAAACCAATAAGCAAAAAAAATTCATAATCATGTTATAATCATTGTATAAAATTACCATCATAAGGTAATGATAGAATCAATACAGATATTAAAAGGGGTGTTTTATTATGTTTAATGAAAAAATCCGTGTAATTCAATATGGCTGTGGAAAAATGGCAAAGTATACTTTACGTTATCTTTATGAAAAAGGTGCAGAAATAGTCGGAGCTATCGATATAAATCCTGATGTTGTCGGTATGGATGTGGGTGATTTTGCTGAACTTGGCTGTAAAATTGGCGTAACTATCCGAAATGATGCCGATGCTGTTCTTGATGAATGTGATGCTGATATCGCTATTGTAACATTATTCAGTTTTATTCCGGATGTATATGAACAAATTGAAAAATGTGCTATGCGAGGTATTAATGTTGTTACTACTTGTGAAGAAGCTATCTACCCATGGAATACTTCTCCTGCATTAACTAATAAACTTGACAGAATTGCTAAAGAAAATGGCTGTACAATTGTAGGTTCTGGTATGCAGGATATTTATTGGATTAATATGATAGGCTGTGTAGCCGGCGGTGTTCATTCTATTAATAAAATAGAAGGCGCTGTTAGCTATAATGTTGAAGATTATGGTTTAGCTCTTGCAAAAGCTCATGGAGTTGGTCTTACACCTGAACAATTTGAAGAACAAATTGCTCATCCAGAAACTTTAGAACCTGCATATGTATGGAATTCTAATGAAGCTTTATGTTCAAAAATGGGTTGGACAATAAAATCACAAACTCAAAAATGCGTGCCATATTTTTATGATAAAGACCTTTATTCATCTACTTTAAATGAAACTATACCAAAAGGCAATTGTATTGGTATGAGCGCTGTAGTTACTACTGAAACTTATCAAGGACCTATCATTGAAACACAATGTATTGGTAAAGTTTATGGCCCAGATGATGGTGATATGTGTGATTGGAAGATATTAGGTGAACCTGATACTACATTTTATGTCACTAAACCTGCTACTGTTGAGCATACCTGCGCTACTGTAGTAAATAGAATTCCAACTATTATTAATGCTCCTGCTGGTTATGTCACTGTTGAAAAACTTGAGGATGTACAGTATTTATCTTATCCAATGCAATTATATGTCGATCAATGCTTTTAATATTTAAATTAATATGAAAATCTTTAGTAAAAGCTAATGAGATATCTAATTAGCTTTAACTAAAGATAATTTAAATCACTCAAAACAAACAATAAATAATAAAACTAAAATAAATAAAAAAACTGATAATGAAAAAGTACCGTTTACAGGGGGCGCCTGCGAAGCGCATCCTTTGGATGCGCTGGGACGCAAAATAATATAAGAATATACATGGTCTGGGTCAAAAAAAGAACACAGGTATGCCTAAAATAATAAGTATATTTATACGAAGTATTATTTTGCGTAAAGCAGCCATATTACATATGGCTGCGCTCAGGCGCCCCCATTTAAAGTATCTGTACCAGAAATGGTTTTATTATAAGTATCATGCGTATTTTTGCTTTTGTTTTTACAT
>JABLTR010075937.1_pt1 | contig 11108 bp, 7 predicted proteins | sample 7160071 | NCBI WGS metagenome assembly JABLTR01 (sample SAMN14651230, study PRJNA627086) | human gut metagenome | isolation source: feces | host: Homo sapiens
GGCGCTTGGCGTTCCGGTAGTGGCTGTGACGGCAGCCAAGGGCCCACAGCCTCATAGGCGGCTGGAACCCGGTCCGGTTTTTCATGGCGGATGGCTGCTCTCACGCGTTCCTTTGAAGTCATTGGGAATCCTCCTCCAACTCGCCGTACTACCGGCCCAGCACGGCAGTCCGCATACCCGTGCGGCGCCGGCGGCTTGCCGTGCATTTTTGCGGGCCGATGATCGCTGCACACATTATAAACGACAGCGCTTTGAAATGCAATCATGAAATTGGCGCTGGCGGTACGGGTGGCAGCCGGGGATGGGCTTGCCCTTGGGCGGGAACGCGAAAGGGCCCCGGAACCGTGCGCGGCTTATAGAAGCCGGAGGTCCGGGGCCCTTCTTCGGGTTTCATGGTTTTCTGCCAAAGCAGAAGCCGGGGTTAATCATCGTCGTAATCGCCGTCGCTGTAAATGGTCTCGGAATCCAGCCATTCGCTGTTGGGGCGGCAGAGCAGGCGACCGTCCAGGTACGCCTGCTGCAGGGTTAAAATGGTCTGGCCTTGGTAATTGCCCGAGGAAGTCAGTTCCACTACCAGGGCGGCATCCGCACGGTTGTCGTTTTGCAGGGCGAGCGGAAGCATCAGGCTCATGACGTTGCGCGTGGGGAAATAGCAGGGAATGGCGGTTTTGAAGTTCCAGCGCACCTGCTTGCGGGCAAGCTCAATCGCATCCTCCAACCGGTTGCGCATCCGGTTGAACAGCCGCGGCGTGGAGGCGATTAAATCGCTCAGCTGCCGGTAAAAGCGCTTCCTGGCGGCCCAGTCCTGTCCATCTTCAATTTCGTCTATTAGTTCTTGCGCTTCCTCTGCCCCACGGCATTCTTCGCGGATAAAATCCAGCGGCAGGCGGGAGATATTGTCCAGCAGAATGTGTTCATAATCGGTGTGCAGCTCCTTCTCCAGGTCGAAAAGCAGGTCACCCCTGCGCTCAAAGTAGGAGGCAGGCTGAGGAAGAGGGTTGAAATATTCAACCAGCTTTTTGCCTGTGCCGCGTCCGGCTGCCGTGCAAAATTCCAGAAAGCGCCATTGGGTCTGATATTCACCGTCGTCATCCTGCGCTTCAAAGCAGGCGTAAATGTCGTCATAATAGGGCGAAACCAGCCCGGTGTTGAAGGCGGCGAAGCTTTTATCCTCTGAAATACAGATTTTATCCTCCAGCTGAAGGCGGTAAAAGGTGTATTGGATATATTTTTGCAGAATGAAATATTCCTTTTGCGTGCTGCCCTCAAAGTCCCAGGGCTCCGGCAGGGCTTTTTTTGCCAGCTCCTCTAGAAAGCTGGGCCAGGACCCCAGAAAGGCAAAGCGCTCCAGCATTTTGCCGGGGATGTTGGCCTCCCGGCGGTCGGCGCCTGCAAAATTGAGGTACCAGCGGACATTGGCGGCGTTTGTCTCTTTCAGCGAGGCAACCATGGGGGCCCCGTTCAGCGCCGTGATGTTGAGCGAAAATACATAGGCGTCGCCTCTGCGGCGGAAATCGCCGGACTGGCGGGCCTTTCGGTAGCTTTCCCTCAAATCGCCCAGCAGTTCGCCGGAGGGCTGCTCCTCGGCGCCGGTAACCTCAAGGTTCAGCTTGGCAAGGGTCTTTGGGGGCAGCAGGATGGTGCCGTCCATTTCCAGCGGCAGCGGCAGGGATATTTTTGCGGCGTTGGCATGGATGGCTGCCGGGCGGTGCGGATAGCTCCAGGCGGGAACGGCGTGAATGGTGATCAGCGTTTGGGGAACGCCGCCCATAACGGCATCATCGAGGGTGAGAAAATCGGTCAGGCAGCGCAGCAGCTCCTTCATCTTTTGAAAGCCATAGCGCTCCTTGGTATGGCCGGACTCATTGAGTACCAGGCTGACACGCGCCATGTGGAGCTTTTCCTCCAGCGGCAGGGCCGCGCAAAGCGCCAAATAAATTTCCCTGCGGTCCTGCTCGGAGAGCGGGGAAGCCGCCGGTATTCCGCCGGGAGAGGCATGGGCCGCCTGCATGGCTGGAGCCGCCGGGGAGGCTGCGGGGCCTGTCCGCGGCAGCGGGGACTCAAAGGAAAAATGCCAGGGACGCCCGTCCATTTCCTGGTAGCGGTTTTCGGTAAGGATAACCGTGGCATGCGGCGTGGTATAGCGCAGGCAGGAACCGCCGTCCTCCAGGGCGCCGCTTGCCCGGGCCTCCTCAAAGGCCTGGGCAATTTCGTCGTAGACGTCCTCCAGCGTCATGTTGAACAGCGCGGCATATGCGGCTGTGGATTTAGAGGGCACGTTTACCAAGGAATAAAAAGACGCATCCGCTTCGTCATAGCCCTCGTCAGAGCCATCGTAGCTGCCGCCGTCAGAGCCCGGCTGCCAGTGGTGCAGTACGACGTACTGCTCCGGGTTGATGGTGCCGTTGGGAATTTCATAAAAGGTGAGAAATTCCGGGAGGTCCAAAAGCAGGCTTTTCATTTTAATATAGCCGTAATTCCGGCTGTAAGCGCCGTTTTTGGTCATCCACAGCGATATGCTGGAGAGAGGAATTTCCGTTTCGGTTGGAAACCTCTGGGTAAGCAGCTGATAAATATAGCTTTTTTCATTTAGATCCATCATTTAATATTACTTCCTTATTATTTCTTAGGTATTGCAAAAAGGATGCCTCTTTTGCAATACGGTGTTAATTTTTCAAAATCCTTGTTTCTTAAATAAAATGCTTTTGTTTGTTATAATTTTATCATATAGGAATAATGAAAGCAAGGAGTTTTCAGACGCAGCGCGGTGAGAAGTTTACGCATAAAACCGGGAAATAATCCGGTGGTGAACCAGATGCGTCAGCGGTATAACCGCATGCTACAATAAAAACCGCCGGCTAACGGTTGCCAATGGTAAAGGGCCAATGTTAGCAGGCGGATTGTTTAGGAATCAGGGCCGGCCGTCAGGCTGCGCCGCCCGGTTTGGGCGCCAGCAGGCGGCGGGAGACATCGGTGTCGCAGAGTTGCTTGATGCTGTAGATGGCGGCGATGTCGGTGATTCCGTTTTCGTCGATATAGGTGTACAGATTTTGCGCATAATAGCGCAAATCAACCACATGGATTTCAGAAAAGTTTGTCGCCAGGAAGGGGATCATGCTGTTTGCGTAGGAATCCTTGAGGATCATCAGCTTGCGTTCGCTTTTAACATCGCTGTTGCGAATAACGTCTACACTGTGGTTGCCGCCGAGGAAGGTGGAATATTTATCCTTTTTCCCCAGGTATTCCTCCCAGTAGAGGCCTTCGCGCGTTTCCGAGCCGGTGGTCTGAGTGATGTGCTGCGGCTCCTTCAGTATTGGCAGGTACATGGAGTCCGGTTCCTGGAAAGGGGAAATGGCTTTAGAGTATAGCGTGCCGTAAAAATCATTACTGACCAGCTTAAATTCAAACTGGCTGCGGCCGGTGGGGGTAAAGCCCATTTCCTTCGCCAACGCGGTGTAGCCCACATAGGCGCCCTCGGTGTTCCAGTGATGGTCGGTCTTATAATAGTAGTCGCCGTTCCAGAGGTTCAGGGCATCAAACAGGTCGACAACAGCGCCGTTTTCACCAATGGCCGCGCGGAGGGCCTCGAACTCCTCGCGCTGATTATGGCTGTAGGAGAAGAGCGGCAGGTTCTGGGCCTGTTCCTGCGCGCCGGAGGGCACGGGCACCACATAGAAGGGAAGGCCGGCGCCCTCGCAAAAGGCGGCAAGGCCCTTTACGTTTTGGGCAAAGACCTGATCCTTGTTTGGCAGCAGGACTTCATACAGGTGGCCGTTGCCGCCAAAATAGACGCCGCCCTCAGCGGGAACGGAGCTGTAGTTGCCGCCGGCATCGCGGAAGCCGAGCCCGAGCTTAACGGTGGTGCTTAGTGAGATGAACGCCTGCCGCAGCATGAAGTGGTCGCCCACATAGGACTCCGCGGAGGACATGAAGCTGCCGTCAGCCAGATTCTCCAGCGAAAGCTGGGGAATTTCCTCCAGCGCGCGGTTTTCCTCCTCTGAAAATGTCTGCTTCGGTACAAAAGCCAGATAGGCCAGGCCGGCTAATATGGTGACAAACAGCAGCAGGGTGACGGCAAGATATTCCGGTTTGCACTGCTTGACGCTTTCTTTAAACGCTTCCATTTTTTTCATGCGCTGTATTTTCTCCTATCTTTCGTCAATAAAGCGGGCGCCTTTAAAATTTTGCGTACAGGAAGGGGCTGTAGGAGCTGTTGACCAGGAAGGAAAGGGTGATGATGAACAGGCCGGCAACACCCAGCGCCCACGCCACCTTGCCGGCGGTTCCGGCGTTGCGCAGCTTCTCAAACAGGTTGCGCGCCAGCGGCCCGCTGCACAGCGCCGCGATGAGCATCAGCAGCCCGTAGGTCAGCAGGGCGTAAAGCCCCAGGCTGGTTGCGCCCTCGGGGGCAAAGCCGAACATGGAGGCAAGCACGGAGAAGGCCTGTCCAATATCGGTGTAGGAAAAAAACAGCCAGCCGATGGCCGCCGCCAAAAAGCTGTACAGCCAGCGGAAAAAGGCGGGGATTTTGTCGAGCACTTTTTTTTGCAGAAAGAGCTTTTCCAAAATGATGAGCACGGCGTAATAGGCGCCCCAAAAGGCAAAATTCCAGCTGGCGCCGTGCCACATGCCGGTGAGCACCCAGACAATTGCCAGGTTACGCACGGTACAGAGCCGGCCCTTGCGGTTGCCGCCCAGCGGGATATAGACGTACTCGCGGAACCAGCCGCCCAGGGTCATATGCCAGCGGCGCCAGAACTCCGAAACGCTTTGCGAGACATAGGGGTGGTCAAAGTTTTCCGGCAGCTCAAAGCCAAACATTTTCCCCAGGCCAATGGCCATGTCAGAGTAGCCGGAGAAGTCAAAATAAATCTGGAAGGTAAAGGCCAGGATGCCCATCCATGCGGTAAGGGTGGACGGTGTGCCAAGATACTGCACGCGTTCCGCCAGGATAGCGAGGTTGTCGGCGATTAGCACTTTTTTGAAAAGGCCGGTCAAAAAGCGCTTGGTTCCCTCGGTGAATTTCTCAAGGGTTTCCCGCCGGTTCAACACCTGGGCCTGAAGCGCCTCATAGCGCACAATGGGCCCTGCCACCAGATGCGGAAAAAACGAGAGGTAGGCGGCAAAGTCGATGATGTTGCGCATGGCGGGCGCCTCCCGGCGGTAAACGTCGATGGCGTAGGACATGCTTTCAAAGGTGTAAAAGGAGATGCCGATGGGCAGCGCGACCTCGGGAATGGAGAGGCCCAGCCCGGTGACGGCGTCAAAGGTGCCGACCAGCATGCCGGCATATTTAAAGAAGCCCAGCAGTGCCAGGTTGATGACAATGTTGATGGTGATAAACAGCTTGGCCTTCCCGCGTCGGTCGATAAACCGGGCAACGCAGAGGCCGCAGGCATAGTCCACCAGGATGGTGAAAATCATGAGCAGAACATAGATTGGCTCGCCCCACGCATAAAAAACCAGGCTGAAAAGAACAAGGCACAGGTTCTTGAATTTGCGCGGAACCAGGTAATAGGCGACGAGCACAAGCGGCAGAAATATAAAAATGAAAAACAGGCTGCTGAATATCATGGCAAACTCCCTAACATATTCTTTTTGCGCAGTACTGAGATTACTATTATTTTACGTGATAAAGGTGGAAATATCAAGAAAATCAGTTGATTTGTACGGGCAGATTGTCGCAGAGGCAGGAACGCCGCCCGGTGGCGCCAACAATAAAGATGCCGCAGTCCGGGGACTGTTGGGCGCCGCATACATAGGGGCATTTAATCGTCAGCCCCGCGCCGTTCGCCAGGTCGTAACACACGGCCATGCGGTTGCAGGAGCAGCCGCTGACGGCGTACCAGTCACAGGCGCTGCAGTTGGTGCAGTGCTTGACGGCAGGCAGCTCAAGATACGCGGGGGCGATTTTTCCGGCCTTTTGGTAGTCGCCGTTGCTGACGAGGATGTGGCTGGACGATATTTCAGAAAGCAGGTGGCTCCAATGGCTGGCGGTGCCGTGGTGCGGGGCCTTAATGATGTAATAATTCTCATAGAGCAGCTCTGCGAGGGCGTCGAGGGTTTCCGGCGAGGCGTCGCCGGTCATGAGAATATCGTCCGTGCTGGCCTCCTGGGTACGGCGGTTGTGAAAGACGACGCTCGCGGCGTTGAGCTCCTCGGTATAGGCGGCCTTGGTAACCGGGCGGTTCAGGATCTCCTGGATGTCGGGCGCGGAGGGAAGCAGGTTGACGGCGGGCAGCAGCGCATCGATTTCGGCGAGCAGGCGGGAGCATTCCGCCACGCGCAGCGCATCGAGCGGGCCGCCTGCGCAGCAGGCAAGGTAAGCCTGGCAGAAAGCATTTTTCAAGGCAAGGAACTGCCTGGCGCACTCGGGCAGGAAGGGGGAGCTGAGGCAGACGTTCATCTCCTCCACCGCACCGGCGAAGAGGTCGGAAAAAACGCAATCCCGGCGCGGAGGCCATAATACGTCGTAGGTCACGCCGTCAAAGCCGAAGCAGTCGCCCTGCCCCACAGGAACCACCTGGGCGGCAGGCGTGAGCTGGACGGCACGCTCCAGAATCTTCAGGGAAGAAACGTTGACAATGGCATAGTCCGTCTGGCGGCCGAGAAAGCTGTAGACGAACAGGGCAAACTCCAGCAGCAGCGGGCTTCCATAGCGGTCGCAGGGCTGGGCGGGCAAAAAAATGCGCTGGAACCAGCCGGGCCTGGCGGACAAAATCTGCATCAAGCCGCACAGGTGGTCCCGGTGGAAATGTGTCAGCAAAAAGGAGCGCTCCGGGCAATTGCCGTAAAGCTCCAGCAGCGTGGGGTTGACATAGGCGGTGAAGGGAACATCCCGTTCACGGATTTTCTGGTTGCTGCTGCCGCAGTCCACCATGAGAATGCCGCCGTTGTGGCCGTTGAGAACAACGCATTCACCGTACTCGACATTGTGCAGATCAACGCTTTTCATCGCAGTCCTCCGTTTGCTCTGCCTTAAACAGGCAGTAGCCCTCTACCCGTTGGTCCTCACGCCATTCTCCGCAGTAGACGGCCTTGCCGTCCGCATACTCGGTTCCCTGTCCATGGCGCTTGCCGTCCTTCCATTCCCCGGAGTAGATCACCTGTCCATTTTCGTCAAAGGCGGTGCCGCGGCCGGTGGGGATGTTGTTTTCCCAGTTGCCCACGAAGAGGGAACCATCCCGGGCGCTGAAGGCAACGCCCAGGCCCTGGCGCTTATTCTGCCGCCAGTTGCCGATGTAGCAAGGCTTTCCGCTCTTGTAATAATAGGCCCCAAAGCCGTCCCGTTTATCCTGGCGGTAGCCGCCCTCGTAGGCCGTACAGCCGTTGGCCATCTGTGTGCGCCCGCGGCCTTCGCGCAGCCCCTGGGCGATGCCGCCGAAATAGAGGTAGCTCTCCCGGGCGCTGACGACGATGCGCTTGGCCGCGGTGATGGCGCCCGGCGCCAGTGGGCCCTCCATGCCGGCTGGGCCGGGTTCGGCGGCCTTGCTTTCCTTCGGCTGAGGTTCGCCGGAAGTAGGGGCGGGCGTGTTTGGCGCCGGATTCTCCGCCGGATCCTCCGCTTTTTTCGCGTCCAGCGGCCGGGGGGCCTCCTCGCTGCCTTCGGCTTGCAGTTGGCCTGCCGGGGCTGCGCCGTGTGTCTCAGACGGCTTGCCCGGGGCCTTTTCACCTGTCAGGCCGGGGGCGTTGACGACGCCAGCCAGCCCGCAGGCCGCCACGCTGTATTTTTGCGGCGGCGTTCCGTTGGGCCCGGTATCCGCCGGCCCAGCCCGGCCCGCCTCTTCAGATGCCGGGAGCTCTGGATCATTGAAGAGGGAAAGTTCATGGTTGGCGGCATATTCCAGCGGCGCTGCGGAAAGCAGGGCCGCCCCGGCGGCCGGGCCGGGTTCATGCTTCTCCGAAACGGCTTGTGTGGCAGGGGCATCAGGCTGGGTATTGTCGATTAGGACAAAGCGATCCAGCTCGTCGGGCTCTTCAGGCATGAGAAATAATTCCTCTGAATTTCTCTGGACGGCTAAAAAGGCGCTCCGGCGCGCGGAGTCTTCCGGGGTGCAGAGGTAAAAGCGGCCCGCGGAGGTTTCCGCGACCAGATCCGGTTCGCCGAACATACCGTTGAGCAGGGCGTTCTGTGCGGGCTCGGGAACCGGGAAGAACACCAGCGCCGAGCGGCGGTATTCCTGCGTGGCGGGGTCCAGCTCCAGACAGCTGACGCCGCTCCCGGCGGGAAGCAGGTAGAGCGTGGGCTTGGCATAGGAGATGTCCGAGGACGAATCAGCGGGGCAGCCGTAATAGGCTGTTTGCAGCCATTGGTGGCCGTAGCCGAAACGCGCCCGGCTCAGCGGCGCGCCGTTTTCGGCATAGGTTGTCAGGCTCCAGCCATAGTCCTCGCTACATGCTTCCTGCATTACCCGTTTTCCGCTTTTTTTCAGCCACTCAAAGCTGCGCTTGGACAGGCGGTACCAGACCTTTACCGGAACGCCGTTTTCGGCGCCCTGCAGCTTGCCTTTAACAGGCCTGCCGCCCGTCAGGAACTCCCTGCGCAGGCGGCAAAGCGGCGCATCGGGCAGCAGCAGCCCGTCGCGGGAGAGGACATGTATTAAATAAACCACAGGGAATAGGCTTTGTTCATTCATAGGTATAATCTCCGATTCTTAAAGAGGGAAAATCAAGCCGGGCGGCCGTGGCAGTCCGCCGCGCCAAGCAGTTATGATGATTTATCTATTATAATTGATTTTTGGCAGAATGTATAGTCAAAAATGATAGGATATGATAAAATAAGCTCACAAGGTAAAAGCCCGTCATATTGGGCGGCAGCGAACAATAAACTATAGAGAGGGCTTTTGCGGCTCATGGGGAGCCGGGGAAACGGGCCCCGGCCTCTGCCGTTATGCCCTTTAGCCCGGGGGCGCGCCTGCGCCTTTCGGCATCTAGGAATAAACCGGGCTCCGGGGCATAAAAGTTGGCGGGGCCGTTGATTGTTTTGAATCCGGAAGGGATGTACAACATGCTAGCCTATGAAAGAAAACAGCAGATTTTAGAAATTATGCGCAGCGGCAACCGCGTGGTTACCGTGGACCAACTTTGTAAGAGCATCTATGCCAGCGGCGCGACGATTCGCCGCGACCTAAAGGAGCTGGAGGAGAGCCAGCTGATCCGCCGCACACACGGCGGAGCGATCTTGGTGGAGGGCACCACCAGCGAGGACCCGCTGGCCTTCCGAGAAAATCAAAATTCCATGAAGAAGCAAATTATTGCGGAGCAGGCCAAGCGGCATATCCGTGACGGCATGACCCTGTTTTTTGACTCCAGCACCACGGTGTATTTCCTGGGAAAGACGCTGGATAAGTTCAGCAACCTCAAGGTTATTACCAACGGCCTTAAGGCCGCCCTGCTGCTGAGCGAGTACAAAAACATGACGGTTATGTGCACCGGCGGGCTGCTGCGGGAAAACTCCAAATCCCTGGTCGGGCTTTCCGCCAAGGAGTATGTCAGCCGTTACAACGCGGACCTGGCCTTTATGTCCTGCAGGGGCTTCAGCGTGGAAAACGGCGTTTCCGAGGCCAGTGAGGATGAGTATTATGTGAAGCGGCAGTTTTTGCAAAACAGTAAAAATGCGATTTTAATGTGCGATACATCCAAATTAAACAAGGATTACCTCTGCAAGCTGGCTCCTCTGAGCGAATTTTACGAGGTTATCACGGAAAAAAAGGAAATTAACGATTTATGCAACAAGCATACAAAAATACATCAAAAGCAGCGCTCGTAAAAGCTTTATTTTTGCAAAAGGGAGTTGATTTTTGGTTGCTCATCCCTTATACTATTGTGTAGATTCACTTTCCGCAGGAAGAGGCCGCTGCTGCGGTTTTAAAGGATGGGGTCTCTGCTCTATCGGAAAGGGTTTTGATCTTATTATTCTTATTGTTCTGGAGGGTAAGTCAATGGAAAACAACAAAAATGGAAAAGCAATAGCTTCAATGGTGCTCGGCATCGTCGGCCTGGTCTTTGTGTTCTTTGGTTATTTTGCTTTCATCGGCATCATAGCTGCAATTGTGGGCCTGATCCTCGGTATTATGGCCAAGAAGCAGCAGCCCAGCGGCATGGCTACGGCGGGCATCGTCCTGTCCATCATCGCGCTGGCCCTGTGTGCAATTACCTTCATTGCCTGTGTGGCCTGCGTCGGCTGCCTTGCGTCAGCCCCGGCTTTTTATTATTAAGAGGCTGTAAATTAAACTCAGCACGAACCTGAAGGAGTTGAAGTGGCGGAGGCCGTTTTCAGCTCCTTTTTTATCTATCAACCGAAAATTGTTGTGGGACATTAAGTTTAGGATTTTTAAAACAGGAGAGGAGTGGCAATTTGCTGCCGGCGGTAGAAATATTTGGCTTTAAAGTCGCTATGTACGGCCTGCTAATCGTCGTTGGCGTGGGCCTTGGCATGGCTGTCGCGGCTCTCCGCGCGAAGAAAAACGGGCAGACTGCCCAGGATGTGCTTTTTGGCGGGATTTTTGCCATTATTGGCCTGGTAATCGGCGCAAAGCTGCTATACCTGGCGACTATCCTGCCGGGCATCGTGCGGAATTTTTCGTATTTATTGGACCACCCGGAGAGTATCGCCGCGCTGCTTTCCGGCGGCTTTGTTTTTTACGGCGGCTTGATTGGCGGTATATTCGGGCTTTGGGTGTACACAAGGATGTATAAGCTGAATTTTTGGGGGATGACGGACGCCCTGGTGCCCTCTGTGCCTTTGATGCATGCATTTGGGCGGCTGGGGTGCTTTTGCGCGGGCTGCTGCTATGGCATGCCATTCCCTGCGCCGCTGGGCTTGTCCTTCGATGCCTCGCCGGTCGCGCCGCACGGCGTTACCCTGTTCCCTGTTCAGCTGCTGGAGGCGTTTTTGAACCTCATCATTTTTGGGGTGCTGCTTCTGTACGCGCGGAAGCCGCGCGGGCGGGGAAAGATCATCGGCTTGTACATGTCCGCATATGCCGTCATGCGTTTTCTGCTCGAGTTTCTGCGCTTTGACGCGGAGCGGGGCGGGTTCTGGGGGCTTTCTACTTCACAGTGGATCAGCCTGATTTTGTTGCCCATAGGACTTTACCTGTTACTGA
>JABLTR010007812.1_pt1 | contig 11098 bp, 9 predicted proteins | sample 7160071 | NCBI WGS metagenome assembly JABLTR01 (sample SAMN14651230, study PRJNA627086) | human gut metagenome | isolation source: feces | host: Homo sapiens
AGGTACACCGCCGCCGACAGAATCGTACACACCCGATATAGAACAATCTTGTCGAATTTCTTCAGAAGAAACGGAGATGCCAGATACACTGCCAGAATCATCGGCATAGAATACACCGCAATCATCGAGACCGCCGTCACATCTCCCAGACAATATTTTGCCATATAAGAGAGCATGGAGACGGAAATGACACCTGAAATCAGCCGGTAGCCGTAATAAAGCAGCAGGTAGCGGTTTCCTTTCAAATAGAGAAGCGTCTCCCTCAAAGTAGGCTCCGCGCTCCGTTCCGCTGTTTTGACATAAAAACGCTCTTTACAGAAAAACAGCACAAAACTCATGAAGATAAAACAGAGTACCGCCGCGAAAATGCCTGCAGTAAAGAACCCTGCCGAGTCAAAGAGCACCGGTATGATAATGGCTGAAAGCGCCATAGCCGCAGCTCCCCCTATGCCCGCAAACGTCATAAAGGTAGATCGGTCTTTGACACTGCCGGTCATGACCGTAGGCAGCGCATAAGCCGGAGCGTCCGAAACGGTATAGCACAGATCCCAGATCACATAAGTCAGGATCGCCGCCGCGATACGGAGCCCCATGTTTTCCACACCCTCAATGGAGAACAGCAAGACGGTGGAGATGGGAATCGACACTACCGCGATACGAAGCCAGGGCAGGAACCGTTTTCCACTCTGAAATCTCACCTTGTCCATAATCAGCCCAAACAGCGTATCGTTGATACCATCCCAGATTTTTCCCCCAAACATGATAACGGATATGACCAGCGTGGGCAGGTACGCGTAGTCCGTATAATACATCATCAGGTACTGTGAAACCAACGTGTAAATCATACCCTGTCCGAAAAAATACATTCCGTAGGGAATCTTTTCTTTCAGCGAAGCTCTGTACTCCTCTGTGCTCATTTGTGTTCCTCCTCCTTATGCTAACATTTTCCTCATCATAACATGTCACAGAAAAAATAAATTGCATATTTTTTGTTAAATAATCGGTACTTTTTTTGATTTTGTGGTAAAATGACACCGATGCCATGAAAAAATGATAGAAAGGGGACAGCTCTGTGGCGGAAAAGCGAAAGAAACAACTGGTCAAAAATATCGAGCTGGAGCGGGAGGAACAGATCGGACTCGCCTATTATGAGAAATACGGTGCCTACCTCAGCTATGTGGATCTGTCCTTTCTGATGGGGCAGGAGAATCCCACGGACTTTTCCCGACTCATCCGCCTGGACGCCAAACGGCACAAAGAAGACCTCCTCTCCCTGCTCCGCTCCGACTACGCGAGTACGCTGTTGGAGAAATTCTTTATCGCTGAGGACGCTAACGCCGAAATCGAGTCTCTTCCCCGCTATATCGATATTCCCGCCCACCGTCACGATTTCTTCGAGATCGCCTGCACGCGGGAAGGGAACTGCCGTCATACGGTGGAAGGGCAGTCTTTTGTCATGAAACCGGGAGATATCGCAGTGGTTCCGCCCAATGTGCAGCATCATCTTCTCGCCGCCCCCGGCAGCCGCACGTTTACTGTCAAAATCCGCCGGAACGCCTTTGAAAATGTATTTTCATCACTGATGCAAAGCGGCACGGCGCTGTCCTCCTACGTTTCCGATGTTCTGTACGCCAAGCACTATCACAACTGCCTTACCTTTCACTGCGGCAGGGATTCCTTTCTCTTTGACCTTCTTTCCCGCATGATGGAACAGCAGGCGCAGAAAAAATCCTGCTGGCACCAGGTAATGGAAGGACTGCTTACCACTTTCTTCGCCTATACCGTGCAAAATTACGGGGATTCCATCGAATTCTCCGCCGGAGACAATATTCAAAGGGATCGGATCAGCGCCGTTGAGGCTTATCTGCGACGAAACTTTTCCACCGCCACCCTTGCCGGAACGGCGGAACACTTTTTCCTGAGTCCTTCCTACTTAAGCGCACTGGTCAAAAATCAGACCGGTCACACTTTCTCTTCTATCCTGCAGCGCATCCGGATGGATCGGGCCGCAGAGCTTCTGGCAAGCACCGAACGAAGGGTGTCCTGGATCTGCGAGCAGGTAGGCTATCAGGACACGACCCAGTTCATACGCACCTTCAAAAAGCACTATGGCATCACGCCCCACCGGTTTCGAAAGCTGAAAAAAGAGGAACAGGCTGCCCTGCTCTACTATTGAGCAGGGTGCCTGTCCCCGAAAGAGAGGCCATGCCGTTTCATGCGCAATGTTTCTCCCTAGATCGCCGTCACAATCCCCAGGGACTTCAGAAGCAGAATCGCCAGAAGCAGCGGCGCGATCACTTTTACCATCGCCGTATACAGCCCCTTTCTCCCCATCTTATGGCCGGTCTTTTCCACTTCGTCAATGACTGTCTTTGGCTGAACGACCCAGCCGATCAGGATGCAGGTACCAATGGCCACAATAGGCATCAGGATATTATTGCTCAGGTAATCCATCACGTCCAGCAGCTGTGCCGCGGATCCGTTCGGCAGCGTGATGTCAAAGTACAGCACATTATAACCCAGACATACAAACACAGCACCCACCAGGGCGATGACCGTCTCGATTGCGGCCGCTTTCTTTCTGCTGATATGAAACTGATCCATCAGGCTGGACACTACCGCCTCCATGATGGACACAGAGCTGGTCAGCGCCGCGAAGAGCACCATAGCAAAGAATAGGCAGCCCACCAGATTGCCGATGCCTCCCATGGCGGAAAAGACCTTGGGCAGGGACACGAACATCAGGCTCGGACCGGAGGCTTCCATCCCCTCAGTCCCCATAAAAGTGTACACCGCCGGGATAATCATGACTCCCGCCAGAAAAGCCACTACCGTGTCGAAAATTTCAATCTGGTTAATCGATCTTGTCAGGCTGGCTTCGTCCGGCACATAAGAGCCGTAAGCGATCATAATACCCATCGCCACGCTCAGGCTGAAAAAGAGCTGTCCCATAGCGTCCACCAGCACCGAGAAAAACCGCTGCAGCGTGATGCCGTCAAAATTCGGTATCAGGTATATCAGCAATCCCTCCAGGCCTGTCCTTGTCGCGCCGCTTTCATCGGTATAATGGATGGTAACGGAAAAGACCGCGATGATCACAATCAGCACCAACAGCAACGGCATAATAATCCTTGAAAAGGATTCGATCCCCTTCTCTACGCCCCGGAACACCACATAAGCGGTCAATGCCAGGTAGATAACCGTGAATACCAGAGGCGCTGTCTCCCCGCTGATAAAACCGTTGAAGTATCCGTCCGCGGCGGCATTGCCCCCATCCCCGGTCAAAAAGGCCACAAAGTATTTGATTACCCAGCCGCCGATCACACAGTAATAAGGCATGATGATAACCGGAACCAGGCAGGCCACGATGCCCAGCTTTCCCCAGCTCTTCCTGATCTTAGCGTACTCGGTCAGCGGGCTCTGCCGGGTTTTCCGTCCGATGGCGATCTCCGTAGTCAGCAGCGTAAAACCGAAGGTCAGCGCCAGGATAATGTAGATGACCAGAAACAGTCCGCCGCCGTCCTTTGCCGCCAGATAGGGGAACCTCCAGATATTTCCCAGCCCCACAGCGCTTCCCGCCGCCGCGAGGACAAATCCGAGAGATCCCGTAAATGAATTTCTCTTTTTTCCATTTTCCATATCTCATTCCTCTTTTCAATACTTGCTGCCCTCCCACAGCAAGAGAAGGCCAGTTCTGTTCAGTATAACACAACAGACCGAAAAGGGAAAGAAAGGATACTCCATAAAAAGAAAAATCTGTTATAATAACTGTACCCACAGAAAACAGATTGGAGCATACATATGAGAAAGAAAGAACTGGCGCTGGAGGTTATCCGGCGTCTGAAAGAAGCCTATCCCATCGCCGAGTGCACTCTGGACTACGACCAGGCCTGGAAACTTCTGGTCAGCGTCCGCCTGGCGGCCCAGTGCACTGACGCCCGGGTCAATGTGGTGGTTGAAAAATTGTACGAAAAATATCCCGACGTGAACGCTCTGGCTGACGCCGATCCGGAGGATATCGAAGCCATCGTCCACCCCTGCGGTCTCGGAAAGAGCAAGGCCCGGGACATCAGCGCCTGCATGCGCATTTTAAGAGACAAATATGACGGAAAAGTGCCGGAGGATTTCGATGAGCTGCTGGCGCTCCCCGGCGTTGGCAGGAAGAGCGCCAACCTGATCATGGGGGATGTCTTCGGCAAACCCGCCATCGTGACGGACACCCACTGCATCCGCCTGTGCAACCGCATCGGTCTGGTGGACGGCATCAAAGATCCCAAGAAGGTGGAGATGGCTCTCTGGAAGATTATCCCCCCGGAGGAGGGCAACGACTTCTGCCATCGCCTGGTCATGCACGGGCGGGACGTCTGCACTGCCAGAACCGCTCCCCACTGCGACCGTTGCTGTCTTTCCGACATCTGCAAAAAAAGGATCTGACCGAAAAGGCCAGATCTTTTTTTACCTGTCATAATCGTCCAGAAAAGAGTGCCGCTCGCCGTCCCTCTTCCAGGAAATGATGGTCCGCAGATTCACATTTTCCACGCTCTTGAAAATATTTCCCTCCACATAGGGGTTTGTCTCCTTCAGCCGTGCGATCAGCTCCTTGATCTCCCGGCGCTTGGAATCGCTGCTGCCGTCGGGCCGGCAGAAGGTGTTCTGCTCGGTAAAGCGGCAGGCACACTGAAGGAAACGGAGCCCGTGGTAGTCTCTCCAGTGGCAGATGTCCGCCTCCCGGATCAGATACATGGGCCGGATCAGCTCCATGCCCTCAAAGTTGGTGCTGTGGAGTTTCGGCATCATGGTCTGCACCTGCCCGCCGTAGAGCATTCCCATCAGAATCGTCTCAATCACATCGTCATAGTGATGGCCCAGGGCGATCTTGTTGCAGCCCAGCTCCTTCGCTCTGCTGTACAGATACCCTCTGCGCATCCGGGCGCAGAGATAACAGGGATTTTTCTCTATGTCGTACACCGCGTCAAAAATTTCCGAGGAAAAGATCGTGATGGGAATCCCCAGCATCGCCGCGTTCTCCTCGATCAGCCGACGGTTTTCCTCCTTGTATCCCGGATCCATTGCCAGAAACACCAGCTCAAAGGGAAATTTATTGTGCTTTTTCAGCTCCTGAAAGAGCTTGGCCATCAGCATGGAGTCTTTCCCGCCGGAGATGCACACCGCCACCTTATCCCCCTCCTGAAGCAGATCATAGGTGTTGATGGCTTTGGCAAATTTGGTAAAGAGCTGTCTGTGAAATTTTTTTCTCAGCCCCAGTTCCACCTCCTGGGCCTTCGTCAGGGGCTGATCCTTCTTCTTTTTTCTCTCATCCGTCATGTCGCTCTCTCCTGTCTGCCGCATCTCCTGTCCGCCCTTTCCCTTCGCCGGAAACTTCCACCGCAGAAATCTCCGCTCTCCGCCGCTTCAGATATTCCTGCATATGGGCGCGCAAAAGGGCAAACTGCCGCTGTGTAGTCTCATTGTCGGAGACAAAATTCATCAACTGATCCAGATAGTGCTGTTCCTCCGCCAACTGCGCGCTGATGGGATACACCAGTTCAAAGACCAGCGCCATATGCCCCACCACATTGTCCACCGGCGTCTTTTTCAGGGACCGCAGCACCGCGTGCTCCTCCTCAAAAGCCTCCAGAACCTCCGGTGTGACCTCGGACTGGCGCAGTTCTGCGTCAGTGGTATTATAGATAGCTTCCAGAGGCACCTCCACATTGACCCGCAGGATATCGATCTTATCCGCGTCCCGCAGGATCTGGCAGAACATCCTGGTCCGCTCATCCAGATTCTCCGGCAGACGGTAGGCGCTGTGGCTGGCCACCGCTATGCGCATCAGCGCCAGTTCCTCCTCCTTCGGGGCCTCCTTTTCAAAATCCAGGTAGTCCCGTATCAACTGTTCCTCTCCGAAGAGCAGATCCGCCCCGAAGAGGGCATGATCGATGGAGTCCGCGTCGCTGAAGGTATTGTACCTGCGAAGCTGCTCGAAACGCCCCACGTCATGAAGCATTCCCAGCAGCCAGGCAAATTCCACATCCTCCGGCGCCAGAGACAGGCTCTCCGCGATCTTCCGGCACAGTTCCGCCACCTTGTAGGTGTGGACAATCTTCAGTTTCACTTTCTCGTCTTCGGGATTATAGTTCCTTACATAGGAGGCAAAGGCCCCCTTCACTCTCGTCTCTTCAATCTTCATCACAGGCAATTCTCACTCTCCGCTGTTTTTGCCCCCGCGCTATGGGAGGACGTCAGCGTCAGCGCATACCGACGCCGCCTTTTCCACAGAGTAGTATATTCTGATTTGCCCGCAAATGCAATGACATCCGTAAAAATCCCCCTCACGGCCATAACCGCAAAGGGGACTGTTCTTACAGATACACCTTCAATTCCCGCATGAGTTCCTCCTCCGAGGCAATGAGCTGTGAAGCCAGTTCTTTGCTTGTGGAGGAAGCCCCCGGATTATCATTGACATATTCGCTGATGGACTGTATGCCCATGTTGCAGCCGTCCATCAGAAGCTTCGCCGCCTCGTGGGTATCCGTGTCATCGTTCATGGCCATCTTTACCTCTGCGGACAGCCAGGAGAACACGTTCCCGGCCACAGACGGCTCCGGCGGTGTCTCCCCGGCTTTCCGCAGCAGATCGTTGGCGTCCGCCTGCAGTTCTTCATGGCGCATCTTACAGCGGTTAATCAGTTTCAGCATACCGCTGTCGTCCACATGCTCCATAATCTGGTTCATGGAATCTTCCGCCATCTGGCAGCCGACGCTGACCTGTCCCAGCACGTCCTTCGTGGAAGCATCGATTCCGCAAGGTCCGCAGGAGCCGCATCCGAAGGTTCCGTAAGCTCCTTTTCCCATCTTCTTCTCTCCTTTTACCGTGTTTTTGTCAGACATCGGGAAACCGTCCGAAAATTTCGGGCGTTATCCCTCATAGCTAGTATATCTGGAGAGACGTTTTTTATTCGAGACATCTTTGCAGACTACTCATACCTCAGAGCCTCCACCGGCTGCATGGCCGCAGCCCGCTTCGCCGGATAATAGCCGAAAATCATTCCGATCAGAACCGAAAATACAGCGGAAATCACGATGGCCGGAACGGAAGGCGCTACCGTAATCCGAAGGAAAGAGCCAAGCCCTGTCTGCGAATTCACAAGAAATGTGGCGGCTACCCGGGCGAGAAGGAAACCGTTGATGATCCCGGAGGCAATACCGATGATCCCACCGGTAAAGCAGATAACCACCGCCTCCATGAGGAACTGCCGGCGGATGCTTCTGTTTTTCGCCCCAAGAGCCTTTCGAATTCCGATTTCACGGGTTCGCTCCACCACGCTGACCAGCATGATGTTCATAACGCCCACGCCTCCCACAATCAGAGAGATGGCCGCGATCACGGAAATGGCGATGGTAAGCACATTCAGCACAGATTCCATATTTCCCAACTCCGAATCCATATCATAACAGTTCAGCCTGAAATTTTCATTGGTGTTATAGACATTGGTCGCGAAATAGACCATAGTATCTTCCTTGACCGCTGTGGGATCCTCTTTCTCCGACGTCGCGATCTGAAAATAGCTCAGCCCGCTGTATATACCGGAAGCCCTTGAAGCGGCAGCCGCGTAGGTATAGGGAACCAGGAAAGGCGTCTCCAGGTCGCTCTCCGGAATCTGTCCGCCAAGCCCTCCCATTCTGGCAGCGTCATAATGATAGACGCCCACCACATAGAGTTCGCTTGCCGTACCGTCTCCCGAGGTAACCTGAATCTTTTTGCCCACCGGGTTCTGTCCATCCCAGGCATACTTTGCATACAGATCAGAGACGACCGCCACCGGTTTCTGTTTCTGGTTGTCCTGATCACTGATCTCCCTGCCGCTGATAAGAGAAATTTTGGAAGCGCCCAGATATCCCGGCGTCACGCCCTGCATCTGTACGGTAGCGCTTCCCGCATCCCCGGAAGCCGTAACATTCCCCAGATCCTCTGTGGCAATCACATAGTCCACCCGCCCTTCAAAGGCTTTTTTGTACTCCATCAGCATCTGATATGTCAGACCGTCTTCCTCACGCATTTCGGGATATTCCCAGTTTTCTTCCTCCTCGGTGGAGGAAAACTCCGGTGTAATTGCCTCTACATAGGCGGAGAGCATATTGGTACCGCCCATCTGCCGCATGGTGGCGGCGATAGTCGCCTGCAGGGAACTTCCGATCGTGGTAATCGTGATAACGGCGCTGATGCCGATGATAATTCCCAGCATCGTCAAAAATGCCCGCATGCGATTGACCCGAAGGCTCTCAAAAGCCAGACGGATATTTTCAACCAGATTCATTTTGCTCTCCCTCCTTCCTGTCCAAGCATAGCATCCGACAGAATTTTTCCATCGGATAATGTAACCATCCGCTGTGTTTCCTCCGCAAGTTCCCGGCTGTGGGTAATCAAAAGGATTGTCTTTCCCTGCCTCCTGTGGAGATCATGAAAAATGTCCATGACCAGCCGTCCCGTGGCAGAATCCAAAGCCCCCGTAGGTTCATCCGCCAGCAGAATCTCCGGATCATTGGCCATAGCCCTGGCAATGGCCACTCTCTGCTTCTGTCCTCCCGACAATTCTGCCGGCTTGTGAGAACAGCGGTCCGCCATCCCCACCATATCCAGAAGTTCCATGGCCCGTTCCCGGCGCTGTCTTCTGCCCATCCCGGCGTACATCAGGGGCATTTCCACATTCCGCAGGGCTGAAACGCGGGATATCAGGCAGAAATTCTGGAACACAAAACCGATCTTTCTGCTTCGGATATCGCTGCGCTCATCCTCCGTCAGATTGCTGACCTCCTGGCCGTCAAGAAGATAGCTGCCCTCCGTGGGGCGGTCAAGAATCCCGATCATATTCATCAGCGTACTTTTCCCGGACCCGGACTCGCCCACGATGGACAGAAATTCGCCCTTCGCCACCAGAAGATCAATGCCGTGAAGAATTTCCAGTTCATTGGCCTGTCCCTCGTAATACCGTTTGACAATGCCTCTCATCTCTATCATTTTTCCAGTCTTCATAGGCATCTCCTATTCCTGGTCCGGATAGAGGTCCTCGTCTTCCGGAAGATACAGTTCCACCTTCTGTCCCTCAGTTACCATATACGGATCATTGATGATGATATCGCCTTCCTTCAGATCCTCCGCCGTGACCGCCGTATAATACTCCCCGGCAACGCCTGCCGTGACCGCAACCTGTTCAACAATGTAAGTCCCGTCTTCCTGCTCAACAGCCCGGTAAATATAACTGTTCCCCTCATCGTCCGGAGCGATAGCGTCATAGGGAACCGCCAGCTGCTCCCCCGCGTCATCCAGAAGAATTTCCACCTTTACCGACATGCCGAGAAGCAGCGGCGTACCCGGTTCAAGGGAAATCGTAGCGCTGTACCCGCCGCCGGATCCACCCTCGCCGCCGGCATCCGATCCGCCGGATGCGGATGCAAAATTGATAACCCGAATGACCTGACCGGAGAATACCTGATCACTGCCTACCGCGTCACAGGTAATCCTGGCATTCATCCCCTCGGAGATTTTTAAAATATCCTGCTCCCGAATATTGACCGTCACTTTCAGATTTCCATCGTCTTCGATCCGCATCAGGGATCCGTTGGGAATACTTCCCCTGGAAACATTCAGCGATGTGATAATCCCGGACTGGGGCGCCGTTACTGTCAATTGGTTCAGCTGTTGACGCAGTTTCTGCAGCTGGGCGCTGTTCTGCGTTACCGCGCTCTCATCTACACTGTTTAAGGCCTCCTGGGCCGCGGAAACCGCGGACGCTGCTTCTGCGTTGGCGTTCTGGGCATCGGAAAGCTGTCCGAGCACCGTCTCAGCATCCCCTTCCATTTCCCCGTTTACCACCTTCTGATACATTTCCTGGGCACTGGCCTGCATGGAAGCGGCAGCCTGCTGCTGGGCCTTTGCCGTATCCAGGTCCTGCTGCAGCCTTCTGCGCTGCCTGTCAACCTCCTTGCGGGCCTGGGCGTCCTGATTTTCCAGGTCGGCAATCTGCTGACGGATCTCCTGTCCGTCGAAGACACAGAGCACATCCCCCTGCTGTACGTGATCTCCCAGCGATACGGGAAGTTCTGTAATCTGTCCCGTCATCTCCGTAGTAATCTCCACCACGCCGGCGCTCTCCACCTTGCCGGATGTATGAATGGACGTGGAAAGATCCTGCGGCTTCAGGCGAAACGCCTGCACTCCTTCCTGCCCGTAGGCGGGCTCCTCCTCCGGAGCGGACAGCGCCCGGAATACCACGGCCCCAATAATGACCGCCGCCAGAAGAACAATAACCACTGTCAGCTTTTTGTGTTCTGCGATTTTCGCTCTCATAAACATCTCCTCTCTTACATTCTCTTCTTTTTGTTTTCTCGATTGTACCATCCGTCCTTTAACTTTCTGTACGCTCTTTCTTAACTTAAGATGAAAAAAAGCGAAAAAAGGGGACAAAAATCCCCCGGAGCGGAAGATCTTTTTTACGGTTCTTCTTTTCCGGGGAATTTTTCTGGTGCAATCTCCTCATTTCCGCGATCCCACACAGACATGCGCGCATCCTGATCTCGTTATCCCAAAACCAGCGTCGGTGTGCAAAGGGACAATACGGGTTTGAGGCGTATTGCCCCTTGTACACCGACGCTAGCGAATGTTTTCGATCTGGCGAAGTCTGGCGTCCAGCGCTTCCACTGTCTCCGCGGAAGCGCTGCCGTAAGCCAGGGCGTCCCGCAGTTTCATTTTTTTCACAACAGCCATAATGTCTGCCTGATCCATATCCTCTGTCATAGGATTAGACTGAGCTGACGATCCGCCCATCATGCCTCCAAGCACATCCCCCAGAATCGCCATGGCCTTCGGATTGCTCATCAAAAGCCCCATGGTGCAGTCCACCGAGAGATAGGCTTCCCGGTCTCCGCTGGCATAATGTCCGCAGACAGGTTTCGTCATACTGCCCTTCCCGAAATCTCCCAGCACATCCTTAAGCCATCCGATGCTGTCCGCCACCCAGTCGGGAATCCGGTCGCACATACTGGTATCTTTATCCTGCACACTGCTGTCGCAGGTGGAGAATCCATGAGGACCGTAAGCA
>JABLTR010051123.1_pt1 | contig 11097 bp, 8 predicted proteins | sample 7160071 | NCBI WGS metagenome assembly JABLTR01 (sample SAMN14651230, study PRJNA627086) | human gut metagenome | isolation source: feces | host: Homo sapiens
AATACGAAGTTGTTTTTTATAGAATTGCATATCTTCGTGTTTTTGAACTTTTTTATAATCAAGTGCAGGTTCTTCAAATAATAATCTTTCTACTACTTCATTTCTACCTATATGACTTTCAACTATTTCTTTTGCGTCATCTGGTTTTACATGAACGTAAAATACATTGTCAGGATATACTTTAACGATTGGACCCATTGCACAAAATCCAAAACATCCTGTCAAATGTACCATTGCGTGGTCTTCAAGCCCTGCTTTTTTTATTTCTTCTTTTAGATTTTCTATAATAAGTAAACTCTCTGAAGAGGTACATCCCGTACCTCCACAGACTAGTATATCTCTTTTATCTGGTATAGCATCTGTATGGTTTTCTCTTAAATCGAGAATTGGTTTATATTTTTTTACAGCATCTTTTAACTCTGCTATCGTATTTAATTTTTTCATCAAAAGTACCCCCTAACAGCTTAATTCTAAATTTCTATAATTATCTAGTATTTTTGAAACATCATCTACAGTTGCTTGTCCGTAAACTTTTCCGTTTACAACTACAACTGGTGCAAGCCCACAAGCACCTACACATCTTAAACCTTCAAGTGTAAATTTAAGATCTTCAGTAGTTTCACCAGCTTTAATACCTAATTGTTTTTCAAATTCAGCCATTACTTTATCTGAGCCTTTGACGAAACAGACAGTACCAAGACAGACGCTTATCTTGTATTCTCCAATTGGATTTGTTGAGAAGTAAGAATAAAAACTAACAACGCCATATACCTTAGAAGGTGATACTCCTAATTTTTCAGCTATATGGAGTTGAACTTCTTTTGGAAGATAACCAAATATCCCTTGAGCCTCTTTAAGCACAAATATCAATGCACTCTCATCAGCTACTTCTAATGAATTTATTAAATTATCTAATTCATCAAATAATTTCCTATTTTGTTCAACAAAATTGCACATAAAAATCCCCCTTTAAAAATTTAAACTACACCTTTTCGTATGTCTTTATACAAAAATTATTATAAGGTTAATAATCAAACCTTTTTAAGTTAATTTTATATGATTTTAGTTTTTACACCAATATATAAAATTAAAAAAGAAAATTATTATGTCTAAATTTATTTTAAATGTTTAATATAATCATCATAAATAATATATTTTTTTATAATTTTTATACAACATTTTAATAATAAATTTTATAATTAAACTTTCTAACTATATAATAGTATAAATTCAGTTGAAAATGTGGTTTTTTTGGGAAATTGGAAATAAATACTGTGTTTTGTATTATGTTATTTTAATAACAAAATTCGCTGCGCTCATATCGCCAACGAATCGGAGATTCCGTTGCTCAAAATTCACTTCGCTAAAAAAAAGCTAGCCTAAGCTAGCTTTTAAACGTTTTCAAATGTGTAAATCGCATCTATTCTAGTTAAATAGAGTGTTCCATTGTCACACCCTATATATTTAGCGTATTTTTGAAGTTTTTCTTTTGAAAGCTCTAAATCTCTGGAGTCATTATCAATAAGTTCTTGTACGTACATATCCATCAGATATTCTTTATATGGTCTTATATCGTATCCTAGGTATTTTGTAAGTCTTTCTATTTCTCCTCCAAAATCTCCATCTTCTTTTACTAAATACTCATAGACTTCTTTTCTATAAGGATTTGCCATGATTATCTTTTGGACTATTTTGGCGCTGTCTGGTTTGCTTATAAATCCGTCTTTATAGTTGTTAAATAGCGCATTTGCTTGTTTTATAGACTCTCCATCTATATATGATTCCACATCTTTTACTCCATATTCTAAAAGTGCATCTATGACAGCCATGTGTATATTAAAGCAATCTCTATACAAGCTTCTCGATAATTTATCTACTAATGGCTTTATATCAAATAATTTAGACACATTTCTTTTATCTTTTAAAGAACTCTTTTCTTTTATAGCATTATTATATATTAGCTTAAAGTCGAAATATTTTTCGCAGTATTTCTCTTTAAAAATATTAAAATCAACGACAATTACATTGTAACTGACTAAAATCTCTACACCTTTTTTTACTGCATCGTCTATTAAATTTTCGGCAAATACTAAGTATTTATCGTTAAGTCGTCTAAGTGTAGTCAAATTTTCACTGCAGTACTTTTTAAATTCTTCACTCGCATCTTGGGCATATTCTAAAAATGTTTTTCGTATAGTATTGTAATTATCTCTTTTTTCGTCGAACTTTACCATTGCTCCGTTTATATCAAACATGATCATAGCAATAACCTCCTTGTAAAAATGTTTACAATTTTTTCTCACTATTACTATATTTGATTTTATAACTAATTTTCCTTTCAAATACAAAATTTGTCTAAAACTTTTAATGGTTGTTGACTAAATTCTACACAAAATCCTATTTTTCTACTACAGTATAAATTCTATATTACTCCCAATAGACCAAATATTATCGGCACAAACATTGCTGGAAGTAGGTTTGCAACTTTTATATCTTGTTTTAATAGCATGTTTATACCAAGTGCCAATATAAGCAAGCTCCCAACAGCATTCATCTCTGTTATTACAGCAGTTGACAATATTCCCTTTAGTAAAAATGCCCCACTTGCTATAATCCCTTCATATATAAAAACTGCTATCCCCGATAAAAGTACACCTATCCCCATAGTTAGTGAGAATAAAAACGCAGAAACACCATCTAAAGCTGATTTTGCAAATAATGTGTCGTTATTTCCAAACAGTCCACTGTTTAATGAACCGACTACTGCCATAGCCCCCACACAAAACAGTAAACTAGTAGATACAAATCCTTGTGATATCGACACCATCTCGCTCGAATCATCTTTTTTGTCTTTATTTAATTTAGTTTCTATCTTATCTCCAAGTCCATTAAGACCCTTATCTATATCAATTAGCTCCCCTATAAGTCCTCCTACAACCATAGACACTATACATATTAGGACGTGCTTACATTCTAGTGCACCGCTTATTCCCATATATATTATGCAAAGTGCCAACCCAGACATTATAGTATCGCTTATTTTTTCGACCCTATTATTTTTGTCAAGTTTTACTATTAATCTTTTTAATAATAATGCGACCAAACTCGCCATAACTATTGTAACGCTATTTATTATAACCCCTAATCCAAACATATTATTTCACCCTAATATCTATTACTTTGTTAATAATTTGTTTATTATTTCTTATTAAATCTAATTATTTTGCCAAATCTATTATTTTTTTGGGATTGTCTGCAAACTCTTCAAATGAATATGTCGTATAAATTACATCTTTACCTAAGAATCTTTTATATCTATTTTTTTCTTTTTCTCTTATGGATCTTCTCTTTTTGCTGTGATTATTTACTACGATTACTTTTAGATTGTCTTTTTTTCTGCTCGTCTGAACTCTTTTTAATAGATATTTTATGTGCATATCCGCCTCTGGAAATGAATAACCACAAAATACAATGACGTCGCTATCTCTAATAGCCATTTCTGATTTGTTCCAAACTGTGCTTAAAAATACGTTTGACATATTTTTAAAATAAGTCGGCGGTACGATTATTGGGACGGTTACCTCTCCACAATTTAGGCATTTCGCTTGATTTATATTTTCAATTATTCTCATTACTCCACCTTCAAATGGCGTAATCGTGATACTATTACATATTGGACAGTAAAGCCAATTTAGAGAGCCATGGATTTTATATAAGTTTACCATTGGATCTTTTGGTCTTTGCCATGAGTTTGTATCTATTTTGAAATTTGAAAAATCAATGCCGTAATTTAGCATAACAGGAAACTTATTTTCATCATATAAATTTGCTATTGTATTATCTATATGTATATCGTAATTTACACTTATAAATGTAGTGTCTTTTAATAAATCTTCTTTTATTAAGTTTTCAAGAAGAAGTTGGTGATAACTATTACTTCCTCTTGTGGCATTGTTAAGAGCTGATGCAGTAAGCATTATCAAAGACTGTCTTATATACGATATACTCGTATTTTCGTCAGTATAGCTTTCTGATTTATAATTTTTAAATGCCTCTCCCCTTTGTTCTGCCAAGTCGAGTATTCCCAATACTTCTTCAAATGTTGGAAAATTTATATTTTCTGCATCATTATTTTCTACATCAATAAAAAACAAGTCTTTAAAAAATTCTACTAATTCCCTATTCATCTTTTTATTTTTATTTTCTGGCAATATATATTTGAAATATTGCGAAAATATTTCGTTTTGTATAGGTAAATTTTCTGCTGCTGAAGCTCCTGCTCCTAAAAAAATAGTAATATTCATAGCTGCTTTAAATCCTCCAAAAATAATTTCTCTTGTAAGTATATTATACAATTAAAATTATAATTATCCATATTAAATTATATCTATTGAAAATTTTATAAATTCCCTTTATTAAGTTTTTTTAATTAAAACACTTTTTTAAGATTTATATATATGGTATCTTTTATATAGTATAAATATATTATGGAGGTGTATTTTGAAAGAAGACAATATTAAAAACAGCTATGAATGTAGGCTTAATTATTTTGTCTGTACTTCACTTTGTGCTACAAAGCAAGCTTATAAATATATAGATAAAGTATACAATTCTAATAAAGAAAAATACAATAATTTTTCTATAAACTGTTCATATTACAATCTAGCAAATTCTAGATTATTAGAAGAAGAGATGTATTTTAAAAAAGCACTTGGAATTATTACTTCTGGGGGAGAAAAAGAATTTTACTATATACTTAGAATGACTTATAAAAAGGCAAATCTACTTATTAAAAATAGTGGAGATATCGTCAGATTAAATGAATTGCCTATAAAGCCCGACTTAATGCCTGATGAAGAATTTCTCGGCAATTATGCCGCAGCAATAATCCTAGCCCAAAAAGAAGGCAAGGAAATAGATGAAGATGACTTTTTCTTTAGAGCATTTCAAGAGATGGTCAATTTGAGGATGAATCCTCTAATACAAAATTCATTTAAGTATTCTAATATAGATAAATCTACACGAAAACAACTTAGACAAGTCGAATCTAATTTGTGTCACAAATACCCTAATATGACCAAGTGTCTGCGTGAGTTAGATTTTCAAAAAGGCTATGGAAAGCTAGACACAGAAAAAATCAATGACTACCACAGAATTGCCTATGCACTAGATTATGTATATGAATTAGAAGGTTTAAATATCATACCTCTTCTAAATAATAAGCCACACAGTACTAGTGAAGAAATTCAGGAATTAATCAATATCTGGGTTAAATGTGGCGGAAAAGTAGAAGAGTCTAACTACGACGCATTGTATTCATATATAATATCGTCTACAAAATTAAAAAGGATATTAGAAACATATAAAGATGCAAAACGCCTATATTTTAAAGATATAGCTGATATAGATAAAGAAGAATTAAAAGAAAAAGAGGAAATGATCACTAAAATAACTCAAGAAAAATCAGACTTAGAGGCAAAATATAAAAAGACTAAAACTGAGTTAGAAAAAGAAAACGAAGAGTTAAAAGAAAAGCTGAGACTTCTTGAAAATAAAAATAAACAACTTGAAGAAGAGGTAAAAAATGAACCTCATATAAAAGAAGAATTAGTCGAACTTAGAAATTTAATGTTTAATTTATCTGAACATGTAAATATTCCGCCAGTCGGAAACCACAAAGAAGTAGATATAAATAAATTAAACAGCTTAAATGCAGTCTGTATAGGCGGGACCGAATCATGGATAAACTCTATGAAAGAAGTCCTTAATAACTGGGTATTTTTACATGCCGGTTTTGACAATTTTGATACAGCCTTATTAAAAAACAAAGAATATATCTTTGTAAACACAGTCTCAAACACGCACTCAATGTATTATAAGGCGATTGAAAACAAAGAAAAAAATACTAAAATAAGATACATAAATGCCCTAAATAGAGATAGGGTTTTATATGAAATAGAAAAAAATTTATAGAGTCTACTTATTAAAATATTTAGTTAAAAACTAATCAAAGTAATATGAAAAAACATCCATTTTTATTTAAAGTTACATAGTTCTAAATAAAATGGATGTTTTTTGTGTTTTTTATATTATCTATTTTCTTCTTTCATCTTTTTAATAGCTTGTATAGCTTTTAAAGTACCCATTTTTGAGTGATCAAATGTAAGTCCACCTTGGAAGTATACGTTGTATGGTGGTCTTATTGGAGCATCGGCACTAAGCTCTATTGATGAACCTTGAACGAATGCACCTGCTGCCATTATTACTTCGTCTTCATATCCTGGCATTGCCCATGGAACTGGTTTTACAAACGCATCAACTGGAGCTGCTGCTTGCACACCTTGACAGAAACTTATAACTTCTTCAGCATTGTTAAGTTTTACAACTTGTATTATGTCACTTCTTAAATCGTCGTATTTTGGAAGTACGTCGTATCCTAATTTTTCAAACGCTCTAGCACAGAATATAGCTCCCATTACTGCTTGTGATGTAACGTATGGAGCCATGAAGAACCCTTGAAGTACAGTTCTTGTAGTTCCGAAAGTAAGACCACATTCTTTACCTATTCCTGGTGATGTTAATCTATAAGATATCATTTCTATTAAGTCAGCCCTACCAGCTATGTATCCACCAGTTAAAGCAAGACCTCCACCTGGGTTTTTGATTAGTGAACCAGCCATTACGTCTGCTCCAACTTCTGTAGGCTCTTTAGTATCTAAGAATTCACCGTAGCAGTTGTCTACCATAACGATTATGTCTTTATTTACAGATTTAACAACGTCTATTGCTTCTTTTATATCAGCTCTACTAAGAGATTTTCTCCAAGAGTAACCTTTAGATCTTTGTATCATTACTAATTTAGTTCTCTCGTTTATTTTTTTCTTAACGCCTTCTAAGTCTATATCTCCATTTTCTAAGAAATCTACTTCATCATAAGTAACTCCGTATTCTTTTAATGAACCTTTTTCTTCTCTTATACCTATAACACCTTGTAGCGTGTCATATGGAGTTGCAGTTATTGATAAAATCTCATCTCCAGGTCTAACAAGCCCTTGCACACATAAGCTAAGTGCGTGTGTTCCGTTTACTATTATAGGTCTAACAAGTGCATCTTCAGCCCCAAATACATTTGCATATATTTCTTCAACTTTTTCTCTACCTATATCATTGTATCCGTATCCTGTTGTCCAGTTGAAGTGGTTGTCTGATAAGTTAGCTTCTTGCATAGCTTTTAAAACTTTATATTGATTAAATTCTCTTATTTCTTTTATCTCATCAAATTGTTCTTTTATATCTTCCATTACTTCTTCAGATAATTTAAATACTTCATCATCTAATTGGTAAAATTGTTTTAATAAATCGCTAGTTTCCTTTAACATGTCTTTCTCCTAATTTGTATTATTTTATTTATATAAGTATAATCATATTTATTTTAATAATTTAAATTTATATTTTCATCTATAATTATCCAACATTTAAGATTTTAACATACACAAATTTTTTCTTCAAGACAGAAAAAAGGTACTTATGTGGGGCAACAATTAATTATTAACTCACATAAGTACCTTTTCTTCTAAAAAGAATTTTAATTTTTAATATAAAATAATCTTTTGTATGTAGTATTATCTGTTGTTTTGTTGTTGATTTTGTAGGTTTATATATTTACCTGGAACTATAGTTGAAACAGCATGTTTGTATATCATGTTTTGTTGTCTGTTTTCACCTTCAAGTAATATTATATAACTGTCAAATCCTTTTACATTTCCTTTTACTTGTACCCCATTCATTAAGAATATTGTCACTGGTATTCTTTCTTTTCTAGCATTATTTAAAAATAAATCTTGTAAGTTTAAAACTGTATTTTTCATTTTTAATGCCCTCCCTGATAAGTTAATTTTTATATTAAGGAAATTCATATCTTAATAGTGTATAAAATAGACTCCCCAAAAAGTATAGTACTTATTTTCTTAAGTACTTTATATATAGGAGATTATAATTTAAATATAATCTCCTATATGTAATTAAGGATAATACTATATATTATTATTTTATACAATTTATAGTAATTTTTCAATATGATTAATTATATCTTCTTCCAATTTTTCTTTATTTTGGTATTCATCTAAGTCAAACCACTTTGCATCTTGATATCTTTTAAACCAAGTTATCTGGCGCTTAGCATATCTTCTAGAGTCTCTTTTTATTATTTCTACTGCTTCGTCATAAGTGTACTCGCCATCTAGATATTTTATCATTTCTTTATAGCCTATTCCCTGCATTGATATCATATCTTTTGTATATCCCATTTCAAGTAGTTTTTTAACTTCGTCTAATAGACCATTTTCAAGCATTATATCTACTCTTTTGTTTATTCTTTGATATAATACTTCTCTGTCTCTATTTAAAACTATTATTATAGGTTTGTATTTTTCGTTGTATCTCAAATCTTTTGAGAAATCGTTCATTTTGTTTCCACTTAGGCATACTTCTATAGCTCTTATAACTCTCTTTGTGTTGTTTTTGTGGATTCTATTTGCAGCATCTTCATCTAGACTTCTTAGTTTTTCGTGCATATAGTCTATGCCGTTTTCTTCTAATTCTTTTTCTAGCTTTTCTCTTATTTCGTTATTTGCGTCTGATTTTGCAAAGTCCATATTGTATATAAGTGAGTTTAGGTATAATCCAGTTCCTCCAGTTACAAGTACTCTTTTTCTTCTTTCGTGTATATCGTTTATATATTTTTCACTTCTAGTTTGAAATTCTGATACAGAAAAAGGTACATCTGGAGTAACTTCGTCTATCATGTGGTGGACTACATTGTCCATTTCTTCTTTTGTTATTTTGGCACTACCTATATCCATATATTTATATATCTGCATTGAATCTGCTGATATTATCTCTGCATTTAATGATTTTGAAAGCTTAATCGATAAATCAGTTTTACCGACTGCTGTCGGACCTGTAAGTATTATAAGCGGTATTTTGTTCATTATATATCTTCCTCAATTCTAATTTGTATTACATAATTCTCTTAAACATCTTTTCTATTTCTTTTTTAGATATTTCGACCATTGATGGTCTCCCATGTGGACAAGTATATGGATTTTCACACTTTTCCATTTTTGAAAGTAGTGAATGTATTTCGTCAAAATGGATTTTGTCGTTTGCCTTTATAGCTGCTCTACAAGACATAGATGCTATTTTGTCCATTTTTAAGTCGTAGCTACTTTCTAAATCCCCTATGTTGTCGATTATTTGGAATATAAATTTTTCTGATTGAGCAGTTCCAAAAATATTAGGCACTCCTCTGACCATAATATGATTATCTCCAAATATCTCTATTTCAAAACCAAATTTCATAAATAAATTTAGATTTTTTTCTACATCTAACATATCTACACTAGACAGTTCAATGACTATAGGGTCCAGTAACATCTGCATGTCTATGCTTTGGCTTTTAAACTTTGTCATATACTCTTCGTATAGTACTTTTTCGTGTGCGGCATGTTGATCTAATAAATACATAGATGTCCCCTTTTCAAGGACGATATAAGTATTTAAAATTGTGCCGATTACCTTAAAGTCGCTCGCTCTAAATTTGCTGTCTTGTGAATTATTTATTATCTTATCTAGTGTGTCGTCTTGTGTTTCTAAAAAACTTCCCTGAGTGGAAATCTCGTCTAATTTAGAATCCAACTCGCTATTTCTACTTGTTTTTATATCGCTATAACCCATATTGCTATAATAATCAGACTGCTCTTGTTCTTGATATGAGTTATAATTATCTATTTGAGTATATGAAACTTCATCAAACTTATTATTTTGAGCTTTCTCATAATCTTCATTTTCATCTTTAGTTTCATTTTCTTCTAATGCCTCTTTAAAAGATTTAAATGAAGATAAGTCTTCTCTTTCATCTATATTGTACTCTTTAGATTCTTCTTTTAAGCTTAGAGTATCTTGCTCTTTAGGTTCTGTTTTATACTCAAAATCTATTTTATTTTGGTTTATATTTTGATTTGAAGAAGTCTCTACTTTTTCTTCTAAATTATTTTCTCCAAGGTGATTTAATTTATTTTGTACGTAGTTTTCATTATTATTAGTATAAGACTTGTATTTTCCTATCAAACTTATATTTAGAAGTTTGTTTTTTATTAAATCTCTTATCTTTATATATACGTCTTTTTCGTCTTGGAATTTTACCTCTAGCTTAGTCGGATGTATATTTACGTCTATTTCACCTGGGTTTATCGTTATGTTTAAAAAGCACACTCCGAATTTATTTATGGGAATTATACTTTTATAACTTTCATTTATAGCATCTAATATAATTTTACTTCTAACATATCTTTTATTTATATAGATATGTTGAAGGTTTTTGTTAGATCTATAGATGTTGTTGTTTCCTATATATCCGTATATTTTTATCTTCTCATCTTCATAATCTACTTCGATTAAGTTATCTGTTATTTCTTTTCCATAAATACTTCTTATTACGTTTATAAGTTTATTGTCGCCAGGTGTATTTAACATAAGCTTTTTGTTGTTTATGTATTTTATTCTAACTCCTGGATTTCCTATAGCAAGTTTATTTATTAAATCACTTATATTTATAGTTTCAGCATGAGTCGATTTTAAAAATTTTGCCCTTACTGGAGTATTAAAAAACAAGTCTTTTATAGTTATTGTCGTACCGTCTTTTGTACCTATAGGCTCTTTTTTTATTATTTTAGACCCGCTAAGTTCTATCTTCGTACCTATAACTTCTTCTTTTGTCTTTGTAATCATTTCGATATTTGAGACAGCAGAAATTGAGGCAAGTGCCTCCCCCCTAAATCCAAACGAATAAAGGTCGTATAAGTCGTCTATTTCTTTTATTTTGCTTGTAGCATGTCTTAAAAAGCATTTTTCAACTTCACTAGATAATATTCCAGATCCGTTGTCGCTTATTTTGATGCACTTTTTTCCGCCGTCAGTAATATCTACGACGACTTGAGTAGCACCTGAATCTATTGCATTTTCTAAAAGTTCTTTTACTACAGAAGAAGGTCTTTCAACGACCTCTCCTGCAGCTATTTTATTTATTGTTAAATCATC
>JABLTR010023155.1_pt1 | contig 11080 bp, 14 predicted proteins | sample 7160071 | NCBI WGS metagenome assembly JABLTR01 (sample SAMN14651230, study PRJNA627086) | human gut metagenome | isolation source: feces | host: Homo sapiens
CCCGGTGGGGAAGCCGCCGCCGCCCCGTCCGCGCAGGCCGGAGTCCTTGATGGTCTGGATCACCTGGTCGGGGGTCATTTCGGTCAGCACTTTGCCCAGCGCCATGTAGCCGTCCATGCCGATGTATTCGTTGATGTTTTCCGGGTCAATGACGCCGCAGTTTTTCAGCGCCACACGTTTCTGTTTCGCATAAAACTGGGTGTGGTTCAAAGATTTTACCGTGTCTTCCTGTACGGTTTCCTGATACAGAAGGCGGGTAACGATCCGTCCTTTGAGCAGATGCTCGGAAACGATTTCGGGGATGTCTTCGGGTTTGACCATGCTGTAAAAGGCGCCCTCAGGGTAAACAATCATGATGGGGCCTAATGCGCAAAGGCCGAAGCAGCCGGTTTTGATGACCTTGACCTCTTCGGACAGGCCATTGTCCTGGATCTCATGCTCCAAAGCGGAGATGATCCGTTCGCTGCCGGAGGAGGTACAGCCTGTACCACCGCAGACCAGCACATGGGAACGATACATGTTGGTTTCCTCCTTATTTCGTTTTTGCGCCGATGGTGTATTCGGTTACGACGTTGCCGTTGACCAGATGGTCATTGACAACCTTGACCGCCATTTCAGGGGTCATTTTTACATAGGTGACCTTTTCTTTACCAGGTTCGTAGACCTCAACCACGGGCTCATATTGGCAGATGCCGATACAGCCGGTCTGGGCGATGGTTACATTTTGCAGGTTTCTCTTGGAAACCTCCTCGGTAAAGGCGGTCAGCACCGGCCGTGCGCCGGCTGCGATTCCGCAGGTAGCCATACCCACAACCACGCGGATATTCCCTTCCGCGTCGTCGCGTACGCCGATTTTGCCCTTCATGGAATCGCGAAGAGCCTGAAGCTCTGCTAAACTTTTCATATTATGATGCACCTCCGCTAAGCAAATCCATATTTTCTTTGATGTACCCCCGGATAAAATCCATCACCTGGGGGGTATTCAGGGGAACGCCGTCCAAAATCTCCTGCAGCTGCGCCGTGCTGACGGTAAAGGCCTTTTCCCCCACCCGATAGGTAAAGGAGAAGTTGATCTGCTCATTACATCCCATCAAAATGCACATGGTGTCAGACATATTTCCCAGCGGCATCCGGTCAATGTGGGTCAGGCCAAAAACGGCCCGGACCTCGGTGCCTTCGCCCGGCTGCGAACAGATGGAAAAGTCCCCGCCGGTCATCAGTGCGGCCATTTTGAAAAAAGGGACGCCCAACCCCACCTTGCGGGTGGTACGGGTGGTGTAGAACGGGTCCTCCACATGGGCGACCTGTTCGGGGGTCATGCCGCAACCGTTGTCAGTGATGGTAATGACCAGCCGGTCTTCGGCCGGCAGCTCCGCCACGGTAATATCCACACGGGTGGCGTTTGCCCGCACCGAATTTTGCGCAATGTCCAGGATGTTTAACGACAGTTCTTCCATTGCTTAATCCGCGTATTTGGCCAGGATGCCGGGAATGTCATCGGCAACCAGACGGCCGTAAACATCGTCGTTGATGGTCATAACCGGCGCCAGGCCGCACGCGCCGATGCAGCGGCAGGCCTCCAGGGAAAATTTGCCGTCGTTGGTGCATTCTCCACCCTGGATCCCCAGGCATTCGCCCAGCTTGGCGAATACATCGCCGGAACCTTTGACATAGCAGGCGGTACCCAGGCAAACAGAAATTTTATATTTGCCCTTGGGATTTAAAGTAAACTGAGAGTAGAAGGTAGAAACGCCGTAAACCTCCTCCAATGGGATGTCCAGATGCTGCGCGACCAGCTTCTGCACCTCGATGGGAAGGTAGCCGTAAATTTCCTGCGCACCTTGCAGAACCGGCATTAAAGCGCCTCTTTGCCCTTTGTGAGCAGCAATCAGCTCAATCAGCTTCTGCTCCTGCTCTTTGGTTCCGTTAAAGGGAACTGCTGAAATTGTAGTAGCCATGAAAACCTCCGTTCTGCCGTAAAACGGCAAAAATTATTGTTTCCGGACTCCCCCGGAGCCCTCCTCTATCTGCATAAGGCACGAGATGAAACCGCCGATGGCTATTGCCCCTTTTTAACCGTTTTTTGATCCCAATCGTTTTTTGGGCGCAAAAAGCCTTATGCTTCTAGACTGGTTAAAATTATAACAGGAGTGAACAACAAAATCCACCATGTTTCGGTGAATCTTACGAAATTTGTTGATATTCCAACAAAACACAATAGAAATTTTAGTATATTTTCCAGCATGGCCGGAAAAAGCAGGAAAGAGCCGGTACGGCGCCTTGTTCCCATCAATGGAATATGGTATAATATCCAAAAAACGGGGGAAAAGGCGGGCCTTTTTGATTGGGCTGGCCGCCGGGATTGTCCGTTTCCCGGCCTTGCGGTGAAAAGCCGGCCCCAATACTTATTATAATGGGAGCAGGAGGGCAAATATGACGATTCAAGATATCAAGGATATTCTGCATGCAGAAATTCTCTGGGCCGATGAAGATATGCTTTCCCACGAGGTGCATACGGCCTGCGGCAGCGATATGATGAGCGATGTGCTGGCTTTTGTCAAAGACCAGGCGGTGCTTTTGACCGGACTGGTCAACCCGCAGGTGATCCGTACCGCTGAAATGATGGACATTGTCTGTATTGTGTTTGTCCGGGGAAAAATGCCCGACCCTTCGATGATCGGGCTGGCCGAGGAGCGGGGGATTGCGCTGCTTTCCTGCGGACAACGGATGTTTACCGCCTGCGGGCTTTTATACGAAAACGGGCTGAGGGGAGGCTGTGAGTGATCATGAGCCAGACCATTTCTTTTCATTACGATGTGCCCGGCGATGACTTCACCCGCGCGGGCGAGGCCTCCAGCAGCATCAAAAAGGCGCTGAAACAGGTGGGATTGGCGCCGGATATCATCCGAAATGTAGCGATTGCCATGTACGAAGGCGAGATCAATATGGTCATCCACGCCGGCGGAGGAGAAATTGATGTGGATATCGCACCGGATGCGGTCCATATGGTTCTCAGGGATCAGGGGCCCGGCATTCAGGATATCTCCCTTGCCATGCGGGAGGGGTGGTCCACCGCGCCGGACGACGTGCGTTCTTTGGGCTTTGGCGCTGGGATGGGCTTGCCCAATATGAAGAAATACACCGATGAAATGAAGGTCGAAAGCACCGCCGGGGTTGGAACCACCGTCACTATGACCGTGTTCATCCATCCACAGGAGGAGGCTGTATCGTGAGCGAATTCTTCCATTCGGTGACCCTGGATCGGGATCTGTGCCGCGGCTGCATCAACTGCGTCAAACGCTGCCCTACCGAGGCGATCCGGGTGCGGGACGGTAAGGCAAAGATCCTGTCTGACCGATGCATCGACTGCGGGGAGTGTATCCGCATCTGCCCCTATCACGCCAAAAAGCCGATTGTTGACCCTCTTTCGGTGATGGATCAATACGAATATACGGTGGCTCTGCCTGCGCCCAGCCTGTATGGGCAGTTTAATAACCTCGATGATGTGGAGATCATCCTGCGGGCGTTGATTGACATGGGCTTTGACGATATTTTTGAAGTATCCCGGGCGGCTGAACTGGTCAGCGACGCCACCCGCAAAATGCTTAGCGAAGGGCAGCTGCCCCGGCCGGTCATCAGTTCCGCCTGCCCGGCGGTGGTACGGCTGATCCGGGTGCGCTTTCCCGATCTGATCCGGCACATCCTGCCGCTACAGGCCCCGGTAGAGGTGGCCGCACGGCTGGCGAAAAAAGAGGCGATGGAACGTACCGGCCTTCCCGCCGAAAAGATCGGATGTATCTTTATCTCTCCCTGTGCCGCCAAAGTCACGGCGGTTAAAATGCCGCTGGGCACCAGGAAAAGCGCCATCGATGCAGTGGTCGCCATCCGGGACGTGTATCCGAAAATGCTGAGCCTGATGAAAGAAGAAACCGACAGGACGGAGGAATATTTAAGCTCTGGGCGCATGGGAATCGGCTGGGGTTCCTCGGGCGGGGAGTCGGCCGCGCTCCTCAACGACCGGTACCTGGCGGCGGACGGCATCGAAAATGTCATCCGCGTGCTGGAGGATCTGGAGGACGAGAAGCTGAGTTCGGTGGATTTTGTGGAGCTTAACGCCTGTGCCGGCGGCTGTGTCGGAGGGGTGTTGACAGTGGAAAATCCTTATATTGCCAGGGCAAAGCTCAAACGGGTGCGGAAATATCTGCCCGTGTCCTGCAACCGGGTGGGAGACGGGATCCCCCGCCAGATGAAGTTTGATACGGAAATCCAGTATGAGCCGGTGCTCCAGCTGGACGAAGATATTACGGTAGCATTAAAAAAGCTGGGACAGATCGAGGAAATCTCCCACCTGTTCAGCGGACTGGACTGCGCCGCCTGCGGCGCGCCCAGCTGCAAGGCCCTGGCCGAGGACATCGTACGGGGCTATAATACGCCGGATGCCTGCGTATTTCTGCTCAAGGATAAAATGAAATCCCTGGCCAGCTCAATTGCAGAGCTGGAGGGGAAGGTCCCCGATACCTTTAAAGAAGGCGGCCGGGATTGACCGCTGAAACGATTATCGGAGGGAAGTTGAATGAAAAAAATCACCGTCCGCCGGATGGCGGAAGAATGTGGATTTTCGGTGCTGGCCGGGGCGGACGCGTTGGATCGCGAAGCGGACAGGGTGTTCTGTTGCGACCTATTGAGCTTTGTTATGGGCCGCGCCCCGGCAGACTCGGCCTGGGTCACTGTCATGGGGAACGTCAATGCGGTGGCGGTCGCCGTTCTGGCGGATACTGCCTGTATCGTTCTGGCGGAAAACGCACCCTTGGACGGGGAAGCCCGTTCCCGGGCTGACGGACAGGGAGTGCCTGTACTGGGATCCCCTCATCCAGTTTTCGATACCGGGCTTTTGATCCAGCGGTTGCTGGAGGGCTGACAGGCTGCCATACGCCGCCGGGAAGAATCTCCTCCGGCGGCGTATGTTTTTTGGATTGGAAAGGAGGGAATGGTGTGAAGAAAGTGGTTTACGATCTGCATACCCATTCGGCTCTCTCCCCTTGCGGGGACAATGACATGACCGTTAACAACATGCTCCATATGGCGGTGCTGAACGGTATCCAGGTGATGGCGATCACCGATCACAACAGCTGCAAAAACTGCCCTGCGGCTATGGAGGTGGCAAAAGGGCTGCCTATTGATCTGATTCCGGGGATGGAACTGTGTACCAGTGAAGAGGTGCATATTATCTGCCTGTTTCCGGCGTTGGAATCGGCCATGGCGTTCGACGACTATGTGCACGACCATCTGCCGCCGGTAAAAAACCGACCGGAAATTTTCGGCGAGCAGAGGATTTTAAATGCGGCGGATGAAATCGTCGGCTATGAGCCGTACCTTTTAATTAACGCCACGACTATTTCCATTGAGGAAACGGTGCCTCTGGTACGCCGGTTCGGCGGTATCTGCTATCCGGCCCATATTGATAAAAGCTCCACCAGCGTTTTTTCCAATTTGGGGTATTTTTCTGCCGATTGGGGCTTCTCAGCGGTAGAAATTGTATGCCGGGAAAACATCCCAAAGCTGGCCCCGCGGATCCCGGGTTTTGCGGATCTTTTGGTGTTACACAGCTCTGATGCCCATTATCTTTGGGATATTTCCCAAGGGGAAAATTTTCTGTTTTGTAACGATTTCCGGCATATGCTGGGGTTATACTAACAAAGAGGCGCCGCCCAGAAAACAAGCGGAGGCGGCGCGCGGGAGGATTACAAAATGACCGATTCGTTTGCTCAGGCCATGGTCTTTTTCCTGGTGGTGCTGTTTGTATTGGGATTGATTTTTCCCATTATCGCCTATTATAAAGGGAACCCTAAATTAAAAAAGCTGGGTTATCTGTTCATGATTCTTTTTTCCCTGCTGCTGGTGTTCTGCCTGCTGGCCTGGTTTGCGTCTGTTTGATTTGCAGCTGCCCCGGGAAACGGTGGCCTGCATTTGAAAGAGGCTGCCTTTTGGGCGGCATTTTTGCCGTACGAATCAAAAGGCAGGGTCGATGGGCTTATTTGTCAAATTCTTCACAATTTGGCAGAAATCTCTTGATAATCCTTGTCCGATTCGTTATAATATGGGCAGGTATGAGCAAACTGCATACAGAATATAGAAACCCGAAAGGAGAACCGCAATGAACTATTCTCATGAAGTAGAGAGAATGTGCCCTGTTACCAAAGGCCCCAACCACGGCCCCGCGCCCATTCCGGAAGAAGGCAGATGGGTAAAAGCCTATCAGATTTCTGATATTTCCGGTCTGACCCACGGTGTTGGCTGGTGTGCGCCCCAGCAGGGTACCTGCAAACTGACCCTGAACGTGAAAAATGGCATTATTGAAGAAGCCTTGGTTGAGACCATCGGCTGCTCCGGGATGACCCACTCCGCTGCGATGGCTGCGGAGATTCTCCCAAAGAAAACCCTGCTGGAAGCGTTGAACACCGACCTGGTGTGTGACGCGATCAACGTAGCCATGAGAGAGCTGTTCCTGCAGATCGTTTACGGCAGAAGCCAGACCGCTTTTTCCGAGGATGGACTGCCCATCGGTGCCGGGCTGGAAGATCTGGGCAAAGGCCTGCGCTCTCAGGTGGGAACGATTTTCTCTACTGCTGAAAAAGGCGTTCGTTACATGGAAATGACCGAGGGCTATATCCTGTCCTTGGCGCTGGACGCCAACAGCGAAGTGATCGGCTATAAATTTGTCCGTGTAGGCAAAATGCTGGAGGATATCCGCCACGGTGTAGATCCCAAGACGGCGTATGATAAGAACATTGGCACCTACGGCCGTTATGAAGGCGCCGCCAAATATATCGACCCGCGTGAAGAATAATCGGGATCATAAGAAAAGGAGGTAAACTCACATGGCAAAATTTGAAGGTCAGGAAAGAAGAATGCCGAAAATTGAGGCATGTCTTGCTGAATATGGTTGGAAAACCCTTGAGGATGCTGATGCGCTTTGCAAAGAGCATGGCATCAACGTAGAAGAAATCGTCAAAGGCGTACAGCCCATCGCGTTTGAGAACGCCTGCTGGGCCTACACTCTGGGCACTGCCATCGCGCTGAAAAAAGGCTGCAAAGTTGCGGCCGACGCTTCTGAGGCCATCGGCCTGGGCTTGCAGGCATTCTGCATTCCCGGTTCCGTTGCGGAGCAAAGGGCGGTTGGTTTGGGCCACGGCAATCTGGGCGCCATGCTGTTAAGAGAAGAGACCGACTGCTTCTGCTTTTTGGCGGGGCATGAGTCCTTTGCCGCTGCGGAAGGCGCCATTGGTATCGCCAGAACCGCAAATAAAGCCAGAAAGAAACCCCTGCGGGTAATCCTCAACGGCCTTGGAAAAGATGCGGCGTATATTATTTCCAGAATCAACGGCTTCACCTATGTGGAGACGGACTTTGACTTTGGGACCGGAGAACTGAAAGTCGTCCGCGAGGTTCCTTTCTCCGAAGGAGATAAAGCGAAGGTCCGCTGTTATGGCGCCAACGATGTGTTGGAAGGCGTGGCCATTATGAAAAAAGAGAAAGTCGACGTTTCCATCACCGGCAACTCGACCAATCCTACCCGCTTCCAGCACCTGGTTGCTGGTACCTATAAGAAGTGGGCTGGTGAGAACGGCGTAAAATATTTCTCGGTTGCTTCCGGCGGCGGTACCGGGCGCACGCTGCATCCGGACAACGTGGCTGCCGGCCCCGCCTCTTATGGCCTGACTGACTCCATGGGCCGTATGCATGGCGACGCGCAGTTTGCCGGTTCTTCCTCCGTTCCCGCTCACGTAGAAATGATGGGCCTGATCGGCATGGGCAACAACCCGATGGTTGGCGCGACTGTCGCTTGCGCAGTTGCGGTGGAAGAGGCTCTCAAATAAGGGAAAACCATCTGTGCAGAATTTTAAAAGCAGGGCTTTTCGATGAAAAGATCGGAAAGCCCTGCTTTTTTTGTGAGGAAAATGGATTTTTACTGCAATTTTGCTCGATTTACGGAAAGGAAAGGAAAAACAGATGGGTGCTCAGGTATTGAAACGGCAAACGGTTTTCCCCTCCCAAGTTTGTAAAAGGCGGGAATGGCTCCCTGCCATTTTACCGGTTAGATGCAAACGATAAGCGTCGTAGGAACTTCGGATCTCTTCTGTACCCGCGCCGGACGATACTTGCAGGATGGATGCTCCGGCGCGCAGTCCGGAAAGAATGGAGGTTTTCCTATAGGGCTTTTAAGACGGCGGAGGATAGCGTCCTTTGGAGGGGAAGTCTCCAAGTGGAAGCCTTTTTTGTGCTATCTTCCTTTTAGTCTAAATGAAGCCATTGGAGTACCGGCTCCATAGCCTGGCAGAAGGGATCCATAATCTGCTGGGCAAAACGATATAGCGGCGGCTGAGGCGTATATCCGGAGCGGGAAGTATTGTACTCTGCTACCATAAACAGGGCAGCGGCGGAAAACAGCAGTAAAACAAAGAAAAAGCTGAACCAAAAAATTTGTTTTTGCGTCTTCTTTTGCATTTTTTCTCCTTAAAAACAATTTCAAAAATAGGATATCTTGCATTATTGGAAGGCCAACGGGCGGAGCTCCAGTTTTCAAAAGGAATCCAGCAAAGGGTGGCAGAGCCGAAAATGGCCAAACGGGAAAAAGCAGGCAAGCTTGCTGAGAAAAGGGGATGTTCTCCTTGTAACCCGGAAAAGACGGATGTTGCCGGTGTGCTGCAGCGTTGAGGACGGGGTAATTCTGCTGGCCGTTTCGCAGACAGGGCGCAGATGTTATTCTGGTAAGGTGCCCAACAGCGTTTGAGCCATAGCCTTGCCCATGTATTCGGCCGCGCGGGCGGTTTCCTCCAGGGTATTGCCATGAGAGCCAAACTCGATCAGCAAAGAACCGCCGGTCAGATCCATGTTGTACTTACGGTAGCAGAAAAAGACCGGCCGGGTCAATCCGGGATACATCGTCTCTGCAGTAGACTGCAAAGCTGCGGCCCAACGCAGATTCCGGTCCCAATCCGGCATATTCATAGTGCCGTCGTCGCAGCCGGCGATAATCATGACCTGCGCGGTTTTTTCCCCATTGATCATCGCCACCGGCTTAATCAAATTGCCGGCGGGACTCTCTATGGCGTCCCGGTGTACGTCGATAACCGCTTTGATGGAAGGATACTGCTCCAGCCATTTGCGGATGGTCTCGGCACTGCGTTCATAAGAGCCGTTGTAGGAAGGGTAATCATGCTGTGTGGTATCGTGGATCACGCCGATGCCTGCCTGCTCCAGCTGGTTGGCGATGATATCTCCCAGGAAAACCACATTTTGGGTATTATCGGTGCTCCGCCAGGTATAAGAGGTGTCGCAGAAATCCCGGTCGAAAGGCTCAAAGCTTTCCGTGGCGTGGGTATGCACAATCAGCACCTGAGGCTGATCGGTATCTTCCAAGGCAAGTTCCATGGGCTGAGCCAGCAGGGACAAAACCTGTTGATTGGATAGGTTGGTCGAATTCTTAATATACCCTGCGGAAAGCGGAATATACAAGGAACTTCGATCGGCGGTAAAAGTCTTTTCCGTGATCGTTCCCCGGTTTTCCGGCGCGATGGTCTCAATGGATGGAGATTCGGGCGTCTGCGGGATGGAAATCGTACTTTGGCTTTGGGATTCTGCCTGGCTTTCGGCCGGTATGCTTGGTTCCTGCACGCTTTCGGCGGCGCTTTGGACCGGCTTTTCAGCCTGCGGTTGGGAGGAGGATACGGGCTCGTCCTGTACCAGATCGTCCTGAAAGCGGTTTTGCAGGTAAGCCATGCCGCCTTCGGGCATCTGCAGCATAGCGGAAGCGGCGGCGGCTTTCCCCAAAAATGTGCCCAGCGTTGTGCTCAGGGCAGGGAAGGCTGCTAACGAGCCTGCCAATACAGCAATTGCTGCCGCTCCTCCCAGCAGCCGCCGGGATCTGCCGGAATGTCTCACCCCATTCCCTCCTTGCTTCATATGCCGACGATGCGGTCTCTTTTGCCCGTTTTTCAGTCTGCCGTTGTGAAGATATCCGACAGAAGGCTATCAAAGCATATGAATTTTTGGCGGTAGATATGCGCAAAAAGGGAGCCGAGCTGATTTTCCATTAAAGTACGTGATATGATACAAAATCGGGCCGCATATTCATAAAAACTTATAATAATAAACAAAATGCGTCAATGAATGAATAATATTTCAAAAAAATAGTTGATTTTATGCGAAATATATGTATAATTATAAATATAAAATTCCGATACGCACCAGAAGAGCAAAATGGACAAAAGGAGAATGCAGCATGAAACAGTATCAGAAAATCGTATTGGCTTATTCCGGCGGATTGGATACGTCGGTCATCATTCCCTGGCTGAAAGAGCATTACAAAGACTGCGAGGTCATCGCCGTAGCTGCGGACGTTGGACAGGGAGCGGAACTTTCCGGCTTAGAGGAAAAGGCGCTGAAAACCGGCGCCTCCAAGCTATATATTCTGGATATGAAAGAAGAATTTGTGGACGACTACATCATCCCTACCATGCAGGCCGGTGCCGTTTATGAGAACAAATATCTGCTGGGAACCTCCTTTGCGCGGCCGATTATCGCCAAGAAGATTGTGGAAATCGCAAAGAAGGAAGGAGCGGACGCCATTGCCCACGGCTGCACCGGCAAAGGAAACGATCAGGTGCGCTTTGAGCTGGCTATTAAAGCTTTCGCGCCCAACATGGGCATTATCGCTCCCTGGAGGACCTGGGAGATGAAAAGCCGGGACGACGAAATAGATTACGCGGAAAAAAAGGGGATCCCGCTGAATGTCAGCAGAGAGACCAGCTATTCCAAGGACAAAAATTTGTGGCACCTGTCCCATGAGGGGCTGGATCTGGAGGATCCCGCCAACGAGCCAGATTACGACAAGATTTTGGAAATGGGTGTTTCTCCCGAGAAGGCGCCCGACAAGCCCACCTATGTAACGCTGCACTTTGAAAAAGGCGTTCCCACAGCGCTGAATGGGAAAGAAATGAAGGCGCTGGACATCATCACCGAACTGAATCAGGTCGGCGGCGCCAACGGGATCGGCCTTGTGGATATGTTGGATAATCGG
>JABLTR010071618.1_pt1 | contig 11068 bp, 11 predicted proteins | sample 7160071 | NCBI WGS metagenome assembly JABLTR01 (sample SAMN14651230, study PRJNA627086) | human gut metagenome | isolation source: feces | host: Homo sapiens
AAAATAATTCATCGCGGTCAAAATAATTTGCTTTCGATAAACGATCCCAATTTATTTCTCTGTTCATTATTCATCACCTCATTTTAGCAAATCGGCAATTTATCTATAATTTTGCCGATTTGCTAATTAAAATATATTCCATACTTTCATATTTGTCAATTCATATTTTTCCATATCCATATTAAACTATGTATCAGGCAGCCTGCTGCTGCCTTTCGCTCTTCAGCCCGTAATCAGCTCCAGTATCTCCTTTGTAAAAGTGATAACAACCCCGCCAGCCAAGGTTAGAAATCCATTAGCCCTCTGTGAGGGGTCGTGGGATTTCAGAGACAAACCCACCTGTACGATTCCAAATCCCAGCAATATCAGGCCGATAGCTCTTACCAACGCAAAGGTAAAAGTAGACAGGTTATTGATTACGGCCAGCGGATCACTAGCGGCGCACACGATATTTGCTCCAAAAGTCATCGTAAGCACAATGGCAACATATACGATTGCTGTAATCCGTAGAAGACGGTGTTTATCTTTCTTGTTCATTGTTATCTTCCTCCATATATAATTTTTCTACATCAGTTTCTGCAAGCAGAGTATAGTCTCCCTTTGGCAAGTCGAAATCGCCCTGATCTGTTCCGTCGCTATGAACCGCCGCAATCTCCGCAATGGCACCGCTTGCTTGTCCGTGGATATACGGAGCCGCTCCGCCATCAGCCGTGCGTGATATATTCGGATGCTTTAGCAGATCATATTTCAAATCTTTTATCGGTCTTTCTCCGCGAATAAAAAGCAGCGCGTAACGATTATCCAACATCCGCACTTCATCCGGCGTCATCAGTTCTCGTCCGCTGATCTGGTAATTCGTAGAATAGTTTCCGCTCCGTCCTGACGATTTACCGTAAGTGTTTAGATCTATCGTCTCTTTTCCAAGCAGCTCAGATACATATTTATGTGTGCTCTGCTCGTTACCTCCCAGATACAAAAAAGTATCGCAGTTGCCGATAATGCTTTCCCATTGCTTTTCAAAAAGAGCTTTGAGCTGCGCCAGATTTTGCAGGATAATGGATACCAACACACCCCGCGAACGCATAACGGAAAGTATCTTATCAAAGTCGTCCGGTAAGCTGACATTGGCAAACTCGTCCATTAGAAAATGGACGGGTATCGGCAGACTGCCGCCGTGGATATGGTCGGCAGAATAAAAAAGCTGCTGGAAAAGCTGCGTGTAAAGGATACTGACGAGGAAATTAAAGCTCGAATCATTATCCGGTATCAGCGCAAACAGCGCCTTTTTCTTCTCGCCCATTGAAGCAAGGTCAAGCTCATCTGTAGCGGTAAGCCCGGCAAGGCTTTCCAGATTAAATTTTTCCAATCGTGAAGCAAGGGTGATGCGGATACTTTTCAGAGTTTTCGCCGAACCTGAACGGTAATCCTTATAGTATTTAACTGCAATATGGTCAGGCTCATTTTCTTCAAGTTCAAAAAACAAGCTGTCAAGAGGACTGTAATATGCTTCATCTTCTTCACTGACATCACCGGCTCTGAGCATTTCCATTACCATTGCAAAATTCTGTTCCTCCTCCGGCGCTTCGTAGTGCAGATAAAAGATCAACGCCAGTAACAGCATGGAAGCGGCAGTGTCCCAAAACGGATCATTGCTCTGTGAACCTTTTGGCGTAGTGCTTTTGAACAGATTTGTTACCAGACGCTGCACATCGTTATCACTTTGCAAATATACAAACGGATTATAGCAATGACTCCTTTCCATATTAATCAAGTCAAGTACCCGCACTTCATATCCCTTTTCTTCTAAAAGGCTGCCAGTATCGCGTAGGTTTTCACCCTTTGGGTCGAGTATCACAAAAGAAGTATTGCACTGCATCGTATTGGGTTTACAGTAGAAGCGGGTCTTGCCTGCGCCGCTGCCGCCGCAGACGATGGTGTTTAGATTTCTTCGGTGCTTTTTCCCATCTAAGCCGATGCAAACATTCTGTGTCAGCAGTTTATTAGATGTCTTTTTCTTTTCGCAATACTTTTTATTAACCTGTCCGGCATTTCCCCATTTGGCCGAACCATGTTCTTCTCCCCGCCGGTAATTCCTTTTAGTGCTGTAACATATACCGATGGCCATGGCATAAAACAGTAACAGGACAATGACCGTCCGAACGGTGTATTCGCACCATTTAATTCTGAAAGGGCAGGAAAGAATCTGCTCGGCGTTTTCAAACAGCGATGCAAGGCTGCCGCCGGCATACGGCGCTATTAAAAGCGCCAGCCAAATCATCGGTATGCAGCCGAGGCCAAAAAGCAACAGAAAAGTTTTCGTATTCTTCATCGTTCCTCCTGCCTTTCTTGATTTTTTGTTCGTTTCTTCTCGATTTCAGCATACATTCTCTCGTGTATTTCATTAAACGCATTTCTAATCAGTCCCAGTTCATTACGCGCCTTCTTAGGCGTCAGGTTTTTCATATGCTCAGGCGTCCGCATTTCTGAATCAGGCTCTCCAAATCCATATCGTTTGCAAAGCATATATGAAACAGCTTCAGCTATATCTTTCTTTTTCTGTTCTGAAAGACTTTCATCTGCTGACAGATTGGCTATACAGATTTCTTTCGACATTGCCTGAAAAAAATCGTTTTCTTGCAAACCTCTCCTGACAAAAATAGTATTCTGAGAGCTGCTATATTCAGCCGATTTTCCCGATTCAATTTTCTCTACTGTCTCTACTTTTACAGAAAGGCCGGAAAGTAAAGCTTTCAAAATTGTTCTGTCAGAAAGGTTAGCTGTGAATCTGACGCCATTACTTCCCGTTGTTTGCGAAATGTCAAAAACTTTTTTAATGCGATAGTCTCTATGAGAGTTGCCCTCTTTATCCGTATATTCATAAGGCTCGAATAGGGATATGCTTTTTTCACCTCGCTTCACTTGCACTCCCTGTTCGTTCCAATCATGAAACGATTTTAATTGAGCCGCATTGATATTTTTATCAGCTATCATCATTGCATTGGCAACAGAGTAGCGGTCAAGAACAGCCTGTGTATCAAGATACCGCCGGTAGGCTTTATCCTGATGGATAATTTCTTCTGTGCATCTATCAAGTTCTTGAAAAAGACAGTCCTTTTCTTCTTTCTTCCTGCGCTGGTATTCTGATGCGTCTATATGCTTTTCCATATATTATCGCTCCTTTCCTGTATTTCTTTGCTTTGTCGGCAATGTCTTGCCGGTAATAGACTCCTTTTTACTGTTTTTCTCCGCGTAGCCTTGCAGTTTCTTTTTTACAGAAGGCTTATTCTGTCGTCTAACAGTACCCTCCGCGGATTTTTCCCTCTCGTAATTTTGCTCGGACAGAGGGCTTTTTTCTGTCCTCGCAGAGAAGGGGTTTGACGCGTCTTTTTCCTCTTTGGGGATGGAAAGAACCTCGTCTAAAATCACATCTTCCCGGCTTTTTTCCGGCACATGTTCTTTCGCAATGCCAGTAATCGTATTATCCCGTGTAACCGTAAAGTCAAAGCGGTCCATAATCCGCTGTATCTTCGCTGCGTCATCAGCTCTGGCAATAATATCTACCGTCGCATAATCGCTTTTATTTTCACGATCTTTTAATGCGCAGTATAAAACTCCATAGCGTTTTGCTTCTGCTGAAAACTTCTGCAAGTCCTTGTTCTGTAAGGAAAAAACTTTCAATTCTCTTCCTGATCGGATTAAGTTAGTCAGCCGCGCTTTACCTTTTGTCTTGTGTTCTTCACGCAAAGCAGCCGCAAGCAGTATTGCCACATGTGCCGCCCCCTTTCCTGTAATACGCAGAGCAACTTCCACGCCTTCAAGCGACAGTCTCACTACCTGTTCTGCCGCGTCGCCACCTGTAGTCATCTTTGTTTCATCTCCTTTTCTCTATCCGCTTCCACTTGTTTTAACTTTTCTTCTATAGTGTCTGAGCGCTGTTCAATGTCTTTTGCCAGCCTCAATTCCACCCTTACTGTTTTCAGTTCCTCATTCAAGGTACTAATCTGTCTCTGCATGGTTTCTTTTTCATCTTCAGGTATCTCCTTCCTCATTCTTTTCTGCAAGTTGCTGCGCCTGCTGACCAGCTCCTCTTTTTCCATTTCTTTTCTTTCCATAAAAAAAGACAGATCCTGTTTGGAACCTATCTCATACTTGCCGAGAAGTCTGGCCTGCTTGCTGTATTGCTCACATTTTAGAAGTTCATCACGCAGCAGATAATGAACGCGATTGGCATTCTGCGTATACTTTGGTAAATATCCAAGCATGTAGCAGTATCTGAGATAAAGGCCTTGCAGTCCGCCCACCTTATTGATTCGTTCTTTCCTGGTCAAAAGCAGATATTGCTTTGGCTTCACACCTTTCCTTTGAAATGGTGCAAACGAAAATGCAATCTGACGCTCTTTAATCCGCAGCAAAATCTGCTCATTCGTATATGCTTCACCCAGCCTTGCCATGCGAATCGGGCGTTCCCATCCTGCGGGTGTGATGGTCCAGTATTTTCTGTTCGGGTTCAGCTGTACGGTATATCCCTGTCTGCGCAAATTTAATTCAAATTCCCTCAGTGTTTTACTTCTGCTTATGGCTTCATCTATAGCTTCCCGCGCCATGTTATATCTGGTCGGCATACCGGCCTTGCTCAGCTGCGACATATATACAGGCTCGCAGCCGCGCTGCGGATTTTCTATGACCGTCAGGTTATATTCGGCACACAGTCGGTCGGAAACTTCCCGCATATGTCTATATGCACTGCGGCTATCATGATACTTTTTGCCATCTACAAAGGACACAGAGTTGACTACGAAGTGATTATGAAGGCAATCCGTATTCAAGTGCGTAGATACGATGACTTGAAAACGATCTCCCCAAATTTCTTCTGCAAACCGTACTCCGATCTCATGGGCAATATCAGGCGTAAGGTTATCGTAGTCGGCAAAGCTCTGATACGCATGAAAGGCCAATATACCGTTTCTTTTATCAAAGCGTGCTTTTACATTTGCGAACTGTTTTTCGGCACATGTCATATTGCAGTTAATGGCGGTCACATACCGTCCGCCTTGCGTCTTATTGCAGTTCGCCGCATATTGAATTGCTGTATTTATCGCGTCTGTCGATGCGGCATCGTTTTGCAGCACGGTTTTGTTTGGGTCAGTGACATAGCGAAGAGCCTTATGCAGACTGACTTTAATATCCCATATTTTAGTTACGCCCATATGTTCAGTCCCTTCTACTTCCCATGAGCAATTCTTCTATGTCCGCCTGAAATTGATGAAGACGACGAATTTCGTCTTCCAGTTTAACTGTGTCGATATATCCGAGGCTATGCGCTTTGGCCGCCAACTGATTAAAATTGTTTCCAAGCTGCGACAATGCTCTTGTAAACTCGCGGATTTCTTCCCCCGGAAACGCGCGCGGCTCGTACCCGGAAAGCAGAAGACGAATCAATGCAGCTTCCGTCAGACACGCAGCCTTTGCTTTGCGCTTTAGCTCGCAATCTTCTTCACGATTTAGCCATATCTGCTTCTTGATTGTTCGATTCATACCGTTTCCTCCATCTTAATCAAAATACCCATATGTTTTTTTCTCCAAGGGTCTTAGGGTCTTCCCTAACAAGCGGCATTTTTACTCATAGGAGTAAAAATGCAGTGCTTGCTAAGAAAAGAACGCAATGCGGCCTACCTTACATCACGGTCGTATTCAGTGCGATGACATGGCAGCTTCTTGGCTACGATACCGTTTTCTGTAAGGAAGAACTGTTCCGGGGCTTTGAACTTTTTTTCATATTTTGTTCTCAGATTCGCCGGCAGAGGCAAAAATTTCTCACTTTCAATCGGCGCATAGCAAAGAAAAAAGCTTCCGCAAATGATGTCGAGAAGCTTTCCGTTTTCATCATATATTCCTCTGTTGAAATCCAGATTTTTAATCTTACCTTCTTCATTGCAAATCACCGCGACTTCATCATCAAAAGGCATATACTCTTCAATAAATCCGTCTACAAGCGCTTGCATAGAAGCAATATCATTGTCAATCTCTATAAATTTAGCTTCTTCGTTCGGTCTGACATAAAGCACTTCAAGTCTATCTTTCTTTTCCATTTTCTCTTTCACCTGTCCTTTCTTTGCACCTATGCAGTCCCAGCATACTGCATAGATAATCGTTATAATCTTTTCCATAAGGCGGCGGTTCATTTTTTACTTTGACGACTCCTCGCAGCGCGTTTTCTATGCCGGATGCCGCTATTTTCCCGGCATAATCATTATCAAAATGCAGATGTAGCACTTCAATTTTACTATCTCCGGCAACAACTGTCTGAAGTGCAATCGGTATTTTGGAAGTCCCATCTGTTTTCGGTCTGTACACGCCGGCCAGTGAAGCCATACTTTCTTTTCTCCAATCAAAGCCTCGAATTTTTTCTATTGTTGCATAGGAAAGCATGTCGATCGCGCTCTCAAAAATGTGAATATCGCTGCTTGACGGAGTCATGATCTTAAAACAATATTTCTTGTCGCTGCCTGCGGCATCGCCTAAAAATCTTGCTCCGTTTGTCGCACGGTATGATGCATACCGAGGTACGCCAGTTTCGTCATAAGCGACAAAAATGGCATTACCATAAGTCTTTTCTTCATACAAGATGCGTTCATTTAAGCAATAGCTAATGATTTCTCTGTCGATTCCCCGGTTGCTAAGATATTGAATAACTCGATCTTGATTATCATTTTTAGCAGGTAACAGAAGTCTTTTCCTTGCCGCCTCGGTTTTAGATTTCACCTGCGGGCGCTTGCATGGTATTTCTTGTTTAGTCAGTATCTTTACTGCATCAACAAAAGTAATGTTTCTGACTTTTACCAGATAATCCAGCGCATTGTACCCGCCAAATCCACGGGAAAACCACATCCAAGCACCGTTGCTGATTTTCAGGCTATCATGGCTGCGAGTGGTATAAGTGCCATGTCCAAGGTCAACCAACTCTTCCGATTCCCGCTCCTGCAAATATGACAGTAAGTCTATCTCCCGTGCCTTTTTAATTTCCTCCGGTGTCACTCCGCCCATAAGATGCCTCCATTATCGCTCAAATTCCGGCTCGCTTTTCTTATGAATTTGGTGGGGAAGCTTCAGTTCTCTGTTGGCAGTTAGCTCGACCAAAGTTTTCATCTCCTGTTCAGTGAATGTCAACCCTTTTGACATGCGCATATGATCTGGAGACCAGTCTCGTATATCATATTTGGCGGGATTTCCATTCCAGGATACAATATTAAGCTCTGTGTTCCAGCCGTTCTGATGTTCTTCCAGTATGCCAATATGCTCCATGATTTCAAAGCGAATTTCATTTTTTGTATCTCTCATTTTCTGTATCTCCTTTCTTGATACTAAAAAAACAGATGGCGCTCATCTGCTTTCACGAACTTTAATTTGTCTGATTACTTCGTTTGCCCTTGTTTCAATGCAATCCCGAATGGTATCCATATATTCCGTCTCTCTTCTCTCAAATTCTTTGTAGACATCTTCAAGAGGGCAGGGGGAGCGAAGCAACGCCTTTGCCTGTTTCGGAGAAAGTTCCAGTTCCTCCATACACATTACAATATCCTCCCTTATGGTGTATTCATAAGTGTGATTGAGGATTTCCTCCGGCGGCCGGGACAGCAGCCAGTCTCTGTACTTATCCTGCTCGACTTTCATCTTGTCGTAGAGCAGGGCACTGCAATCTTTTTCGTTCATAAGCGAACACCTCCTTAAATAAAAATATAGCCGCCTGATTTTTTGTAAAACCAAGCGGCTATGTAAAGTAGCAAGTGTAACGGCATTCGGCTATTCAATAATCTCCCAATGTCCACTATATCCGTGGCCAATATAGGTCACACTTTTCATATTTTTAATTCGGCGCTTAACAGTACTAACACTTACGCATAAGGCAATGGCTATTTGTTTTGTAGTTATTTTGTTATTTTGTCTAATCAATTTAATTATCTGAGATTCTAAGTTCTCTTGGGTGTCATCTTGGGTGTCATCTTGAGGGTCATCTTGGGTGTCATTGTAATTTAGATTGGGCATCACTACAGTAAACTGATAGCGATCCGAGCGGAACCTGGGCTTTTTATTTTCATTATAATTAAGCTGAAATTCATATCCGCTCAAAATCTTCTCAAACCCGCTGCCTTTCCTCTCCATATATCCGAGTCTGTTTAGAACATCGGCTAAAATCGGATTTCTTCTTGTTGACGGAATAGTAAGCGGATCTCTATCTTGAATAAAAGAACCGTCAGGCATACCTCCTGGAGAATAGATTTCCATTCTGTCGTCATAAATATCGATATGAACCTCACTGCCGTTTATCGTATAGTCCCGGTGAGCAAGCGCATTGATAAGCGCTTCGTGGTAACTGCGCTCAACATATTCCGGCATTTCTTCTCTTGAATTAGCCGTTTTTCTCCACATCATCTTGTTATTTCTCTTAATAAAAGCCTCGCCGTTTTCAATCAGAGAAATAATGCTGCCGGCGTATTCCGCATCATCAAACGCATCAATGCTTCCTCCGCTTTTATTAAGTCCATTCCATCGCGTGCAAAATATTTTCGAGCAGAACACAGGGCTCTCATCGGCCAGCAACGCTCCGGTGTTTGTCAAATATCCATCTTCAGTTGCCAGTCCAAACGAAACAAGGTCTTTATCGTCAAAGCTGTTTCCTGTCCACTTCTTATATCTTTCTTTCAGTTTAGAAAAAGCATAGTCTGTTGTTTTATATGATGAAATTTGCGAGTCGTATGAGGTATTTTTACCTCTCAATACAAGACGCTTCATTTCGGTAGCCGTCGCCTTAACGCTTTCATTACCCACGCGAATATATGCTTCTAAAACGCCGTCTCCTGAATAATAATACGGAGTTTCTTCTCCCTTCGAGATTTCAAGAATAATCAAGGTCTTTCCATCGCCTGTTTTAGAAAACCTCAGCTTAAATTCCGGTATCGGATCTAATCTCGTTTTAATTATTTCACTGATTTTTTCAGCATCATGTTCAGGGTGCGAAAGTCCAATAATCTGGTCGTCATCGGAAACGCCGAAAATCAAAGCTCCGCCAAGTGTGTTGGCAAAAGCACTGACGCTTTTACACCAGCTTTTGGGTTTTCTTATTTCAAGAGCAACTTTCTTGTCATACTCTGTTGTTTCGCCGATTAAAGTCTTAATATCCATAAACCAATCCGCCTTTTGCTGTAATCTTATTCTTTGCTAATTTAACCAAAAACATAACATCTGCGTTTCAAAGTTGAATTAATTATACCATTTCAATTTATCCTTTTCCACTCATTACTATGTAATGCGGTATGAATTTCATCTCATACCGCATATCCTATCTCTCATGATCTCTTTCTTTTGAGTGCTCTGGCGTTTTGCTTTCATCCTGCATATCAATGATCTCATTCTCATGTTTATCCACATTGAGCAGAGAATTTAATACATTGAGACGCTCAGTTTTCTCTGTAAGTTCCACATCTCTATCGAACGGTTTTTCTACTTGTGTTTTAGCTATGGCAAACTGCTGCTCAATGGTTTCAAGTTCCTGCTTTTTCGCTTCTAATCGTTCAGGAATTTTCTCAACGGCGTTATCAATTCGAGTTATATTGCCGATAGTATCCGTGCCTAAAGAGACAGAACGGGAAAGGCTGCCCTTGATTTTTACCTGATAGGCTTTCTCAAAGGTATCAAAGGAAAGCTCCAAGTCAAAGCCTCTGTACTTGCCGAGAGGGACGGGATCGGGTGAGGTCATCTCTTTGCAGGCGTCAATGATTTTCTGACCGCCTTCCGCTTTTTCGGAATAAGAAACACCCTTAACCTCAATCCCTACAAAGGTATCGTCAAGAGGCTTCGGGTGTTCTTTTGCAAGAGATATATCCTTTTCCAGTCCCGCAATCGTCTCTTTTATCCGAGCGATTGTTGTCGGGTAATATTTGATGATCTTGTCCTCCAGCTCATATTTTTCGGAGAGATAATTGGACTTCAAAAGCCGTAGCTTCTGCACCTGAATATCCAAGTCCATTTTCTCCTTGATGTGCGGATTATCCGCCGCAAGCATTTTAATTTCCGCATAGGAAAGAGCCATAGCGTCCACATCTTCGCAGGAACGCACGGGCGATTTGCTCGTCATAATCTGACTTGCGAACTTCTGTTTGCCCTCTACGAGCTGCCAGCAGTATGCGTCAAAAGTACCCTCCGTAACATAGCGGTACAGACCAACCTTCGGGTTTTCGTTGCCCTGCCGCACCGTTCTTCCGGCTCGCTGCTCCAAATCGGCAGGTCGCCACGGGCAGTCAAGATCGTGGGAAGCTATAATTTTGTTCTGCACATTCGTCCCTGCGCCCATTTTCTGCGTACTGCCTATCAGGATTCGCACTTCGCCACGGCGCACCTTTTTGAACAGCTCCTGCTTTTTCGTCTCAGTATCCGCTTCGTGGATAAATTTGATTTCCGATTGCGGAACGCCACGCTCCATCAGCTTCTTTCGTATGTCCGTATAAACAGAAAATTCGTCAGCTCCCTTTGGAGTGGAAAGGTCGCAAAAAAGAATCTGCGTCAGCTTTTTGTCGAGTGTTTCTTCCCATATATGAAATACCTCGTTTACGCAGGTGTTGACTTTACTGCCTTCTTCATCGGGCAGCATTGGATTCATCATTCGCTGGTCAAGAGCGAGCTTGCGCCCGTCGTTTGTGACTTTCAGCATATTGTCCACTCTGGAATCCACATTGCCGCCCCTTATCTTTTCGGCTCGTTCGCCAAGAGAGGCGACCATTTCCTTCTGCACCTGCGACGGCTTCACGGCGATGTTGTGATACTCTACCTCCGGTACGGGAAGATCAAGCATATCCGCTGTTTTGATGTCTGCAACCTGCTTAAACATCGCCATCAATTCAGGCAGGTTATTAAATTTCGCAAAGCGTGTTTTCGCTCGGTAACCTGTTCCTTCGGGTGTAAGTTCGACTGCCGTGACTGTCTCGCCGAACATCGACGCCCAAGCGTCAAAGTGCTGTAAATCGTGGTCTTGCAGCGTCCGGTACTGCAAATACCGCTGTATGGTATAAAGTTC
>JABLTR010011059.1_pt1 | contig 11065 bp, 13 predicted proteins | sample 7160071 | NCBI WGS metagenome assembly JABLTR01 (sample SAMN14651230, study PRJNA627086) | human gut metagenome | isolation source: feces | host: Homo sapiens
ATCACATCATCCTGGAATCCATGGAGTTCCCGGAGCCGGTCATCGAGCTGTCTCTGGAACCGAAGACCAAGGCAGACCAGGATAAGATGGGTCTGGCGTTAGCAAAGCTGGCAGAAGAGGACCCGACTTTCAAGACCTACACGAACCCGGAAACGGGACAGACGATCATTGCCGGTGTCGGTGAGCTTCACCTGGATATCATCGTTGACCGTCTGCGCCGTGAGTTCAAGGTCGAGGCCAAGGTCGGTGCACCGCAGGTTGCTTATCGTGAAACGATCCGTCAGGCTGCAGAGTGTGAAGGTAAGTACATCCGTCAGTCCGGTGGTCGTGGTCAGTATGGTCACGTATGGATCCGCTTCGAACCAAACGAAGAGGGCAAGGGCTTTGAATTCGTCGATGCGACGGTCGGCGGAAGCGTTCCGCGCGAATACATCAAACCGACGGAAGAAGGTCTGGTCGATGCGATGGAAAAAGGTATGATCGCCGGTTATCCGGTCATCGACGTCAAGGCAACGCTGTTTGATGGTTCTTACCATGATGTCGACTCCAGTGAGATGGCGTACAAGATCGCTGCATCCATGGCGCTGAAAGAAGCCGGTAAGAAGTGTAAGCCGGTCATCCTGGAGCCGATCATGAACGTTGAGGTTACGGCGCCGAATGAGTACCTCGGTTCCGTTATGGGTGATGTCAGCTCCCGTCGTGGTCAGATCACGGACCAGGAAGAGCGTGGCAATGCCATCATCGTTCGTGCCATGATTCCGCTGTCTGAAATGTTTGGTTATGTTACCGACCTGCGCTCCTTCACACAGGGTCGCGGCAACTACTCTATGAAATTCGACCATTACAGCGAAGTACCGAAGTCCATCGCTGAAAAAATCATTAAAAACAACAATTCAGAAGCCTAATTTTTGGCGAATGAGGTTGCTTTTATAGGTTGTTTGAATTAGAATATACTTGACGATTATTTAGGAGGAAAAGCTAAAATGGCAAAAGAAAAATTTGACAGATCGAAAACACATGTTAATATCGGTACAATCGGTCACGTTGACCATGGTAAGACGACGCTGACGGCTGCTATTACGCACGTACTGGCTGGCCGTGGTGAAGCAAAGGCCATGGATTACGATCAGATCGACGGTGCTCCGGAAGAAAAAGAGCGCGGTATTACGATCAATACTGCACACGTTGAGTATCAGACAGAAAAGCGTCACTATGCGCATGTTGACTGCCCAGGTCACGCTGACTACGTTAAGAACATGATCACCGGTGCTGCTCAGATGGATGGTGCGATCCTGGTAGTAGCTGCTTCCGATGGTCCGATGCCGCAGACTCGTGAGCACATCCTGCTCGCTCGTCAGGTAGGTGTTCCGTACATCGTTGTATTCCTGAACAAGTGCGACATGGTCGATGATGAAGAACTGATCGACCTGGTAGAAATGGAAGTTCGTGAACTGCTGAGCGAGTACGGTTTCGATGGCGACAACACGCCGGTCATCCGTGGTTCTGCTCTGAAGGCGCTGGAAGGCGATCCGAAGTGGGTCGGTGCGATCGACGAGCTGATGGCAGCTGTTGATGAGTACATCCCGGATCCGACTCGTGAGACTGACAAGCCGTTCCTGATGTCCGTAGAGGACGTTATGACGATCACTGGCCGTGGTACGGTTGCGACTGGCCGTGTTGAGCGTGGTGTTGTCAACATGGGTGAGGAAGTTGAGATCGTTGGTATCCGCGAAACGCGTAAGACGGTCATCACCGGTCTGGAAATGTTCCGCAAGCAGCTGGACTTCGCAGAGGCTGGTGACAACATCGGTGCCCTGCTGCGTGGTGTAAACCGCGATGAGATCCAGCGTGGACAGGTACTGGCTAAGGTCGGTTCCGTACATCCGCACACAAAGTTCAAAGCGCAGGTTTACGTTTTGAGCAAAGAAGAGGGCGGACGTCATACACCGTTCGTTTCCAACTACCGTCCGCAGTTCTACTTCCGTACAACGGACGTAACCGGTGTCATCACGCTGCCGGAAGGAACGGACATGGTCATGCCGGGCGACAACGTTGAGATGACGGTTGAGCTGATCGCTCCGATCGCTATCGAGAACGGTACGAAGTTCTCCATCCGTGAAGGTGGACGTACGGTTGGTGCCGGAAACGTAACTGAGATCATCGAGTAATTATCGACAGATACGAAAGCAGATATGAAGCGCATATCTGCTTTTTTCGTTCCGGGTCCTTCGCTGTACGAGGGATCTCTGAAAAAACGGACAAGAACCATCATGGCTCCTGTCCGTTTTTTCAACACTTTTGTGACCGGTATTTTCCGTAAGCTTTTTCCAGCTTGCTCTTTGTTTCGTATTCCACCTGCATCCAGTCGTTCTTCACCATCATGTCATAGGTGTCGTGCTGCAGCTGGGTGATCGCGTCATAGGCCGTTTTGACCTCGTCACAGATATCGCTGCTGGCCTCACAGCCAAACGTATGAAGCAGATCCGCCATGTGCCGGCAGGCCAGCAGCGCATTCATCGCGATGTCTTTTTCTTTCATCACTTGCTTGCCTCCTTCAGGATGTTCTTGAATACATTGAACTGTTCGCTGAAGCCCTCGCAGATGGAATGCATCGACGTCTTCAGCGCTTTGTCCTTCACATCGTCGAGGTCTTCACTGAGCTCTGCGCTATAACTGCCCAGCTGATTGAGCACATCGCTGATGTAGAGGACGTCTTTTGGTGTCAGCTTGATTTTTTTGTTCATCATACCACTCCTTTCAGAAATAGCGTGGTGCCGTTCAAGATTTTTATACATTTATCGGCTAAATTCCACGTTTTTCCGACAATTAGCGCCGAAAAATCGTACAAATATCGCAAACTATGGTATAATTCTGTTGCATTTCGCGTTAAAGGAGGTATTTATGGAGACAAAGAAGATTCTTTGGTATAACCTGGCCTTTATGGCGTTCTCCACCGTGTGGGGTTTCGGTAACGTCGTCAACGGCTACATGTACTTCAACGGTATTCAGGTTATCTTCAGCTGGGTCTTGATGTTTGCGCTGTACTTTGTTCCGTACGCTTTGATGGTTGGCGAACTCGGTTCTGCGTTTAAAAACTCCGGTGGTGGAGTCAGCTCGTGGATCCACGAGACCATCGGCCCAAAATTCGCTTATTATGCCGGGTGGACGTACTGGGCATGCCACATCACTTACATTGCCAGCAAGGCCAGCGGTGGTCTGAAGGCGCTGTCACAGGCGACGAGCTGGGCATTCATGCCGAATGGCACAGACTGGTATGACAATCTGGATACGCTGATCGTTCAGGCACTGACGATGGTCGTATTCCTGTTCTTCTGCTGGGTAGCGAGCCGTGGTCTCAACCCGCTGAAGAAGCTGACGACGATCGCCGGTTCTTCGATGTTCGTCATGTCCATTCTTTACATCGTCATGATGTTTGCGGCTCCGGCCATCAATCCGAACGGTGGCTTCCAGTCGCTGGATTTCAGCTGGGACAACATCATCCCGCAGTTTAATCTGAACTATTTCACTTCGCTGGGTATCCTGGTATTCGCTGTCGGCGGATGCGAGAAGATCTCGCCTTATGTAAATAAGGTAAAAGATCCGGCAAGAGGATTCCCGAAGGGCATGATCGCACTGGCGATCATGGTCATGGTCTGCGCGATCCTGGGTACGATTGCGATGGGCATGATGTTTGATGTCGAACTGGTCAATGCGGACCGCGATACTTATATCGCAAACGGTGCGTACTGGGCATTTGAGCGTCTGGGTGCTTACTATGGCATTGGCAACTCGCTCAAGATCATCTATTCGATCTGCAATGCCATCGGTCAGTTCTCTACGCTGGTACTGAGCATCGATGCGCCGTTGCGTATGTTGCTGGACAACGAGCAGGCACGTGAGTTCATTCCGAAGGGACTGCTGAAGAAGAACAAGCATGACGCTTACATCAACGGTATCTGGATGGTCGTTGTCCTGTCTGGTGCGATCATCGTCATTCAGTCGCTGGGTGACAGCGCTGCCGGTATCCTGAAGCAGCTGACGGATCTCAACGCCGTATGCATGCCGCTGCGTTATCTGTGGGTATTTGCCGCTTACATCGCGCTGCGTAAGGCCGGTGATAAGTTCACGGCGGAATACCGCTTCACAAAGAATCAGAAGTTTGCGTTGTTTGCCGGTGGATGGTGCTTCTTCGTTACGGCGATCTGCTGTATCATGAAGATGTACTCCGAGAACCCGCTGACGATCTTCTTAAACGTCGTTACACCGATCGTGCTGACCGCGCTGGGCTTGATCCTGCCGATCATCAAGAAGAATCAGGACGCAAAAGAAGTCATCTAATGCATCGAGAGCCTTGTGTGAGCAGGGCTCTTTTTCATTGGCATTTCGGATGCGTCGAAAAGGGGTATCGGATCTCTGTGCGACACGCTGCGTCGTAAAGTCGGGAGATGAGAGGTTTGCACAACATTTTTAAAGGAAATATGCTATACTGATAGCTGTTAGATAGATGGAGGAATTATGATGTATAGAGAAGCTTCAGAGGAACTGTTGTCATTTATCAAAAAGAGTCCGAGCTGTTTTCATGCCGTTGCCACGATCAGCGAGCAGTTGAAGGCAGAGGGCTTTCAGGAATTAAAAGAGTGTGAGGCGTGGAACCTGCAGCCGCAGGGAAAATATTTCACCACGCGCAACAACTCCAGCGTGATCGCTTTTACGATCGGAAAGGAGCTGGATGACTATCATTTTCAGATCACTGCATCACACAGTGATTCACCGACCTTCAAGATCAAGGAGAAGGCAGAGCTGAAGGGAAAAGGCGGCTATGTGCAGCTGAACACGGAAGGATACGGCGGCATGATCTGTGCAACGTGGATGGATCGTCCGCTTTCGATCGCCGGCCGTGTGCTGGTAAAGGAAGGCAACAGGCTGGTGACCCGGCTGATCGACCTCGACCGTGATCTGGTGCTCATCCCGAATGTGGCGATCCATATGCAGCGGGATGTCAACGACGGCATGGCGTTCAACAAGCAGGTGGACATGCTGCCGCTGTTCTCTGCCGGCGCATGTGAAGATGGTGATTTTGACGCATTGATCGCAGAGGCGCTCGGCTGTGAGGTCAGCGATATCTGTGGAAAGGATCTGTTCCTGGTCAATCGCATGGAACCACGCATCTGGGGAGCGAAGGAAGAGTTCATCTCCAGCGGAAAGCTGGATGATCTGCAGTGTGCCTTCACCTCGCTCAAGGCGCTGCTGGCTGCCGACAATCCGCATGCGGTCAACGTATATGCCTGCTTCGACAATGAAGAGGTCGGTTCCGGTACCAAGCAGGGCGCGCTCTCCACGTTCCTGAGCGATGTGCTCACGCGCATCAACGACAACCTGGGCTATGGGGCGGAGGAACTGCGCCGTGCGATCGCAAAGAGCTTCATGGTCTCCTGCGACAACGCGCATGCGGTACATCCAAACCATCCGGAAAAGACAGATGCCAACAACTGTACGTACATGAACCAGGGAATCGTTATCAAATACAGCGCTAACCAGAAATATACGACCGACGGCATCAGCTCGGCGGTATTTGCGGATCTGTGCGCAAGAGCGGGCGTACCGGTGCAGTACTTTGCCAACCGTTCGGATATGGTCGGCGGAAGCACGCTGGGCAATCTTTCCAATCAGCATGTTTCGCTGCATACCGTCGATATCGGACTGCCGCAGCTGGCCATGCACTCTGCCTATGAAACCGCCGGTATCCGGGATACGCTCTACATGATCCAGGCGCTCACCGCATTCTACAACACCAATCTGCACATCGTTGACAGCGACGTGATCGAGGTCTGGGAATAGCGATGGCATCCGCAAAGAAAAAGAAGCCCGGCCGCAAGGTGCACATCGATAACCTGCATCTGGTAAAAAAGCTGGAGCCGGCTTATACCGAGGCCTTCTTTGACTTTGAAGAAGTGCTGCTGCGGGAGCCGATCGAAGATGAGAAGATCAACATCATCGCCAACATCGCCATCGAGCAGCTGCAGGAGGGAATGGCGAAGAAAAAGAAGCCGTCCCTCATCATCAGCAAGGAAAAACACTATCAGACGTACATCACAAAGATGAGCAAAGGGCAGGCCTTCTCTCAGATGCGGGAGAAGCTGCTGCGTCAGAACTATGAGAAGATGACGATCTCCGGCATCTGGCTGGTGTTCAGCGTCTGTATCCTGCTGCTGTTTTTCAAAAACCTGCTGACAGAACATTACCTGATCAACTTCAGCGTTGATCTGATCGCGGCGGCCATTGCCCTGGTGCTGGCCTTCCGCAATTATCAGGTGCGTTGGCACGTCATCGCACACAGCGCGAACAAGAGCGTGTATCTGGCGATCGACATCGTCACCCTGGTGCTGTGCATCATCGTCAAGCTGCTGGTCAGCGGCAATTTTGACGTCTCTTATCTGCTGCTGGTGATCGCGTACTTCGTCACGAAGCGACGCTATCGCAAAGAGCTGGAAGAACAGCTGCCATCCTGATCGAAACCGGCCCTTTGGACGAGAGGATCCAAGGGGCTTTTCTGCGTTTATAAAAGGAAGAGAGACATTCGTTACAAAAATGGTAGAAAGCTGTTAGGAACAACGATGGCACATCCAGCCGAAAACCTTTATCGTTATCTTTGTAATGAAGGTGATGGAATGAAACGCAGAATTCGCTTTGGCCGGGTCGCCCTGCTGGTGCTGGTGGTGACGGCCGCCTGTTTGGGAATGAAACAGATGTTCGCTCCTTCCGGAGCGGGAGAAGCTGAAATACCGGATGTCCTGCAGAAAGCAGCTGAGAAAAATCCGGAGCTGAAGACGTTTGCCCGGGAATATCCCGACAAGAAGGATCAGGATCTTCAGGGGATCCCGGCAGAATATCAGGAAGGTGTGGTCCCACAGTATCTGCAATGGGATGAACGCTGGGGCTATACACATTATGGCGATACTTATCTGGGGCTCAGCGGATGCGGACCTACGGTCGTATCGATGGCCGCTTCGTATCTGCTGTCGGATGGGACGCTGACCCCGAATGCCGTTGCCCGCTTCAGCGAACAGAACGGGTATTATGTCGACGGTGTCGGCAGCAGCTGGTCATTGATCGAAGAAGGACTTCCACAGCTGGGTGTCCGCGTACAGATCGGTTCGCTGGAGGAAGGGGCCATGGCACAGGTGATCGAACGCGGCGGGGTGATCCTGTGTTCCGTCGGTCCTGGCACCTTTACCGACAGCGGGCACTTCATCCTGCTGTGCGGGTATGCACAGGGGGAAGGCTTCCTCGTACATGACCCTAACAGCGCCGTGCGTTCCGGCCGCTATTATCGCTTTGCGGATCTGGCGGACGAGATCGTACAGCTGTGGTTCGCATGCCGCTGATCCTGGCAAAATAACGAAAAAATGAACGAAATTTTTTGCAAAAACAGTGAAAACGCTTACGAAAAATGGCGGAATGGCGCTTCGTGGAACCGGGGCGCCCTTTTTTTAAATGGGCGTGAAAACTCGATAAATAAAAGAAAAATAAGCCTTGCATAAAGGCTTTTCTTCTGTTACAATAATACAGCGACCGCGAGGACGTGCGAGGTTGCCGACCCACTGAAAAGCGTTGTCATGAATGAGTGGGCGGGGAATTCGCATCGAGCGAGTCTATCAGGATATAGACGAAAGGAGATTTATTCATGGCAAAAAACAGCGTAAGAATTCGTTTAAAGGCTTACGAGCACAGAATCTTGGATGCATCTGCTGAAAAGATCGTGCAGGCGGCACAGGCTCACGGTGCTAAGAAGATTGTTGGACCGGTACCACTTCCAACTGAAAAGCAGGTCGTAACGATCCTGCGTGCGGTACACAAGTATAAGGATTCTCGTGAACAGTTCGAGGTCAGAACTCACAAGCGTTTGATTGAGATCGTCGGACCGAGCGCAGAAACGATCGACTCTCTGAGCCGACTGGAACTGCCAAGCGGTGTGGACATCGAAATTAAGCTTTAATGGAGGTGCACAGCATGAAAGGAATTTTAGGACGCAAGTTGGGAATGACGCAGGTCTTCACTGAGGACGGTGTCTTGATCCCGGTTACAGTAGTAGAGGCAGCGCCGAACATCGTGCTGCAGAAGAAGACAGTAGAAAACGACGGCTATGAAGCAGTTCAGCTGGGCTTCGAGGATGTGAAGGAGCGACGCGCAACAAAGGCGAACGTCGGTCATGCCAAGAAGGCGAACACAGCGCCGAAGCGCTTTGTCAGAGAGATTCGCGACTGCGAGCTGGATGTCAACGTCGGAGACGAGGTAAAGGTCGATATCTTTGCGGCCGGCGAGACAGTCGATGTCATCGGTACGAGCAAGGGTAAGGGCTACAACGGTACGATCGTGCGCAACAACGCACACCAGGGTCCGAAGAGCCACGGTGGTTCCAAGAACATCCGTCACATCGGTTCCCTGGCTACCAACGGTATCACTTCCCGTCAGGGACGTATCCTGAAGGGTACGATCATGGCCGGTCAGGAAGGCGGTTACCGTACGACAAACCAGAACCTGACAGTGATCAAGGTGGATGTGGAAAACAACTACCTGCTGATCAAAGGAAACGTGCCTGGACCGAAGCGTGGCATGGTCATGGTACGCACTGCTAAATGTTCCAAGGGCAACAAAGCTCCGGTAACTTTAGTAGACTACACGAACGCAGAGGAGGAATAACAGATGCCTAAGATGGATGTAATCAACCAGGAAGGTAAAGTTGTCAGCTCGATCGAGCTGAAAGACGAAATTTTTGGTATCGAGCCAAATCAGCAGTGCATGTACGACGCTATCGTTATGCAGTTAGCGAGCCGTCGTCAGGGAACTCACTGCACGAAGGGACGCAGCGAGGTCAGCGGCGGCGGACGCAAGCCGTATCGCCAGAAGGGTACCGGACGTGCTCGTCAGGGTAGCATCCGCGCTGCTCAGTGGAGAGGCGGAGGAACCGTATTCGGACCGAAGCCGCGCAACTACGGTTACCGTCTGAACCGCAAGGTTCGCCGTCTGGCGCTGAAGAGCGTGCTGAGCGAAAAGGTAAACGAAAGCGCGATGAGCGTACTGGACAAGTTCGCGATCGACGCACCGAAGACAAAGACATTCAACCAGATCCTGGCGGCGATCAACGCCCCGAAGAAGACGCTGTTTGTGGTTTCTGAGAAGGAAGACTACATGAACGCGATGCTCTCCATGCGCAACATCCCGACGATGATGATGTTGACGGCAGAGCGCATCAACGTGTTCGACATCATGAACGCAAATCAGATCGTGTTCACGGAAGCTGCCGTAAGAGATGTTGAGGAGGCATTAGGATAATGAACAACTACAGAGATATTATCATCCGCCCGATCATCACTGAAAAGACGATGCGTTACATGGATGCGGATAACAAGGTCACATTCGAGGTTGCGAAGGGGACCAACAAGGTGCAGATCGCACAGGCGGTCGAAAGCATCTTCGGCGTTGATGTAGAAAAGGTCAACGTCATCAATGTAAAGCCGAAGACAAAGCGTGTCGGACGCTATGTCGGCAAGACGAAGGCTGTTCGCAAGGCGATCGTAAAGATCAAAGAGGGACAGCAGATCGATCTGTTCGGTGAGAACAGCGAAAACTGATCATCAGGAAGATCGCGCTATTTCCTGAATAAACATGCGTAAGGAGGAAAAGGTTCATGCCTATTAAGAAGTATAAACCGACGACGCCTGGACGTCGTGGGATGTCATCTCTGACCTTTGAAGAGATCACAACGAACAAACCGGAAAAATCACTGGTCGTTCCGCTGAAGAGCAAGGGCGGAAGAAACAACAATGGTCGTATCACGACCCGTCATCAGGGTGGCGGACACAAGCGCAGCTACCGTCTGATCGACTTCAAGCGCAACAAGGATGGAATTCCTGCAAAGGTTGCGACGATCGAGTACGATCCAAACCGTTCCGCAAACATCGCGCTGCTGCACTATGTCGATGGTGAGAAACGCTACATCCTGGCTCCGAAGGGGCTGACCGTAGGAACGACGGTCGTATCCGGCAAGGATGCCGATATCAAGGTCGGCAACTGCCTGGAGATGAAGGACATGCCGGAAGGTACCTTCATCCACAACGTAGAGCTCAAGCCGGGCAAGGGCGGCCAGCTGGCACGTTCTGCCGGATGCTCTGCACAGATCCTGGGTATCGAAGAGAAGTATGTAACGGTTCGTCTGTCATCTGGTGAAGTTCGCAAGATCCTGGCCAACTGCCGTGCAACGGTCGGTGTGGTCGGCAACGAGGACCACAGCCTGGTCAACATCGGTAAGGCCGGACGTAATCGCTGGAAGGGCATCCGCCCGACGGTTCGCGGTTCCGTCATGAACCCGAACGATCACCCGCATGGTGGTGGTGAGGGACGTACACCGATCGGACGTAAGTCACCGATGACGCCTTGGGGCAAGAAAGCCATGGGCGTGAAGACACGTAAGACGAAGAAGGCCAGCGATAAGCTGATCGTTCGCCGTCGTAATGGCAAGTAGGCAAAGGAGGATATGAGAAAATGAGCCGTAGTTTGAAAAAGGGCCCGTTCTGCGATGACCATCTGATGAAAAAGGTGGAAGCGCTGAACGCTGCAAATAAAAAAGAAGTAATTAAGACTTGGTCACGTCGTTCAACTATTTTCCCGCAGTTTGTCGAGCATACATTTGCCGTTTACAACGGAAAAGAGCACATCCCGGTCTATGTGACAGAGGATATGGTCGGACACAAGCTGGGTGAGTTCGTTCCGACCCGCAAGTACACGGGACATGGTTCCGATGATAAGAAAGCGAAACGATAGGAGGGTACATCATGGAAGTAAGAGCAACTGCAAAAACGCTGCGCATCCCGCCTAGAAAAGCGCGTCTTGTTCTGGACCTGATCCGCGGGAAGGACGTAGAGGAAGCAACTGCCATCTGCAAGTTCACACCGAACGTTGCGGCAGAAGCTGTCGGAAAGGTATTGAAGTCTGCGGTAGCAAATGCCGTAAACAATAATGACATGGATGAAACGAAGCTGTATGTAAAGGCCTGCTATGCCAATGA
>JABLTR010093618.1_pt1 | contig 11064 bp, 9 predicted proteins | sample 7160071 | NCBI WGS metagenome assembly JABLTR01 (sample SAMN14651230, study PRJNA627086) | human gut metagenome | isolation source: feces | host: Homo sapiens
CCGGGGCAGCAAGTATTTGATTGACCCGGCTGAAGTTCTACGGCCAGACCGGCGGCCCCGGCGCCGATGACCAGCACGTCACACTTTATCTGTTCCGAGGAGTGGGGGGTGGCCGCCGGGGGCGGGTTGTCGGGATCGGAGATCACGTCGTTGTGGCAGACGGTGGCACAGTGGCCGCAGCAGACGCATTGTTCCGGGTCAATCCAATACTTGCTGCCCCGGAACCGGATGGCCCCGGTGGGGCACTCCACCCGGCAGCGGTGACAGCAGGAGCACAGCTCCTGGTCAATTTGATATGCCATAGAAGGCTCCTTTCATACATTTGATGGAGGAGTAGGCCGAGAAAGGTTTTGAGCGAAACGGCACATCCGGAAGGGATGTGCCGCCGCAAAGAAAAAGGGGGAAATGGATTAGAGCATATTCAGATCCTGACGCTTGCGCTCAATGATTTTCCGCAGCTTGTTGCCGGCGTAGCTGCCCACACCGCCCTTGAGCCGGGGATCCAGGATATCCCGGACGCCGTCGCCCAGCATGGCGGAGGCAAACACCATGATGCCGATGGCGATGCCGGGGACCATGGCCAGCCAGGGGGCCACATACATATTGGAGCGGCCCTGGCCCGAGAGCATGGCGCCCCAGGAGGGGGTATTCACCGCCACGCCGAAGCCCAGGAAGTTCATGGAGGCTTCCATCATGATGACGCCGCCGAGGGAGCCCGCCAGGTTCATGATGATGATGGGCAGGATGTTGGGGGTGACGTGCTGGATCATTTTCCAGACGGCGGTACCGCCCAACATGGTGGACATTTTGGAGTAGCCCGCATCCTTGACCGAGATGGCGGCGGAACGCACCATCCGGGAGCCGCCGATGCCAGCGGGGATGGAGATGACGATAATCAGCTGAATCAGGCCGTTGCCCAGAATGGACATCATGATCAGCATGATGAGCATGCCGGGGATACACTGCCAGGCGTCCACAATGCGCTGGATCAGCAGGTCAAACCAGCCGCCGATGACGGCGCTGGCCACGCCGATGATCAGGGAGACCAGGGTGGACAGCAGGGTGCAGATGATGCCCAGGATGACGGAGGTCCGGCAGCCGTAGATCATGTAGCTGAGCAGATCCCGGCCTACCGAGTCGGTGCCCAGGGGATGCTTCAGGGAGGGGGGCTTCAGCTTATCCAGCACGCTGGTGGGGAGCTGGCCCCCCACCTCTTTCACCGGGGCGATGACGTCGGCAAAGATGGCCACCAGCAGAAAGAAGATCAGCAGGCACAGACCAAAGGCCGCCAGCTTTTTGGTATGGAAGAGCTCGTGCAGGAAGGAGGGCTTTTTCAGGCCGTCTTCCGGCTTTTGCGCGGTTGCTTTCATGGTAGACACTCCCTCCTTTACTCCAGTTCCACCCGGGGATCGATCCATTTATAGCACAGATCCACCAGCAGATTGATCAGCATGACGAAGATGGAGAACACCAGGCAGCAGCCCTGGACCAGGGGATAGTCCCGGTTGGACAGGGCGGTGACCAGCTGCTGGCCGATGCCCGGCAGGTTGAACATGCTCTCCAGAATGACGGAGCCGCCGATGAGGCCCGCCACCGAGGCGCCGATGATGGTGATGATGGGGATCAGGGCATTGCGGAAGGCGTGGCGGAAGAGCACCCGTTTCTCCTTGACACCCTTGGCCCAGGCGGTGCGGATGTAGTCCTGGCGCATGACCTCCAGGGTCATGGTGCGCACCATTCGGATCTGGGCGCCGGCCTGGGTCATGGCCCCCAGCAGCGAGGGAATGATGAACATGGACAGGTTCTGCAGCGGGGCTTTAAAGAAGGGCACATACATGGTGGCCGGGGCATAGCCGAACCACTTGGCGGGGTAGATCAGCACCAGGGTGCCGATCCAGAACACCGGCAGCGACATCAGGATGACCGAGACGGTCCGGATGGCCTGGTCGGAGATGGAGTCCTGGCGGGCGGCGCAGAACAGGCCCAGGGGGATGGAGATCACATTGGTCAGAATCAGGGTGAGTACGCCCAGCTCCAGGCTGACCGGAAGCTGCCGCTGGATGATGGCCCCCACGGACTCCGCCTGAAACAGGGATTCACCCATGTCGCCCCGGAGCAGATCTCCCATCCAGCTGAAGAACTGGATCACGGCGGGCTTGTCCATGCCCAGCTGGGCGGCCACAGCCTCCTTGTCGATCTCGATGCCGGCGGTGGAATACTTGTAGACGATCTGATCCAGCGCGGAGCCCGGCACCATGCGCAGCAGCGCGAAGACGATCACGCAGACGATGAACAGGGTGGGGATCAGCAGGAGGATTCGTTTGATTGTATATTTAGCCATAATGAGTTCCTCCCTTTCTTACAGCTTGCCGGTGACCCGGTGGCAGGCCACCAGATGATGGTTGCCCACGTCTACCATTTCGGGTTCCTTCTCCCGGCACAGCTGATCCGCGTACTTGCAGCGGGTGCAGAAGTGACAGCCCTTGGGGGGATTGATGGGGCTGGGCACCTCACCCTCCAGCAGAATCCGCTCCCGGGCCCGGTCCGCTGTGGGATTGGGGATGGGGGCGGCGGAGATCAGCGCCTGGGTGTAGGGGTGGAGCGGGTGGGCATAGAGCTCGTCGGAGTCGGTGAGCTCCATAATCTTGCCCAGATACATCACCGCTACGTTGTTGGACAGATGGCGTACCACCGACAGATCATGGCCGATAAAGATGTAGGTGAGCCCCAGCTCCTGCTGAATCTTCATCATCAGCCCCACGATCTGGGCCTGAATGGACACGTCCAGGGCGGAGACAATCTCGTCGCAGACGATGAAGGAGGGGTTCATGGCCAGGGCCCGGGCGATGGAAATGCGCTGGCGCTGGCCGCCGGAAAACTCGTGGGGATAGCGGTTGGCGAATTTCGGGTTCAGGCCCACCAGCTCCAGCATCTGACCCACGATGTCCCGGGCCTCCCCCTTGCTGGAGAACAGCTTGTGGATGCGGGGACCCTCCAGAATGATCTCACTGATGGTTTTCCGGGGGTCCAGGGAGGCGTAGGGGTCCTGGGTGATCATGGTCAGGTTTTTGTGGATTTTCCGCAGCTCCCGGGTGGACTGGCGCTCCAGCTCGATGCCGTCGAACATGATATGGCCGCCGGTGATCTTGCAGTTGCCCATGACGCAGTTGCCGATGGTGGATTTGCCGGAGCCGGATTCCCCCACGATGCCCAGGGTTTCGCCCCGGACAATGCCGAAGGACACATCGTCCACAGCCTTGACGTCGGCCACCTTGCGCTTGAGCAGGCCCTTGGTCACGGGGAAATACATCTTCAGGTTGTCCACCTTCAGAATCATCTGCTTTTCCGTCTGGACCTTGGGCTGCTGGGCGATCCGTTTGTCCAGCAGATCCCGCACCTCCGGGCCGGAGGGCAACTCCACAGTGGGGGCTTGAATCTTTTCCTCAACCATCAGGGTGCCTCCTTTACCGCTGCGTCCATATGGAAGCAGGCGCAGTAGTGTTCGCCCTCCAGGTGCTCCAGCGGGGGGCGCTTGGTGCGGCATTCTTCCGTGGCGTATTTGCACCGGCCGGCAAAGGCGCAGCTGTCCACCGGGATGGTGGACATATCGGGGGGCTCGCCCTCGATGGTGTGCAGTCCGTGGCTCCGGGGCAGGTCCAGCCGGGGCACCGCGTTGATCAGGCCAATGGTATAGGGGTGGTGGGGGTGCTCAAACACGTCGTAGGTGTTGCCCTCCTCCACGATTTTGCCGCCGTAAACGATTTTGACGCTGTCGGCGTAGCGGGCCACCACACCCAGGTTGTGGGTGATGATGATGAGGGCGGTGCCCATGTCCTCCCGCAGCTTGTTCAGCTGCTCCAGCACCTGGGCCTGCACCGTCACGTCCAGGGCGGTGGTGGGCTCGTCGGCGATCAGCAGCTCCGGGTTGCAGCTCATGGCCATGGCGATCATGGCCCGCTGCTGCATGCCGCCGGAGAATTCAAAGGGGTACTGCTTTACCCGCTGCTCCGGGTTGGGGATATTTACCGCCGCCAGCAGTTCCACCGCCCGCTTCATGGCGTCCTTTTTCCGCATGTGCTGATGGATCATCAGAGATTCGCAGATCTGGGCGCCGATGGTCATCACCGGGTTCAGGGCGGTGGAGGGCTCCTGAAAGATCATGGAGATTTTGGAGCCCCGGATCTGGCCCATCTCCTCGTCGGACAGCTTAAGCAGATCTTTGCCGTGAAACAGAATCTCCCCGTCCAGGGTCAGGCCGGGGGGATAGGGGATCAGCCGCATGACGGACAGAGCGCTGACGCTTTTGCCGGAGCCGGACTCACCCACGATGGCAACGCATTCCCCTTTTTTGACGCTGTAAGACAGATCGTCCGAAGCGCGCAGGACGGAGGAGCCGTTAAAGAAATAGGTCTTCAGGTGCTTGACCTCCAGAATCGTCTCAGACATCGCAAATCATCTCACTTTCGACTTGACATGGGGTTGCCCACTTTGTATCTGCCCTCTATTATATCGGCCCACCGGGGTAAAAAATAAGGTCGTGGTTTGAATGATACCACGACCTTATTTGCAGCGGATTACCGGTGCTGTTCAGTTGTATTTTCCTTCGTTTGCCCGGCTGCGTTCCCGGAATTCCTTGGGGGACATCCGGTAAATTTCCCGGAACCGGCGGTAGAAGTAGCTGGAGTTTTCATATCCCACCGCCAGGGCAATGTCGCTGACCGCCAGGTTGGTCTCCTGCAGAATCAGAATGGCCCGTTCAAAGCGCTTGGCCTGGAGCAGTTCCTTGAAGGTGGCGCCGAAAATGGTCTTGATCTGCCGGCTCAGGCCGGATTCCGTCTGGTTCAGCATCTCCGCCAGCTCCCGGAGGGTGGCGGTCTGGTAGGCGGAGTGGATATATTCCTCCACCGTGCGCATCATGACCTGTTCATAGGAGTAGGAGCCCTGATTGTCCAGGTTGGTCAGATCGTTGGAGAGGTAATAGATCACCAGAAACATCAGACTGCGGTTGACGTCGTCGTCGGTTTTCTTGTTGCGGGGGGCCACATCGTCCTCATAGGGAAAGGCGGTGCAGAGCAGAATTTCCATCAGGTGATGGATGGGCAGGTGGCTCCCGGAGGAGAAGAAAAGATATTGGTTGCAGTGGACGGCCCCCCGCAGAATATCCACAATAAAGTCGGAGATGATGGTGCGTTTTGCCGCCAGCTCGTAGGTCTCATCGAAGAACCGGGGGTGGATGACGAAATTGACGGCGATGTCATCCTCTCCGCAGGGCCGGACGCTGTGGGTGGTGTACTGGTTCAGCAGCAGCATGTCCCCGGGGCCCAGGCGGATCTCCTTCCCGTCAATCTCATGGACGACCTCGCCGCTGCACACATACATCATCTCGATGAAATTGTGCCGGTGAGGCGGAGTGGCCAGAAACCGGGGGTGTTTGACCACGCCCACGGAATGACTGATCAGGGGCATCTGTTCAAAGGCCACCACATTCTTGCCGGGGCCGGTAAAAAACTGGTCGTCCTTCAAGGGAGTGCCGTCCAGAAACAGCTGCTCCTGGCGGGTGTGGGCGTGAAGCACATCCATCAGAAAGGGGGCTTCAATGGTGCATTTGCTTCTCATAGGTCCATCACTTCCCGCCTGCCGACAGCATTTTCAGCCGGATTTCGGCGGCGTGTTCCACCGTGTTGATGAGGCCGAACACCGCGTACTCAGAACAGGAGCTACAGATGATTCCCTCCCCGTCCAGCATGACGGCCTGGTGGTTTTTGGTGTGCTCCCCAATCTCCTTCAAAAAGTCCGTCAGTTCCACCAGCATTTCCGGGGACATGGTCGCTCCCAGCTGGATGGAGCCGGTCATCCCCCAGGGCACCACGTCGATGCCGTCGGGCACCACATTGCGCACGTTGGCGAAGCCGTGGGACAGCTCCTCCACCAGATCCCGGCCCCACTCCCGGTTCAGGGCGGCCAGGGCGATGGTGTTGATGGGCTGGCAGTGATAGACCACGCCCCCGGGGCCGTTGCTGCGGACAGAATGGACCGTCAGATGGATGCTCAGTTCCATAGGGGGATGGTGGCGCAGGGTTTTTTCCCAGAGGATGCGGTAGCTGGTCCCGTCGCCGCTGACCTGAATCACCTGAAAATTGAAGGGGAAGGGGTTGTCATCCTCTCCGTAGTTGGTGCCTTCCTGCTGGGAAAACAGGAAGCACTCCCGGGCCAGCCGGGGATAAGAGCCGGCGTCAATGGGGCGGTAGGGCTGGCTCCAGTCCAGACAGGCCTGAAACTCCCGCAGATCTGCGGGACGCAGCCACCGGCTGACACTGCTGCCGATAAAACCGTGCCAGCCGGAGAGCTGTCCCTGTTCGTATAATTTCCGTATGGCGCGGCCGGCCTCGGAATGGGCGGGGGTAATACCAGATTGGGTCATTGCGCTGCCTCCTGTTCTCGTATGTTGTCCGATGATGAAAAAGGCGCCGGAAAACCGACGCCTTTTTCTTTTCCTTATGATACCACAGCCGGGTCCGGGAGACAAGTATTACTCGTTCACCCAGATGTTGGTCAGAATAGTGGTGACGTTCCAGTTCTTCCACAGCCGCTCGCCGGAATAGCCGCCGATCCGGCTGGAGATGTAGGAGTTGACCTTTTCGCAGGGGCCGCACTGGATGGTGTAGTGCTGCTGGGCCACATACTCGTCGGCGGCCTTGGCGTTGGCCACCTGCTCCTCCAGGGTCTGGGAGGAAGTCAGGGCCTCAAACAGGGCGTCCATCTCGGGGTCGTTGAAGGCGCCGTTGTTGTTGTTGCCGTAGGACAGGTAGCTCTGGCTGGCCTGGTTCATGGAGTACAGGCAGACGGTGCCGGGGATGCAGCGGTTGTCTGTCTTGTCCATGCCGATGGCCTGCATCTCGGGGGGAGTGGGGACGGTCTCAATGTTCATGGTGATGCCCACCTGGGCCAGCTGCTCGGCCACCAGGGTGTACAGATCCACGTCCATCATGGCGAACAGGGTGACGGTGAATTCGAAGCCGTCGCCGTAGCCGGCCTCTTCCAGCAGGGCCTTGGCGGCCTCGGGATCATAGGAGAAGCTGTCGGTCAGCTCCTGATCCCAGTCGCTGACGGAGGACCAGTCGGTGCTCTGGGACCAGACGCCGAAGAGCTGGAGCTCGGAGAGGTCGTAGCCGTAGTACTCGGTGGTGATGGTCTCCATATCGATGGCCTTCTGGATGGCGGTGCGCACCCGGATGTCTGCCAGGGGCTCATAGCACTGCTTCAGGAAGATGCCGCAGGGGTTGGTGACGTAGCTGTACTCCACAAAGCTGCCCTCGGGCATGGAGTCCCGCAGCTGCTGTTTCTCGGAGTCGGAGATGACGTCGTTGCCCCAGCCCAGGATATCGATGGAGCCGGAAATGAACTGGGCCACGGAGTTGGCGGAGTCGGTGATGCAGACCAGCTTGATCTCGTCCAGATAGGGCAGCTGGTTGCCGTCGGCATCGGTCTGATAGTAGTTGGGGTTCTTGGCAAAGGTCATGTAGGAGTCGGCCACATAGTCCACGATCATGTAGGGGCCGGTGCCGCAGGCGTAGTGCCAGTCGGACTTCTGCTCGGTGGTCAGGGTGTCCCACTCCACGCCGCCGATGCAGACGCCGGCGATCATGAAGTCGTTGAGGGCGGTTTCAGAACCGGTGTTGAAGTGGAAGATCAGGTTCAGGTCGTCCACCACTTCCACGGACTCCAGCATGGGCAGCTTGGAGGTCCAGTCCTGCTCGCTCTCGCACTTGGCCACGCCGTCCAGGCCCAGCAGCCGCTGGTAGGACCAGGCCACGTCCTCGGCGGTGAGCTGACGGCCGCCGTAAACGTCGTACTGGGCCAGATCACCGGTCTTTTCCTGGAAGTACACATCGTCCCGGATGGTGACGGACAGGGTCATGGCCTCGGAGTCAAAGCTCCAGGTGTCGGCGATCTGACCGGTCATGTAATCCATGGTGATGTACTCGCTGTCCCACTGGTATTCCTCCCGGCTGGAGTTCCAGTCCGGGGACCAGAGGCGGTCAAACCACAGGGCATAGTTGCGGTTGTCGGCAATGGAGGGGTCATAGCCGTTGTAGAACTCCTGCCAGAACACGGTGATGGAACCGCCCTCCACCGGGTCGCCGCTGGCGGTCACGGGGGTGGCGTCGCCGGAGCTTGTGGCGGAGCCGCCGGCGGAAGAGGCGGAGCCGGGGGTGGAGGTGCTGCCGCCTCCGCAGGCGGCCAGCGCGAACACCATAGCCAGCGCCAGGAGCAATGCGGTAAACTTCTTCATTCTTTACAACTCCTTCTGTTTTCCTGTTTTCTCGGGTTTTCTCCTCATTGATCCGGGGTGTTGAGGCAAGTATATCAGCACCTTGCCGGAGCAAGAAAGGACGCGGTTTGCAAAGGGAAGTGTCTTTATTTGCAGAACTGCCCCGGGGGATTATTTGGTATAGTCCGCCATCTCCCCGCCGACCAGGTAGCCGGAGGCCATGGCCCAGGGCATTTCGCTGCACTTGCCGCCGTCGTCGTCCTTTTTCAGCACGCCCCGGCAGCAGTCGCCGGCCACATAGATGCCGGAGAAGGGGGTGCCGTCCTGTTTGACCAGCCGCAGGTTGTCGTCGTTGACCAGGCCGCCCTCGGCGCCCTCGTTGAAGCGCATCAGCAGCACCGCGTAGAAGGGGCCCTTGGTCACAGGACTCAGGAAGGGGGCGGGTTTGTCAAAGTCCTCGTCCTGGCCCTGGGCGCAGAACATATTGTACTTTTCCACCTCGTCCACCAGCCCCACCGGGTCGATGCCGGCCTTTTTGGCCAGTTCCTCCAGGGTGTCGGCCTTGTGGGCGGCGATGTCCAGCTCGGCGCACTCGTATTCCAGCTCGCCCCGCCAGTTCAGCATGCAGCGGTGAAGGCTGTCGTCCCGGCTGGTGCGCTCCAGCAGCTCCTGGCCCATCTGCTCCACGGTGTCGCTGTCAAAGATGGCGTAGGCGATTTTCTGAGGCTGGTGCTCCAGGGGGCTGAAGGGGTTGCCGGGCTCCGGAGGCGCCCCCTCGTTGACAAATCGGCGGCCGTCCAGATTGACCATGGCCACCCGGGGGGAGTTGACCAGGCTGACCACCCCGTAGTTGAAGGGGTGGTGGACCGGGCCGAAGAGGGGGATTTTGACGTGTTCAAAATCCAGGGCGGCGCCGATCTCCTCCGCCATGCCGATGGCGTCGCCGGTGTTGGAGGCCACGGTGAAGGAGTGGACGGGCATCCCCTCGTAGAAGGAGGGCCGCAGCTGGCGGATCAGCTTTTCGTTGCGGGCAAAGCCGCCGGAGGCGATCAGGCAGCACTGAGCCTGGACTGTCACCGTTCCTCCGGGGGTCTGGGCCTCCACGGCCCGGAAGGTGCCGTCCTCGTCCACCAGCAGATGGGTGGCCCGGTGTTCGGTGAGCACCGGAATGTCCAGGGCCTTGCACTGCTCCAGCATTTTGTCGATGACAAAGGTGCCCATCCAGCCGGGGCCCATGGAGTGGTCGGTGGACTTCACATTCAGGGTGCGGTCCGGGTAGTCAAAAAAGCCGGGGCAAAAGACGAAGGGGCCGTTGGGGATGGGGTGCTCCCGGAGATCCACCAGCTTGAAACGCTCCTCCACGCCGCCGAAGGTGCACAGCCAGTCAAACATGTCCGTGAGGCCATAGACCGCCCGGCGGACCAGGTTTTTGCTGATGTCCTTGCCGTTGGAGCCGCTCCAGATGGACTCCACCGCCTGCTCCCGCAGGTCGGGCATACCGGCGGCGGCGTGAATCTTGGAGTATCGCACCACAAAGGCGTGGCCCAGGTTGGTGTTGCCGCCGGGCTTTTTCGCCTTCTCCAGCACCACCACTTTTTTGCCGGTGAGCTGACGGTAGCGCACCGCCGCCACCAGGCCGCTGCCGCCGGCCCCCAGCACCACTGCGTCGGCGGTGATGGTTTGGGGCTGAGCCTGGGGGACGGGCTGCTGCTGGTCGGGGTTGTAAATGATCCCGGCGGGGCAGACCTGGGCGCACTGGCCGCAGTTGATGCACTTGTCCGGGTCGATGGCGTACTCCACTCCCACAAATTTGATGGCTTTTACCGGGCAGGTATTGAAGCAGTAGTGGCAAGTGGAGCAGTTTTTTCCGATGACGTATGCCATATGACACGCTCCTTTCCGCCCCTCCCGCCGGAGCGGGAGGGGTACGGTGATTGATTTGATTATGAAATGGGCTCCACCAGGGTGGCGTAGCTGTGCTGGTCATCCATGAACACATAGGGCTCCGGCCAGGGTACGGTGTTCTGCACCGGCTGGAAGATGGAGTACTTCTGGTGCAGGGGACCCGGGTCCGCCAGTTCCACCCGGTCATCCCGGCCCGCCGGCGGGGCCATGGGGCCTCCCAGGGCCGGGTTCACCGCCCGCTCATATTCGTCAGCGGCCATGTTGACAAAGTCGAAGGGCATACCGAAGTCGGGGCACACATGCTCGTGGAGGTATTTCCACTCCCCGTCCTCGCAGACGAAGTCGGAGCCGTATCGCTCCCAGAAGGAGATGCCCTGTTTCACCGCCATGGAGTTGATGCAGTCGTAGAGCATGCCGGGGGTGACAAAGGAGGACCGGGCGGTCTTGCCGTCCTCGGCCACCTCGATGATGCCGTTGACCAGGGTGTGCATGGACAGCTCCATGACGGGCCGGGGGTCCAGTCCGCCGATCTCCGGGAACATCTGTACCAGATCGATGTAGGTTTCGTAGACGGAATAGTCGTACATGGTCACCGAGTTGTACCAGATCTGGTCAAAGCCCCGCATCCGGCCGAAGCCGTGGGCCCAGGCGGTGTTGTCGCTCTGGGACCAGATGGTGCTCCACTCCTCGGCGGAGAAGTTCCGGGCGTGGAAATAGTTGTGTTTGCCGTGGAGTTTTTCCACCTGCTGGCTGGCCAGGGCCTGCTCCAGCCGCTGCTCCACAGAAAGATGTCGTTTCATCTCAATTCACCTCCGGATCTTGCTGGGGACCACCGGGGCCGCCAGGACCACCGGGACCACCGGGGCCGCCGGGACCGCCAGGACCGG
>JABLTR010001814.1_pt1 | contig 11044 bp, 15 predicted proteins | sample 7160071 | NCBI WGS metagenome assembly JABLTR01 (sample SAMN14651230, study PRJNA627086) | human gut metagenome | isolation source: feces | host: Homo sapiens
AGGGTCAAAGATACTCGCGCATTGAACGCCCACAAAGCATTGTGCGCCGCACCCATCAGCATGGGCCGGGGTTAGACTCCCGTGGAGCTGTGCCAGCAGCCGTCCGTAAGCCTACTTTTCTTTATTTGAAAGTTTATGGATAGATCGTAAACTTTTCAATTAGCAGCAGACAAACACGGAGCAGCACGGTAAAATAATGGTGGAAGTTATATTACCCACACATATTCGTGCTGTTCCTTTTCATAACTGAAAGGGGGTTCTCATGTCTCAAACATGGAACGGCACGAAGAAAGAAACCCCTGAAAGAAGGACGTATACGGTTGACGATATTGCTCAAATTCTGGGCATCGGAAGAACTTCCGCATATATCCTTGTAAAAGAAGGGCACTTCAAAATCGTGCGAATTGGTAACGCCATACGCATTTCCAAGCGGTCATTTGACGAGTGGCTTGACTCCCTCGACCTGTGATCCAAGAAAGGAAGAACGATATGGCATCTATAATCAAGCGAAAGAAAAACTATTCCGTTGTTTACAACTATGTGGATGAAAACGGAGAAACCAAACAGAAGTGGGAAACCTGGCATACCCACAAGGAGGCCTTGAAGCGCAAGGCGGAAATCGAAAATCAGCAGCACACGGGAACTTTTCTACCGCCAAGCAATCAGACGATCACCGAGTTCCTTTATGACTTCGTATCTCTTTACGGAGAAAAGAAATGGGGCGTGTCTATGTATGACGGCCAAACGGCACTGATTGCGAACTATATCAATCCGATCATCGGTGATATGGAGGTACAGGCGGTTACTCCCCGTGCGGTTGACGGTTATATCCAAACCTTACAGAAAACCAAGTCGGTGTCTACCAAGACCCGAAAGGCCGTTACCACCTATGTCAGCGACAAGACCATTGAAAAAATCATCAAGCTCCTGCGGTGTGCGTTTAAGCAGGCGGTACGATGGGAAATCATTGCAAGAAATCCCTTTGACAATGTGATCCTCCCGAAAACGGAGTATGCGAAACGGGATATCTGGACGGCGGATATGATCCGTCTTGCCCTGGACAAATGCACGGACAGCAAACTCTATGTAGCAATGAACCTTTCCTTTGCCTGCTCTCTGCGTATGGGTGAAATCCTGGGACTTACCTGGGAGAACGTCCATATTTCCGATGAAGATATTGCGGCGGATAATGCCTATGTCTACATCGACAAGGAGCTGACACGGGCATCCAAACGGGCGATTGAAACGCTGGGCGAGAAGGATATCTACTACATCTTCACTCCGCTCATGCCGAACACCAGCACAAGAATTATTCTGAAAAAGCCGAAAACCGATTCCAGTATCCGTAAGGTGTGGCTGCCGAAAACGCTTGCCTACATCCTGCGGGAATGGAAGAAGTCCCAGGACGAGTTGAAAGGCTTCCTGGGCGACGAGTATCAAGATTTCGATTTGGTGGTGGCACTTCCCAATGGACGGCCCTGCGAGGATCGGATCATCCTCAAAGAGTTTGCAAAGCTCCGTGAGGACGCAGGGCTGCCGAAGGTGGTCTTCCATTCTCTCCGTCATTCCAGTACCACTTACAAACTGAAACTGAACCACGGCGATCTGAAAGCTACCCAGGGCGATACGGGCCATGCCGAGATCGACATGATAACCAGTATCTATGCTCATATTCTGGACGAGGATAGAAAGGTCAATGCTCAGAAATTTGAGACTGCTTTCTATGCCAAGCCTGATCTTCGCAATGTCCGTCCGCCGGAGGAACCGGCAAAATCGGAACCTGCGACCCTGGACCTTGAAAGCCTTGTGGAGCAGCTTCAGAAGTCGCCGGAGCTTGCAAGTGCGCTCGCAGCCCTGATAGCGGCGCAAGCCCCGGCAAAGTGATCCGAAAAATCGAATTAGCAAAACGCAGAATTTTCTTAGCAAATTTCTGAAAAGCGTTCGAGTCCAATTAGCAAATATACATCATGCGGCGTATAAAAATCTCTCGGTAACGGAAGTGAAATTACCGGGAGAAGGAGGAACAAAAAAACGCTGCAAACCCCGAAAAAAGGCTTGCAGCGGTGCTTTCTGGCGTCCCAGAGAGGATTTGAACCTCCGACCCCACGCTTAGGAGGCGTGTGCTCTATCCAGCTGAGCTACTGAGACATTTTTAAGATTTATGCAATTTTCATTGCTTGAAGGAATCGAACAATCTGCCGCTTAGGAGGCGGCCGCTCTATCCAACTGAGCTACGGGGGCATATTGATTTCGCGGAATTATTTTACACCGGAAGCGCCGGAAAGTCAAGCCGGTGCATATTTGCCTGCGCCGGACATAGGATGTATGGGAAGTGAAAGCATGACAGCAGAATCCATTTTAGAGATCTTGCCGGCGCGGTATCGCGCGGCACTGTTCGCACTGGACTGGGATGCGACGCTGGAACTGCGCCTGCGCGCCGGACAGCCCTTTTATCGGAAAACCATGACCGGGGAGCACCTTTGTCCTCTGCCAGACGGCGGCATTGTGACCTGCGCAGATCTGGAGGCCGTGGTCGCGGCGGCCGCAAGGCAGTCCGCCTATAGTGCGCGGGAGACACTGCGAGAGGGCTATCTCACACTGGACGGCGGACACCGCATCGGTATCTGCGGGACGACTGTGCAGCGGAATGGCGAGATCTACAGTATGAAGGACGTCACATCGCTCAATATCCGTGTGGCGCACGACATCCGGATCGAACCGGCGCGGCTGCGGCCCCGGCTGCGGGAAAATCTGCTGATCATCGGGGCGCCGGGCAGTGGGAAGACGACGCTGCTGCGGGCCTGCATCCGGACGCTCAGCCAGATGGGGCGATGCGTCAGCGTGGTGGACGAGCGCGATGAAGTTGGGGCGTTTGATCTGGGGATGCACGTGGACGTGCTGCGCGGATGCGGCAAACAGGCGGGCATGGAGCTGCTGCTGCGCAGCATGGGGCCGGAGTGGATCGCGCTGGATGAGATCAGCGCGGAGGCGGATGTGCTGGCACTGGAGAAGTGCTCCTACTGCGGTGTGAAGCTGCTGGCGACGGCGCACGCGGAAAATGTGGACGAGCTGCGCCGCAGGCGGCTCTACCAGATACTGCTGGAGACCGGCGTTTTCCGGCGGGCGCTGGTGCTGCGGGAAAATCAGCAATTTGCTGAAGAGGAGATCACGGTATGATAAAACTGCTGGGCGCGGCTTTGATCGTAACAGCCTCGGCTGCGGCTGGATTTGGGTTTGCGCGTGCAATCTGCGTTCAGCTGCGGCAGATGGATGCGCTGCTGGGTGCGTTGGAGGTCATGAAGAGCGAAATGGAATACCGGCTGACGCCACTGGGCGCGCTCTGCGCCGCGCTATCCCATGGGGACGAGCCTGAGACTGCGGCCTTTTTCGGCGCGTGCGCCGCGCAGATGGAGGCGGACCGCTGCCTGCCGCCGCAGCTGGCCATCCAGCGGGCAATGGAACAGGCACAGGGACTGAAATGGAGCGCGCGGACGCGCGAGACGGTGCGGAATCTGGGCTTTTCACTCGGGAAGTTTGACCTTGGCGGGCAGGTGCGCGCCATCGAGCTGGCACAGGAGCGGCTGCGCGCGGAGCTGGCGGAGGTACAGGCCGGGAGCCGCGCGCGCTGCCGGAGCTATGAGACGATTGGGATCTGCGCCGGGCTGGCGCTGGCGGTGGTGCTGATTTAAGATGGAAATTGATTTGATTTTTAAGATCGCGGCGGTGGGGATCATCGTGTCGATCCTCAATCAGGTGCTCGTGCGCTCGGGCCGGGAGGAGCAGGCGACGATGACGTCGCTGGTGGCGCTGGTGGTGGTGCTGATGATCGTGGTGCAGAAGATCGCGGCGCTGTTTGACCTGGTCAAGGACCTGTTTCAGTTCTGATGGAGATCTGGAAATTTGCCGCGATGGCGATCGTGTGTGCGCTGCTGTGCACCGTGCTGAAGCAGCATGGAGCTGAGTTGTCGTCAGTGCTGGCATTGGCTGGATGCGTGGGGCTGCTGATCGCTGCATTGACAGTGCTGTCACCGGTGATGACGTTTCTCCGGCGGCTGTCCGGCCTGGCCGGGATCAACGCCGCGCTGCTGGCACCGGTGCTGAAGGCAGCGGCGGTCGGTCTGCTCACGCAGCTGACGGAATCGTTCTGCAAGGACGCGGGGGAGGGGGCGCTGGCCAAGGCTGTTGAATTGTGCGGCGGGATCTTGGCGCTGTACGCATTGCTGCCTCTGGCAAGCAGCGTGGCAGAGCTATTGCAGCGGATGGCGGGAGGCGGATGATGCGAAGGATCGTGCTGGTTTTGCTGCTGGCGGCCATGCTGGCCTCCGGCGCATGCGCCGCGACGGACGTTTTGCAGGAGGAGGCCGCGATCCTCGGCGCGGACAAGCTGGAAGATGCGCTTCCGGACGAGGCCGCGGACGCGCTGGACGGCGTCTCGCCGCTGGGATCGGGCAGCTTTTCGGACGGGTTCAAGCAGGTCTTATCCAGCGCGGTGAAAGGGCTCGGAGGGTGGATGCGGTCGGGCGTGCGGGTGGCAGCTGGGCTGCTGGCGGTGGCACTGCTGTGCGGGATGGGAAGCGGGTACGGCGGGGCGGCGGCACGGATGGCCGGGTGCCTCGGGATCGCGGCGGTCTGCACGTCGAGCCTGTACGGAATGATCGCGCTGGCGCGGGAGACGCTCGACGGGCTGGGGAATTTTTCGGCGTTGCTGCTGCCGGTGCTCTCCGCGGCGCTGACAGCATCCGGCGGCGTGACGAGCGGCAGCGCGATCTACGCCGGGGCGACGCTGCTGATCAGCGTACTGACGAGCCTGATTCGCTCGTTCCTGATCCCGTGCGTCTACTGTTATTTCTTTCTGGCCGTGGCGCAGTATGCCATCGGGGACGACCGGCTGGAATGCCTGCGGGAGCTGGCGGGGTGGACCGTGAAGACGGCGCTGCGCGCGGCAGTGGCGGCGTTTACCGGCTATCTGGCGCTGACGGGTCTGCTCGCCGGAACGGCGGACGAGATGGCGCTCAAGGCGGCGAAGAGCGTCATCTCCACGGCCATCCCGGTCGTGGGCGGGATGATCTCGGAGGCGTCGCAGGCGGTGCTGACGAGTGCGGCGCTGATCCGGAGCAGCGCGGGTGTATTCGGGCTGCTGGCGGTGCTGGCGATGGGTCTCGGGCCGTTTTTGCAGATCGCGGTACAGTATCTGGCGCTGCGCGTGACGGCGGCGCTGAGCGGCTTTCTGGCGATGCAGGAGCACACGAAGCTGCTCTCCTGCGCGGCGGATGCGATGGGCGATATGCTGGCGATGACGGGCAGCGCGATGCTGATGGTGATCGTGGCGGTCTGCACGCTGATCAGGGTGGTGAACGGATGAAAGGATATTTGTTTTCTTTGACGGCGGCGGCGCTGCTGTCCGCGCTGCTGCTGGCGCTGGTGCCGGAGGGCAGCGGGCGGCGGACGGTACGGCTGGGGTGCGGAATGCTGCTGGCGGTGGTGGCGCTGAGTCCGCTGCTGAAGCTGGACTATGACACGATCGCCAAGCAGATCGCTGGGATCCGGCTGGATACCGAGACGGCACGGACGGGCGTGGAGATCCGGAACCGGGAGCTGCAGGCGCGCATCATATCCGAACAGGCCGCGGCATATATATGGGACAAAGCGGACGAGATGGGGGTGGCGCTGGAGGTCGAGGTGGAGACGCAGGACCGCGGAAGCGGGCCGTATCCCTGGCGCGTGACGCTGACCGGGACGTGCGGCGGCGAGAAGCGCACGGCGCTGACACAGTACATCGAGGAAAATCTGGCGATCCCGGAGGCGAGGCAGGTGTGGCAATGCGAATAGACAAGGACGCGCTGCGGCAGGCGCGGGAGCGGTGCGCCGCGTGGCTCCGGAAAAACCGGCTCGTGGTGCTGCTGGCGCTGCTGGGCAGTTTGCTGCTGCTCTGGCCGGCGGGAAGCGGGCGTGAGGCCGGGAAGACCGAGACGGCGTCGAACAGCTTTTCCCTTGCGGAGACGGAGGCGAAGCTCGAAGCGCTGCTCGGCAAGATCGACGGCGCAGGCGCGGTAGACGTGATGCTGACGCTTGCGGACGGCGGCGAGGCCGTCTATCAGGTGGATGAGACGGTCCGAGATGATGGGCGCGAGGCTCAGACCGTCCTCGCCGACAAGGCGCCGGTCCTCGTACAGACGCGGCAGCCGAGATTTCAGGGGGCCGTGGTCGTCTGCGAGGGCGCGGGCCGCGCGGCGGTCAAGCTCGCGGTGACGGAGGCCGTCGCGAGCCTGACGGGACTTGGCAGCGGGAAGATCGCGGTCGTCAAAATGGAGTCATCAAACTAAGGAATCTCTGAATCAAGCGTCTGCGACTGCGAGCGGATCTTTTCCGCCCACTCTTCGGTATCAAAAACGGGAAATACATACAGTATTCCTCCGCTTTTGATCCCTTGATTGGACGAAAAATCTCTCACTCACAGTTCTTGCCGATTGAATCAGAGCTTCCCTGAAAATGAAGGACAATAGGAGGAAACGGTATGAAAGCATGGAAACGGAACGCAGTGATCGCGACGGTGCTGGTCTTTATCTGCGCGGGCGTGTATCTGAACTGGTCGTACAACCAGAAGGAGAAGACGCCCGAGCTGACGCAGACACTGAGCGCGGATCAGGTAATGGGGGAGACGACGATGGTGATCGCGGATGCGTCGGACGAGGCGGAGCCGGCCGCGAACATGGACGCGGCGGATTATTTCGCGCAGGTCCGTCTGAGCCGGCAGGAGTCGCGCGACAGCGCGGTGGAGCTGCTGGAGGAGACGATCGCATACGACGAGGGCACGGCCGTCGGCGACACGGCGTCCGCTGCGCTCAATGAGATCGTGAACACGGCGCTGAGCGAGGCGCAGATCGAGAGCATGGTCATCGCGAAGGGTTATGCCGACTGCGTGACGTACATCACGGACGACACGGTCAGTGTGGCAGTCGCCGCGCCGGCGGAGGGACTCAGTGAAGCGGATGCGGCGCTGATCTCCGATGTGGTGCGCTCACAGACGGATTATCCGCTCTCGCAGGTGCGCATTATCGAGGTAAAACCGTAAGCAAGGGGTAGATTTTTGGTGGAGGGCGGGAACGCTCTCCACTTTTTGCGCCTTTTTACTTGCGTGTATCTGAAAACTGCCAACGCACTCGGACAGCGGGCCTTTTCACGCTGTACCGCGTCATTTTTCCTTGAAATACGTCAGTATTCCTGCGGAAAAATGTCTTGCTCAGCGCAAAAATTCCTCGCTGCCGATCACATCGTCAGTTTTCAGATACACCCTTGAAATTCTATGGATTTATGGTACAATATCAAAATGAGAAAAGAATCGGGTACTTTGCGCAGGAGGCTATTTTATGGCAGAGAATAAAGAGTATTTCTCCAAAGAGGTGGAGAATGGGTCCATCCAGATCTCGGAAGAGGTCGTTTCGTCCGTGGCGGCGATGGCCGTGCTGGAGGTGGAGGGCGTATGCGGTTTGGCGAGCAATCTCGGCTATGACATTGCGGAGATGCTCGGCAAGAAGACGCTGGCGAAAGGCATCCGCCTGAGCACCGAGGGCGATGCGCTGCGCATCGACTGTGAGATCGTGGCGCAGTTTGGGCAGCCGGTATTCGTGCTGGCACGAAATGTGCAGGAGCACGTGAAAAGCTGCGTGGAATCGCTGACGGGGCTCAGCGTGGCACAGGTGAACGTGAATGTGTCCGGCATCGCGCTGCCGCGCGAGGGCAAAAAGTAAGAGAGAAAGACAGGAACAGCTATGACAAGGACGAATGCGCGGGAGATCGCGTGCCATCTGGTATATGAAATGTATCTCAACGACGTCACGGCCGGCGAGGCCCTGACGGCGCTGATGGATGAGGGGTACTATCCGAGTCTGAAGTCGGAGAGCGACGTCTACGAGGAAAAGCCGACGGGCAAGCAGCTGGAATATCTGCAGAACGTCGTGCAGGGCGTGCAGGCGAAGCGCGAAGAGCTGGAAGGGTATCTCGAGCAGTACGCCATCGGCTGGAGCGTGGGGCGCATCTCGAAGGTGGCCCGGGCGGTGATGGAGGTCGCGATGTACGAAGTGCTCTACGTGCACGACGTGCCGACCGGCGCGGCCATCAGCGAGGCAGTCGAGCTGACGCGGAAGTATGAAAACGAGGATGTGGTCGCGTTTGTGAACGGCGTGCTGGGCGCGTTTGCCCGCGCACAGGGCGCGGATGAGGCCGAATGATGGTCCTCGGGTTTGACACCAGCAACTATACCACTTCGGTGGCGATCTCGGACGGCGTGGGCGGCAAAAACTGCTCACGCCTTTTGGACGTCCGGCCCGGCGAGCTGGGGCTGCGGCAGTCGGACGCGCTGTTTGCGCATGTGAAACGGCTGCCGGAGCTGGCGCGGACGCTGTTCGCGGAATATCCGGGCGCGGAGATCTCGGCGATCGGGGCCAGTACGCGGCCAAGGGCTGTGGAGGGCTCGTACATGCCGTGCTTCCTCGCGGGGCAGAGCACGGCGGAGACGATGGCGGCAGCGCTCGGTGTGCCGTTCCACGCGGTATCGCACCAGCAGGGACATGTGGCCGCGGCGCTCTGGTCGGCAGGACGGATGGAGCTGATGGACACGCCGCATCTGGCGTGGCACCTGTCCGGCGGGACGACGGAGCTGCTGCTCATCACGCCGGAAGGGAAGAACGTCCGCGCCGAAAAGCTCGGCGGAACGAGCGACATCTCCGCCGGACAGCTCATCGACCGGACGGGCAAGCTGCTTGGATTGCAGTTTCCGGCGGGCAAGGCGCTCGATGCGCTGAGCCGGGAGTCGGATGCGGCGGAGGATTTCCGTGTGAAGGTGAATGGGCTGACGTTCTCATTCTCCGGGCTGCAAAATAAGGTGGAAGGCTATCATGCCGCCGGACACGGCGCGGCGGAGACGGCGCGGTATGCGCTGCGGTCGGTGCTCGGGTGCATTCTGCGGACGACCGAGGCGGCGCGGAAGGAATATCCGGGCATGCCGGTGGTGTTTTCGGGCGGTGTGGCGTCGAACGCGATGCTGCGCGAAGCGTGCGCCGGCACGGACGCCGTGTTTGCGCAGCCGCAGTTTTCCACGGACAATGCGATGGGCGTCGCCATTCTGACGGCGCGGTTGGAGGGACTGGATGGAGCTTCAAATCCTTGAGGTCTCGCAGGTCAACGCCTACATCAAGGGACTGTTTGACCGGGACGCGCTGCTGGGGCAGGTGTGCGTTCAGGGAGAGCTCAGCAACTATAAGGTATATCCCTCGGGGCATCACTATTTTACGATGAAGGACGCCGAGGGCGCGCTGCGGTGCGTAATGTTCCGCTCGAGTGCGGGGCGGCTCCGGTTCAAACCGGAGAACGGGATGCAGGTGCTCGCGGTGGGGCGGATCACGGTGTTTCCGCGCGACGGAGCGTATCAGCTCTACTGCGAGAATCTGACGCCCGCGGGCGCGGGCGACCTGCATGTGGCGTTTGAGCAGCTGAAGGCGAAGCTGCTGGCCGAGGGGCTGTTTGACCGGAGCCTGAAAAAGCCGCTGCCGCCGTATCCGCACACGATCGGCATCATTACGTCCGGCGCGGGCGCGGCGATCATGGACATGCTGCGCATTCTGAACAAGCGCCATCCGCTGGCAAAGGTCAAAATTTTGCCGGTGCGCGTGCAGGGCGCGGAGGCCCCGGCGGAAATCGCGGGCGCGATCCGCTACGCCAACGTCCACAAGGTGGCCGACGTGCTCATTGCAGGGCGCGGCGGCGGATCGATGGAGGATCTCTGGGCGTTCAACGACGAGCGTGTGGCGCGGGCCATTTTTGCATCGGAGATCCCGGTGATCTCGGCGGTCGGCCATGAGCCGGATGTAACGATCTCGGACTTTGTGGCGGATGTGCGGGCGGCGACGCCGTCAAATGCGGCGGAGCTGGTCGCGCCGGATCAGGCGGAGCTGCGGCAGACGCTCGGCAATATGCAGGCGCGGCTGCTGGCGGCAATGAAAAAGCGGCTCCAGCTTGACCGGCAGCAGCTGAACGCGCTGGCCGGACGGAGAGTGCTGCAGTCGCCGCTCGGATATTTGCAGGACCGGCGGATGCTGCTCGACCACGAGAGCCGAATGCTCGCGACGCAGATGCAGCGGACGATCGCGGAGAAGAAACAGCAGTTCGCGCATCTGGCGGCGGCGCTCGACGCGATGAGCCCGCTGAAGGTGCTCGGGCGCGGATACAGCGTCGTGCGGACGGAGGACGGCGGCGTCGTCCGGCAGGCGGAGCAGGTCCGCGTGGGCGAACGATTGGAGATCACGCTGCGCAGGGGCAGCGTCAGTGCGGAAGTATGCGAAATCAGGGAGGGCCAGGATGGCACAGAAGAAATCGAAAACGTTTGAAGAGTCGATGACCCGGCTGGAGGCCATCGTCCGCGCGATGGAGCAGGGGAACGTGCCGCTGGAGGAGTCGCTGAAGCTTTTCCAGGAGGGGACCGGGCTGGTCCGCACGTGTACGGAGCTGCTCGACCATGCGGAGCTGGAGGTCGTGAAGCTGATGAAGGGCCCGGACGGGGAACCGGTGGAACAGGAGTTCGTGCGCGATGAATGAATTTGATGCAAGAATGCAGACCTACCGCGAGGCGGTGGAGACGTATCTGGACGAGTGCTTCACGGAAGATCTGCCGCAGAAGCGGCTCTTTGAGGCGATGCGGTACAGCCTGCTCGCAGGCGGGAAGCGCATCCGGCCCGTGCTGGTACTGGAATTCTGCCGGGTGTGCGGCGGAGACTGGAAACAGGCCGTGCCGATCGCGGCGGCGGTGGAGATGGTGCACACGTACAGCCTGATCCACGACGATCTGCCGTGCATGGACAACGATGATTACCGGCGCGGCAAGCTGACGAACCACAAGGTGTTCGGCGAGTCGACGGCGGTGCTCGCGGGCGACGCGCTGCTGACGGCGGCGTTTGAGACGCTGGCGAACTCCGGCGCGGACGCGGACGTCATCGCCGGAACGGTGCAGACACTGGCCGGGGCGGCGGGCGAGCTCGGCATGGTGGGCGGG
>JABLTR010018956.1_pt1 | contig 11025 bp, 4 predicted proteins | sample 7160071 | NCBI WGS metagenome assembly JABLTR01 (sample SAMN14651230, study PRJNA627086) | human gut metagenome | isolation source: feces | host: Homo sapiens
ATGTGCGTCACAATTTGTGGGAGATTTTGTCCGGATGAGGGCGCCGTAGCGGGCTACGGCAACTGAATTCGGGCAAAATATACCGCAAAGTGGGGTGTGCAGATTGCAGGAATGATTTTTCAAACACGCTCTAGCGAATAAGAAGCCTCACTAATCTGATACTGCTTGTATAGAGCTCAGACTGGTGAGGTTTTTTTGCGTAATGCTATGCGCTTATTTTGATGGAATGTACATAAAAATTGCATGCTTATACATAAAAACGACAACTAACTTTTCCGGCGTCGTTTGTGATTGTAAGGGGGAAATAGCTATGCTAAAATGGATTTAGTCAATTATCAAAAATAAATGTAATTGTTCAGTGCTAATTTTCAAAATGCTTTGTATTTCGGCATTTGATTCTGACCAGTTACAAATGAATTTAAGGGAGAGAAAAGAATTATGAAAAGGAAAGCAATCAGCCAGATACTTGCAATTTCGTTGAGTGTTGCAATGTGTGCACAAAGCATTCCGATTTATGCGGCAGAAGAAATTGGGACTTCAGCTGCAGCGGACTTCTTCGCAGAAGATTCTATTGAAAACCAGAGTTTGAATGAAGGCGACGCGGAAACTAACACGGAAACCAACACAGAAACCAACGCGGAAACTAACACGGAATCTAATACAGAAACCAACACGAAAGCCGATGCGACAACCGGCATATCGGAAGCGTATACGTTGGAAGAGAGTAATTCAGCGACCACATCGGAGGAAACGGTTACTGACGAGGATGGATTCTGGTCTGGAGAATCAGAAACAGTTGAATCTTCAGCAAATGGTTCTGGTGGATGGGAATCTGCGGAAATGGATGGAGCAGAAGCGGGAGATGAGGCGGTAAAGCGAGATGCTGCAGCTTTTGTTTCGGGCGACGTGGAAGAAAACGTAGAGGAAACTGGAGAGACAAATGAATTGGAAGAGGCTCTTTCTGAATCGGCAGAGATGACAGAAGGTGATTTTTCCTATGTAATTGTAAATAACAGTTATGCGCGTATTACCAGATATTCCGGAAGTGCCACCAGCGTTTAGGTTCCATCTAACATAGGTGGTTATGCGGTTCAGGTGATCGGAGCGAGAGCATTCCAGGGAAATACAGTGCTGGAAAGTGTGGAGCTTCCCGATGGTCTTACCACCATATACGCCTATGCATTTGAAAACTGTACCGGAATCACCAGCATACATCTGCCAGACAGCATCACCACATTGGGCTATAAAGTCTTTGGAGGCTGCAGCAATCTTGTCAGTGCCAATTATCCGGTGAACTGGGTAAACAGTCCCAGTGGAAACGGATCGAACAGCTATGAATATGGAAATGTATTTTCCGGCTGTCCGAAACTGACCGAGATAGAGATTCCGGAAGGAGTAAAGGTAATCGCGCCCCACAGTTTTGCAAACTTAACCACATTAACCGGTGTAACATTGCCATCAAGCCTGACCGAAATCGGTGCATATGCATTTGCAGGAGCAACCGGTCTCACAGAAGTAACGCTTCCTTCCAATACCAAGACGATAAGAGATTATGCATTTGCCGACTGCGCAGGTTTAAAGGATATTTACATTCCAGATTCCACTACTGATATCAGGAAAGCTGTATTCGAAAACTGCCCACAGCTGACGATACATTGCAGTTATTATTCTATGGCAACCATATATGCCATTGAAAATAATATTCCATTTGAGCAAATAGGAACTTATACGGACAGCGCCGAAACCGTCCTGGATCGTTCAGACACCAGCTATTACGGAGACTTCGGAAGTGCCACAGCCAATGGATATGTGGCCATGACAGTACGCTATAACATAAAAGACACATGGAAATCCGCAGTAAGCGACCTGAATGTGAAGCTGGTTCTTCCTTCCAACGGAGAGCTTGACGAATCCACATTAAAGGTGGATGGGGAGTTATGCCAGAACTATAATTTAAAGGACAGGACACTGACCATTCCTGTGAGCGGTACCTCTGGAATTATCCGTTTCAGTATCAAAGCACAGAGTCAGTCGGCAGCACGCAGCTACGCTATTTTGAACTACAAAAAGAACAGAAACTCCAGCCAGGAAATCATCGGTGTACTGAATGAAAGCATTAATCTGTTCACCATAGATGCACCAGATGTTGTATCAAAGCCAACCGTAAATGTTTCCGGTATGGCAAATGCCGGTGGAACTGTTACCCTGCTTGTGAATGAGAAAGAACAGCAGACAGTCCAGGTATCAAAGGCCGGCTTATGGTCTGCCGTCCTTACACTGGAAAATCCTTCCAACTATGAGACATATAAGATCAAAGCACTTTGCACACAGGCAGATGGTACAACAGAAACAAGGACTGTCGCAGTCACCTATAATGAAGGAGAACCCTCAATCGAGTCCTTCAAAATGTACTATAATGAGCATGACAAAATAAAATCCTACGATCTGACAAAGACAGACGGAGTAACACCTTTGGTGTATTATCTTCCGAAAAGCAAATTTGACTATGAGCTTACCTTTGAAAACCCGGAACAGATAAAGACTCTGTATGTTACAAGCACCAGAAACAACCAGACCAAATATCTGGAAGCAACCTATGAACCAGAAAAAAATGCGTTTGTGACAGACGGATATTTCGATGAATCCGATCACAATTATGTTCCTGGTGTGATCAGCTATGAATATAACAAAACAGTTCCAGAAGTAAAAATGGGACAGGATTTTGACTGGGAGGCTTTGCAGAAAGGACTTCCCGAAGGCGCAGAAAAGGATATTACGGTAAGGAAAAATACAGCAACCGATTATGACGCAACCATTGATCTCAGTAAATTCGGGGAAGATCTGAAAGAAGTAGGACTGGATGTCACCATCAGCGTGTTTGACGAGAGCAACGGTTCCAGTATGGGAACATGGAAGGGATTGATCGACGAAGCCAATAAAGATATGGGTTATCTGATCCCGGGGTATGATGACAGCAAGTATATCTGCAACCTGGATTATTCCGACAAAGGCACCTGGTATATGCTGGTAAAGGATGTTACCGGAAATAAATACATTGGATTTATGCTGGACACTGCTACTGAAAATGCCGGGACTCTGGATCAGTACTGGACACTTTCCCAGATTTCCTCCCACCTGTCAACAATAAATAAGGGAGCGTCCATGTTATATCAGAACTATCAGATTGAGAAAGACATGGATGAGCTGAGAAAAGATGTACTGGCTTCCGGCGGTCACTATTCTGACCAGGAATTAAAGGAGAAATTGAAAGCTGTGGATAATCTGGAGAGTGACCAGAAAATGTTTATGATCATGACAGCGATGATTCCACTGGTCGTAGCAGGAGGGGCGATGGGCGCAGGCCCGGTAATTGCGCTGACTGCCATATTGGGAACGATTACAGCAGCTTCCTCATTATTCTGGGATATCAGAAAAGCAGATATTAAAGGGGAAAAATTCAAGCTTCGTTTTGTAGTAGATCCAAGCGGCTATGTGTTTGATCTTTCCACAGGAGAGAGAATTGAGGATGTTACCGTAACAGCTTACTGGATTCCATATGATGAATCTGATGATTTCTGGAATAAAACGCCGTCCCCATCCGAGTATGGAACGAAATGGAATGCGGGGGAGTATAACCAGTACAATCCTCTTCAGACAAATGCAGACGGAAAATATGCATGGGATGTTCCGGAAGGCTGGTGGAGAGTAAAATACGAGAAAGAGGGATATGAAACTACATGGAGTGACTGGATGACCGTTCCGCCTCTTCGAACCGAAGTGAATATCGGTATGGTATCGCAGACAAAACCGTCGGTAGAGCACAGCTGGGATAACGGAACGGTAGTCATAGCAGCGACTTGTACTTCCACAGGAATTATCAGCTATGAGTGCACGGACTGCCATATTACCAGAACAGAGGTTTTGCCGGTGAATCCGGACGCCCACAGCTGGGATAACGGAAATGTGACAAAGGAAGCCACCTGTACTGAGGAAGGTATCAGAACCTTTACCTGTGTGAACTGCAGACAAACCAGAACCGAGAAGCTGCCCGCGAAGGGACATGGGGAAACAGAGGTCAGAGGGAAAAAAGCAGCAACCTGTGCAAGTGAAGGCTATACAGGCGACACTTATTGTAAGACCTGCGGAACCAGATTAAGCGGCGGTGAAACAATCGCGAAGACAGAACATACCTGGGGAGAATGGGAAAAGACATCAGATGCTACCGTATTTGCAGCTCAGAAAGAGAAAAGAATCTGTAAGCTCTGCCAGACCACAGAAGAAAGAGACAATGGAAATCCGCTGACTTCCAAAATGACACTTACAGCCTCTAGCCTGAAAATGAAAATAAAACAGACCACAAAAGTGCTCAAGATTTCCGGCATGGAGAGTGGGGACTATGTAGCATCTGTGGTTTCAGGCAACAGTAAGCTTCTGAAAGTAAGCTCCTACACCAAAGACGGTGCAGTTACGCTGAAGGCTCAGAAGAAAACAGGAAAGACGAAACTTACAGTGACTCTGGCTGGCGGTGCAGTAAAAACTGTGAATGTTACCATCCAGAAGGGAACTGTGAAAACCACCAAAATTTCAGGTGTACCGAAGAAAATCACCTTAAAGAAAGGGAAGAAACAGACCCTGGCACCGGTTCTGGCACCGATCACAACCCAGCAAAAAGTGACCTACACCACATCTAATAAGAAGGTCTGCACTGTGACAAAAGGTGGTGTAATCACAGCGAAGAAAAAAGGTACTGCAAAAGTTACGGTACGCTCCGGCAGCAAAAAAGTGGTTATTACAGTCAAAGTGTGGTAAGCTGCAAGAGCGCGAAGCGGGCTACGCTGACTGAAAGAAGACAAAATATACCGTAAAGCGGGGCGTGCAGATTGTAAGAATGATTAAGGGGCAGACTTTAGAACTGCCAATATTACAGGATGTATGATGCCTCTGATAAACTGCCGCGTCTGATATGTTTAAGAAACATATTGAACACGGCAGTTTTTTTCAAACAGGATAACTGTTTAGTATCTTCACACTGCCTTCTGGATAGTTGTCAAACAGGTTGTGTTGTGCATAAAAAAAGCAATCTTGTGCATAAAAACCGTAACCTTTCCCACCATTATTGTCTCAAAAATTCAATTATGATATTCTTTTTATGAGAAAAAAAGAGCAATTTTCCAGCTTTTGAAAATTTGCTGGTGCTATTCAGAGCCACGAAGCGTGTTGCTGTGAACGGAGTGAACAGTAACCCAAATGGATTTTTGAACAGTTATAATTGCCGAAAAAATAAGGGGGAATGAAAGAGTGAAAAAACAAATTTCAAAATGTGTGAAAATGCTGTTCCTTGGCATTATCATGTGCCTGGGTATGGCGCTTAGCGTGCATGCAGAAGGCTCAGGACAGTTTTTCCAGTTCGACGGCGAAAAGTGGAACAAGGAAGAATTTTCCTGGACAGACAGTCAGGGGCAGATCTGGTATGCCCATGAATATGGAACAAATGGAGAAGCTATTATCAGCGCAGTAACCGAGGCTGTTATGGAACTGCAGGTTCCGTCATATGTGTATAAGGATGGTGTGGCGAAGAAGGTAATTGGAATCGGTAAGTATTTTCCGGATTCAGAATATGATAACACATGGGACCGGTTTAGCTGTTTCTATTACGATGGAAAGTATGGCAACGGAACGCTGTATAAGTTGATTCTTCCGGATACACTCTGCTATGTGATGCCCAATGCATTTTCAACAAGTGGCAGCTGGTTTGACGGACTGGCAGCCGTTCAGCTGCCGCAGAATCCACGGCTTGTAATTGGAGAAAGTGCGTTTTATGGGGATAAGAATCTTCAAATCGTGCATTTTAATGACGCAGTAGGCGGTGCACAGCCTGTAAAAATCGAGAAGCAGGCATTTGGTAACTGTCCGAAACTGGAAGAGATAACATTGCCGCCAACAGGGGCTTATAACGAGATTGATAAAGAAGCTTTTTACAGTTATGGAGAATGTAACCTGAAAAGAATTTACAATGCCCCATCCGAGCTGGAACTGGGCTGGGATCAGTATTGTGCCGATGTTGAGGAGGTTTCTTTTGCAGAAGGACTTACATATGTCGATGGAATTTCGACTATTGTAGCTTATGAATGGAATGAGGATGGAAGTCCCTCGAGTGGACGGGGAGAAAACATTAAAACACTGAAAAAAGTAACGTTGCCCTCCACACTGAAGGAAATTGGCTGGGACGCATTTAAGGATAACAAGAACCTTACTTACATCAATCTACCGGAGGGCTTAACCACTATTGGAAGTTATGCTTTTGCAGGCTGTACAGCGCTTACAGGATTTACTTCTCTTCCGGCAAGCGTAAGCGGAGGTATCGGAGAAGGTGCATTTATGGGCTGCAAGAACCTCCATCTTGAAAATGTATATATTCATGGAACTGACAGCCTGAAATATCAGTTCACCGACAGTGGAATTGTAAGTATCCGCATTGGTGCTGATGTAACATATACAGTTGGTGCAATGTTCAAGGGCTGCACAAGCTTAAAAGAAATCACAGTTGACGCAGGACATCCGTACCTTTCTTCCCAGGACGGTGTGCTTTACAGTAAGGTCTATAAAAGCAGCGGAGGGGAAGTGGCTGGCAGCAGTATTTTCACCTATCCTGCAGGAAAAAGCTGGGCAGGAAGCTATACACTTCCGTCAGATGTAGTATTGTTAGGCGGTTTTGCATTTGATTCCTGTAAATTTACAGAGATTCACATTCCGGCCCGTGTACTGGATCTGGATTATGACTCTATGACTTCTATAGGAGATACGAACACATATTATGCCTTTGATTCTATCAAAGACAGCTGTAAATTATACGTTGTAAAAAATTCTTATGTGGACAATTACTTTAATACACGTTATCATTTTTATTATGAAAATGGTGATGTGCTTCCAATTAGTTATGATCTGGCTGGCGGAACAAATGACAGCTCCAACCCATCCACTTTCACAGGTGGAAACAGTATTGAGCTGAAAGCGCCTACACGAAGCGGTTATACCTTTACCGGATGGACGACAGTAGATGCGGATGAAGAAGTAAACTTTTCCGGTTCTTACACACCATCAATGGGTGAACTGGTAAGCGGTGTTAAACTGACTGCAAACTGGAAAAAGAACCCAGATCCTACCAAGGCACCAGAACCGACGAAAGCTCCAACGGCAGAGCCGACAAAAGCTCCGAACGCAGAGCCGACTAAGGCACCATCTGCTCCGGAACCGACGAAGACTCCGAACGCTTCTGATAACAATCAGAACACTGTAATTCCATCCAAGCTTCCGAAGCTTACCGGAACCAAAGTGACGAATGTACTTACTGATGGTGCGAAGATTTCCTGGAAGCGCATCGCAAGCGCTACCGGATATCAGATCACAATTTCCACCGATAAGAAATTCAAGAAGGGCGTAAAGAATTATACTGTTAAGGAAAATACAAATTCTGAACTGATCTATGGCCTGAAATCAGGAAAAACCTACTATGTAAAAGTAAGAGCAGTCGCACAGGGCGGCGGCAAGAAGGTTACCGGAAAGTACGGCAAGGCAGTTAAATTTACTACATATGTTGTGCCTAAGGTAAAGAAGATCAGTGTAAAGAATAACAAGAAGGGTATGATCACCATTACGGCATCTAAAGTAAAGGGTGCTGCAGGATATGCATTTGTAGTGACAGCAGATTCCGGCCTTACAGATATTGTAGCGATCAAGGAATCCAAGAAGAATACAGTAACGATCAAGAATCTTACTAAGGGACATACGTATTATATACGTGCGTGTGCCTATAAACTGAACAAGCAGAAACAGAAGGTGTTTGGCGTGTACACGAAAAAAGCCAAAATTACAATTAAAAAATAAGGAACGAGTTGTTGTGTTTACAACTAGATAGAATGTGACATGAAGAAAGATGAGCAGGCAAATGTGTTGCTTTCGTTAAAAAATTTATATCGGTTGTTTACCGTGAAAGATTATCCGGTTTATTCTACAGGTATTTTACGTGAAAAAAGTAAAAAAGGTCTGACTCTGGTCAGATTCTGGGATGAATATCTTCTCTATGAGTGGAAAGGCACCAGACACGGAAAAATGATTTTTCGAAAGGATGGAAGCCAGAACCGTTATCATTCGGAATTTTGTAATCGCAAGGAAAGCTTTCCCTTGTATCATATATACATAGAGGAAGTGCTGGAAGGTCTGAATACGGAGACATTTGGCAGTCAGGTACTGATTTTTGAAAAATTCCTGAAAGAGAAAAATTATAACCATTCTGTGTTTGTACAGAAGCTGAGAAAATTTCTGGGCATGGTCATGGAGTCAGATCCATGGCTGTCCCAAGAGTGTGGGGAAAAGCTGATCTTCTGGATCGATTACATAGAGAAAAAACAGAAGGATTTTTCCCAGTCCTTTGGGGATGCCTGGCTGTTTACCCTGCTTAGTCTGCACGCGATGGCGGGGCCGGAAATATCCGGGGCAAAAATGAAACTGGTAAGAAACCGTGAAGACTTAAAGCCGGAATATATCTGGAGCTGTATTTATCAGGAATCCGGGGAAACCAGGCAGAGCTTTCTCACCCTGCGAAACTGTGAATTGTTCCGGAAATCTGTGAAAGCCAGCCATTTCTTTGGCAGAGAAGAAGAGTTATATGACTTGAAAGAGATGTTCTTCAATTCCGGAAAGTATCTGATTTCCGGAATTGGAGGAATTGGAAAAACAGAACTCATGCGTCAGCTTGTGAGCTGGATGGAGCAGGAAGAAGTAAAGTGCCGGATCGCAGCTGTTCAGTATGAGGAGAATCTGGCGGCCAGCTTTTCCAGAAGTTTTCTGAATCTTACTGGTGAGAGCGTGGAAGAAAGATTTCACGAAAGTATCTATCATCTGTCAGAAGAGCATCAGGAAAAAACAGTGCTTTTTCTGGATAATATGAACCATACGGAAGAGGAAGATCCTTACCTGTCAGAACTGAAAGATCTGCCGTGCACCATATTTGTTACTTCACGTCAGAAACATCTGGATGGGTTTACTACATTTGGCATAAAGGCACCGCAAAAGAGTGCCTTAAGTTTGATTTTTCGTGACAATTACAACAAAATACTTTCCAGAGAGGAAAAAAACCGGCTGAGTCGTTTGCTGGAAAAAGAGATTTTTCAGCATCCTCTGACATTGAAGCTTCTTGGAAAAGCGGGAACCTACTATTTCGGAAATTGGGATTATCTGGAAGAAGAGCTGCAGAATAACTGGAATGATGTTGCAGAAGAGTCCGGACTCATTGATATGTACCGTGGGCTGTACAAACTGGCTGATATTGGAGAAACAGGAAGCCAGCTGGCAAGGATGTTCGCGCTTCTGCCTTATCAGGAAATTGACCGGAATTTTACTGTGATGTTTTTCCAGGGATTTTTGAAGAAAAACGAAACTCTGGGAGAGGCGCTTGGCAGACTGGTGAAATTCGGCTGGCTGGAAGATACGGGAAATGGTTACCGTATGCATCCTGTAATTGCAGAGAGTCTGTGTACAAAGGATTTTTCAGAAGCAGAGTTTCAGTCATTCTGGGAGCGGGCACAGAAGTGCTTTTTCCCGAAACAGGCATCGAAAGACGAGGATCCTCGTATGGAGGAAATTGCGTGGCTTGTCTTCCAGGGAATTTCCAGAGTACAGGGAGCGGTCAGTGGCCAGCTTGTGGCACTGGCGGCAGAGGCTGCCCGATATCTGGAGCTGCCGGTTCCTATGTGCGGGAAAATCCAGAAATTGGAAAAAAGATGTGCACAGATTTCCAATGAGACGAAGTTTATGGTAGCGTGTCTGACAGAGACAAAACCTGAACAAAACGAAGAATATATAGAACTCTTCCGCGAACAGCTGAAAAAGAGAACGCTATCATCGGAATGGATGTTGTTTGCTATAAGTGATTTTTGCAATGGGTTGGAGCAGAGCAGTAATTATGAGTGTTACCGGGAGATCTGTGATTTAATTTTTCAACAGAAGGATAATATTGATTATAAAATTGGATATGTGCTTTTGCAGACGAATATGCAGATGTTGAAGCTTAATGTGAAAAAGGCTGAAATGTGGGCAGAACGTGGAATCCTTATGTGTGTACAATGGGGGCATAGCCAGAGAATACTGGATTTTCTTTATCAAAAAGCAGAATGTCATATGTTTCTTCAGGAAAAAGAAAAGCTGGCAGATTGTCTGGAAAAAATAGAGCAGATACAACAGATACAAAGAAAGCGTCAGGGTGAGAGTGAGTATGCAATATGGCAGCTTCGTGGTCAGCTTGCAGCTATGGATCAGAATATGGAAGAAGCCGCCTATTGTATGGAACAAGCAACGGACAGGTGCAAAATGTACTGTGGTGAGAAAAATCAGATGTATTCTGCCATGTCAGAGGAACTGGCACGAATGTACAATGCCGCCGGACGAAGGGAAGAGTCGTTGGCATGTCATCTTGCGGTTCGCAATCAGCTGCTTAAGAATGGCTATCGTGAGGGTTCTATGCTTCTGATGGTGGACAACAATATGAGTGTAGTCTACCTGGACCTGGGAAGACCGGAAGAAGCGATCCCATATCTGACAGAGGCGCTGGAGCTTACGAAGGAAAATGGACTTGTAGGTTCGGCAGTTGCAGAGCCTACCTGGAATCTGGCACGCGTTTACCGTGCACTTGGAGATGAAGAAAAAGAAGATATATATCTGAAAGCCGCCGTTGAAGGCTTCCGGGAATGCTATCCGCCGGAGCATCCCAAGCGGATCGCAGCTGAACAGAGACTGAAAGAACGCCAGGGGGAATGAACCTGGCGTTTAAGTTAAGGATGATGAAGAAAATCACAATTAATCCCATTGACATACTAGGATAATTCGTAGTAACATAAATAGCAACATATCGCCGCAGGAGGATAATCATATGAGTGAAATCACTGCAACCAAAGAGCAGCAGAATAAATACAAAGCTTTAAAAGAATACTTACGCAGTCTGGGAAGTGTGGCTGTGGCTTTTTCAAGCGG
>JABLTR010100026.1_pt1 | contig 11022 bp, 11 predicted proteins | sample 7160071 | NCBI WGS metagenome assembly JABLTR01 (sample SAMN14651230, study PRJNA627086) | human gut metagenome | isolation source: feces | host: Homo sapiens
ACCAGAGCCGCGTGGCCACTCCCGCGCAGGCGTTCGAGAACGGCGCGTCGCACATCGTGGTGGGCCGTCCCATCACGCAGGCCGAGGATCCCGCAGCCGCGTTCGAAGCCATTGCGGCCGAATTGTAGCCTTGGGACGTTGCAGAGGAGTTAGGCCTGATCGGGCGTTGTTGGTGACGATTAGGCGACGAAAAGCCGTCGAATGCCCCGACGCCTTCTAAAATGTGGTCGCGGCGCTGAAATTTTTTATGATTTGTGGTAATCGACAAGGCGAAACAAGTGAGAGCGTGATAGTATCACGGCATCGCTTTAGGAACAGAAGGAGATAAACACGATGGCTATTCCTCAACTCAGCCCTGAAGAGCGTCAGGCAGCTTTGGAGAAGGCGAAAGCGGCCCGCATCAAGCGCGCCGAGGTTCGGGATGAATTGAAGTCGGGCAAGCTTACCCTCGACCAGGTTCTCAAGATGAAGAACGATCCCGTTGTTGGCCGCATGAAGGTGTCCACGCTGATCGAGACGCTTCCCGGCTACGGCAAAGCCAAGGCTGAGAAGATTATGAAGGAACTCCAGATCGCCGAGAGCCGCCGTCTGCGCGGTCTGGGCGAGCGTCAGCAGACCGCTCTGCTGGAGCGTCTGGGCTAGTCGTTCCGGCATGCGTAACGGCAATCTGTTCGTTATCTCAGGGCCATCGGGTGCCGGCAAGGGCACGCTGGTGGCCCGACTTGTGAGCGAGGTTCCCGACGTGTGGGTATCGCGGTCGGTCACCACGCGCCCGCCCCGCTCGGGCGAGGTCGACGGAGTGCAGTATCAGTTCCTGACCGACAAGGAGTTCGACCAGCTGATCGCATCGGACGGCCTGCTTGAATGGGCGACGTACAACGGAAACCGCTACGGTACGCCTCGGGCAACGGTGGAGGAGCATATAGCTTGCGGCGAGCAGGTTGTGCTGGAAATCGACGTGCAGGGGGCCTTCCAGGTACGGGAAAAACTGCCTCAGGCTCGGCTCGTCTTTATCGAGCCTCCTTCGCTTGAAGCGTTGGAGATTCGCCTACGGGGACGCGGCACGGAGTCCGACGAGGCCGTTGAAGAGCGCCTGGCGGCTGCAAGAGTAGAGCTTTCCCGCAAAATGGAGTATGATGTACGGCTTGTAAACGACGATTTGGATGAAGCCGTCCAAACACTGGTTCGTTACGTCAACGAACAAGCCGAGAAAACGCGAGGTTGATTCGATATTATGAGCATCATTGAACCGAAGATCGACGTCCTGCTCGACCAGGCCGACAATGACCGCTTCCTGCTGTGTGCGCTTGCATCGAAACGCGCCCATGATATCAACGATATGATGAGAGGCCAGCGAGATCGCGCCATCCAATTGCAGACGGCTGTCGAGATCGCACGGGCTGCCGACAAGAAACCGTTATCGCTAGCTTTCGACGAGATCGCGCGCGGCGAGGTTTCATACGATCCTGAATCTATCGACGTGAAGAACCATTAAGGTTCCGCCGCTCGAAGAACGGCGGAACTTGCCGACGCTGCGAAACCCCGAGGCATTCGGCTTTGGCGCTTTTGCGCTTGCCCTCGCGTGCGGAAGCACGCTCGGCCACGCAACGCGGCAATCCTGAAAGCCTCGGGGTTTCTCGCTGGCTTGCCCGCCAATCTGCGCGCTTGTTTCGCGCTTTGCGCACATCGCGCGACCGACGCGGCCGATGCCTGCGCTCGCGCGAACCGTTCGAACCTGCGAATCCGAGGGACTTCCATGACTGATTTCCAACGCATCATCCTCGTCCACTACCACGAGATCGGACTCAAGGGCCATAACCGCGCCTCATTCGAGATGCGCCTGCTCAAGAATCTCGAGGCATTGCTCGCGCCGTTTCCCGTTGTGACGATCCATCGCATCGCGGGGCGACTCCTCGTGTTCTTACGCGAGGGGACGGACTGGGAAACAGCGAAACTCGTCTCCGATGCGATCGGCGGAATACCGGGCGTCGCACGCGTGTCATGCGGCTTCAAGTGCGCGCGCGAGTTGGACGTGATGGCCGAGGCGGCACTGGTCGCGTTGGCCGAAGCGGGCACCTTCGCCACGTTCAAGGTTGCGGCTCGCCGCAACCACACCGACTTCGCCACAGGCTCGATGGACATGAACCAGATCATCGGCGCTGCGTTGTGCGAAGCTTATCCCAACAAGCAGGTGCGGATGAAGAACCCCGATGTCACCGTGGGAGTCGAGGTGGTCCAGAACGCATCGTACGTGTACGCCCGCTCGCTTCCAGGCATCGGGGGCCTGCCGGTGGGCAGCTCGGGCAAAGTTGTATGCCTTCTATCTTCGGGTATCGACTCGCCCGTAGCCACCTGGAAGCTCGCGCGGCGCGGCGCAGTATGCGTTGGCGTGCATTTCTCGGGTCGTCCGCAGACTTCGGACGAAAGCGAGTATCTTGTCGACGACATCGCGCGCGTACTCGAACGAACGGGGTGCATTGCGCGCGTGTACACGGTGCCTTTCGGCGACTACCAGCGCGAGATCTCGCTCGCGGTGCCACCCGAACTGCGCGTGATCATGTACCGCCGCCTCATGTTCAAGGTAGCGGAGGCAATTGCGCACCACGAGCGCGCTGGCGCGCTCGTCACCGGCGAGAGTCTGGGGCAGGTTGCCTCGCAGACCCTTGATAATATTCGCTGCACCGATGCCGCGGTGGAGCTACCCGTGTTTCGCCCGCTGATCGGCACCGACAAACTGGAAATCATCGCAGAAGCCGAACGGCTTGGCTCCTTCGAGATATCTTCGCAGGATGCTCCCGATTGCTGTACGCTGTTCATGCCCCGCGCACCCGAGACCCATGCGAAGCTCCCCGTTGTTCTCAAAGCCGAATCCTCGCTGCCTATCGAACGCTGGGTGGACGAAATCGTCGACGCAGCCGAGGTTCGCGACTACGCCTGCCCTGCATACAGAGGCAAGAAGAGGGCTTGACGAACTGCTCGCACGGACCAAGGTGCAGGAAAGGCGTTTCGCCGCGCATCCGATTCGACATATCGGATGTTCGTTTGGACCGCGCAACGGCGTAGGCGTCGAGCGTGAAGGCCGCATCGGATTCATGTTAGGAATACGTCGGATCACGCCGCTTCCCATGTAGAACGCACGTCATCTACCTGCGAGATGACGCTGGTATGCTGATCTCCCGAAAAACGATGGGGAGGTCGGTTATGCCGTTTGCGAAACAGGCTCTGTCATGGCGGTCGAAGGCGCATCTGGACGGTGTTCGCCTGCCGGTGCTTGTGGGGATCACTGCGTTGATCGTCCTCGTGCTGGGACTGGCATGCGCTTCTTTGCTGCAAGCCGCCTCATCGCATGGGTTTGCCGTGACGCGCGCCGACGAGGAGCAGAACGCGGACGAGGCGCCGATCGATAGCACCGATGAGATGGCTGCGCGCGTATTCGTGCACGTGGGCGGCGCTGTAGTTCATCCTGGAGTGCAAGAGCTCGAGGAGGGCTCGCGCGTCCAAGACGCCGTAGAGGCTGCAGGGGGATTCGCTGACGGCGCGGCGCGCGATGCGCTCAACCTTGCGCGCGTCCTCCAAGACGGCGAGCAGGTGGTGGTGCCCACCGAGGAGGAGCTGACGGCATCCGTATCCCCCTCAGCCGAAGTATCGGCAGCGCCTGCGGCGCGCGGGCGAATCAACATTAACACGGCAACGGCCGAGGAATTGGATGCGCTTCCCGGGATTGGCCCTGCGACGGCTGAGAAGATCGTGGCCGATCGCGAGGCCAACGGTCCGTTCTCCACTATCGAGGATCTCAAACGCGTTTCGGGAATCGGCGACAAGAAGTACACCGAACTCGCTGATTCTGTATGCGTCGGCTGACGCGACTCGGCGGTTCGCTTCCCATTGCGGAGGCTGAGCTTGCCGACGGCGTCGGAAGGGGATGTGTATCGGCCATGCCCCCTCGTCCGTCGTTGCCGCCGCTTTTGGGATGCGCGCTTTCTCAATGGGCATCGTGCGCGGCGGTCTTCTCAGCTGCTGCGTCGTGGGATGTGCGGATATGCATCGGTGGAGGTGCTATCGCAGCGCTCGCGACGGCAGTCGCTATCGCGGCTCTTTGGAGGCACCGTGCCGTACAGGCGTGGGCTGCACTCGCAGGAGCCTTGTTGGGGGTTGCGTGCGCGCTTGGGTGCGCGGCCGTTCAGCACACCGAGTCCCGCAATCTCGAGGACGCGCCGAGTCGCGTCCGATTCGAAGCGCTTGCTGACGGCTCGCGAAGCATGTACGGATCGTCCGTTCTCGCCCGGACAGAGCTACCCTCCGGTGTGCATGCTATCGTGCTCGTCAGAATCTCCGAGGATGATATTGTGCGCTATGGCGAGGTGTTTGAGGCGGACGCTTCGCTTGCGGTTCCGTCGGGATCCTCGGCCGCATACTGTTGGAGACAGGGAGCCGTCGCCACCGCCCGGGCGAGCGACATCTCCCTTGTCGAGCGTCACGATCTTCTTGGGACGCTTGTGGGGCTTCGTAACAGGGTGATCGACGCGTTGGCCGATCTCGACGCAGGAGATGGTTCCGCCGTCCTTGCGGCGCTCGTGTGCGGGTGGCGCATTCCACTTGAAGAAGGGGAGGTTTACGAAGCTTTCAAAGTCACAGGGCTCGCGCACCTGGTTGCGGTATCCGGAGCGCACTTGTCCATTGTTTCGGCCTTTATCGCAGGCGCCCTGCGCCTTATGAGGGTGCCTCGCGTTCCGGCTATGGCCGTGCAGGCGATGCTGCTGCTCTCCTATCTCGTTCTTGCTGCGGCGCCTCCCTCGGCCGTGCGCGCAGCGGTGATGGCTTTCGCAGGCATGCTATCATTCGCGGTTCGACGCAGACCGGCGTCGCTCGGCGCGCTTTCGGCGTGTATGCTGGGCTTCGTCGCTTTGGAGCCGACTGCTGCATTGTCCGTCTCTTTCGCGCTTTCTGCTCTCTCGACGCTCGGCATCGTGGTGTTTTCGGGGTTGTGCTCATCGTGGATAGCGGACCTTGTCCCCGTGCTTCCTCGCATAGTGCGTGAGGCGCTCGCGCTTACCGCTGCGTCGAGCATTACGGCTGCGCCTTTTTCCGCTTCGCTGTTTTCGATGCTGCCACTCGTCGCTCCGCTCGCTAACGTGGTCGCCGCGCCCCTGTTTCCACTTGTCTGCGCAGGTGGTCTGGTCGCTGCGATGGGATCGCTCATAGCACCCGCGGCGTCGGCTCCGTTGTTGGGGGTCGCGTCGACCGGTGCCGCCGTCCTGACGGGAATCGTGCACTTTCTTGCGAATCTTCCCCATGCAAGCGCGCCCGTCGAGCTTCCGCTTCTGTTCGCGCTCGGGGCTACCGCCGTGCTCGTCGCAGTCCTCTGGACGGCCTGGCCGCGCCCGCGTCCTGCCGTTGCTGGGGCTGTGTTCGGCACGACGCTCTGCATCGTCGTGTTCGCCATAGCGCTCGTCCCGCGCATGGCAGGAGACGAGATTATCATGCTCGATGTCGGCCAGGGAGATGCATTCGTTGTGCGCAGCAATGGAGCGCACGTGCTCGTCGACACCGGTAACCAAGAAAGACTTTTACGCGAAGCGCTGGCGCGTCATGGCGTTCTCAGCCTCGATGCAGTCGTCGTCACGCACGGAGACGACGATCATATGGGAGCGCTCGCCTCCTTGAACGGCGTGGTGGAAGTAGGGTGCGTACTGTTGGCCGACGACGCCTTGTCCTGCCCATGCAATGCGTGCGCGCGCCTCCGCAAGGCAGCGTGCGACCTTGTGGGAGACGGAGGCGTCAAGGGACTCGGGGTGGGGGATCATGTAGTCGTCGGGGCTTTCGATCTGTCCGTTGTATGGCCCGAGGAGTTCACGGACGAGGGCGGCAATGCCGATAGTCTCTGCCTGCTCGCCGAGGCCGATGCTGACGGCGACGGATCGGGCGATTGGACGGCGCTGTTCGTGGGCGATGCCGAACGCGATCAGCTGGCGCAGCTCGTTGAAAGCGGCCGCGTCGGCAAAGTCGACCTGTACAAAGTGGGGCATCACGGCTCCAAGAACGCTCTCGACAACCGGTTGGCCGATGCGCTCTCGCCAAGCATCGCGCTTGTGAGCGCGGGGGAAGGAAACCGCTACGGGCATCCCGCCCCCGAAACCGTTGCACTGCTTGAGGACACGGGGGCGCTCGTCATGCGCACCGATATCTCGGGGGATGTTTCATGCAGAATAGAGGCCGATCGGATAGCGGTTGAGACGCTGCGCTAGAATGGGGACATGGCTATGAATTCCAAACAGGACGCGCTGCTGCCCGTCTACCTTGTTGTAGGCGAAGACGCGCTCAAGCGCGATACCGTGATGCGGCGTCTGCGCGCGCGCCTTTCATCTCTGGGAGATCTTTCGTTCAATTCGGATGAGTTTTCCGGCGATATCGCGCTTGGTTCCGATATTGTGGCCGCATGCAACACGGTGCCGTTCGCAAGCCCGGTCAGGCTCGTCGAGGTTCGCGCAACCGACAAGCTGAAAAAGGCCGATGCGGAGGAGATCGTCTCCTACCTCGACGCTCCGAGCGACACAACGGTGTTGGCGCTTGTAGCGGAGAAGCTGCCGAAAAACACCCGCCTGTACAAGGCGGTCGCCAAACATGGCGCATCCGCTGTTATCGACTGCGCTCCGGTCAAACACTACCAACTGCCGAAGATGGTGCGCTCGATGGCTGTCGGGCACGGCGTGACGCTCACCGAAGGTGCCGCTGCGAAGTTGGTCGAGCTGGTGGGGGAGGATACCGTCCGTCTTGACGGTGAGGTGGGAAAGATTGCGCTAGCTCATCGGGGCGCAGATGCGGTTAACGAACATGAGGTCGTCGCTTTGGTAAGCCGCACGGCCGAAGTGAAACCTTGGGAATTCGTCGACGCCTTCTCCGCGCGCGATGCGCGCAAGTGCCTGTTGTATATGGGACGCATGCGCTCCGAGTCTTCGTACGCTCTCCTTGCCCGGTGCACGACGCGCCTGCGCGAACTCGTCTGCGTTCGCTCGCTTATCGATCGCGGCGATCAGCGCGGCGTGGCCGCTGCCCTCAAAAGACCTGACTGGCAGGTAAAAAATCATGTTGCTTGGGCGCAGGGGTTCACTGTCGAAGAGTTGCGTTGCGCGCTTGTGTCCGCGCGCGACACCGAGCGGGCCATGAAGAGTGGCTCCGATGCGCAGACCGCCTTCCTCGAGTGGATGCTCGCCGTTGTCGCGCACCGCGATTCGGTATAGAAGCGCCGCTGCTTGCCCGCAGCTCGCTGTTCGGTTGTCGAGTAAGAGGAAACCGTCGAACCCGCTGGATGAGGACGGCGTGATTTCACAAGCGCGCCCGGTACGCGAAAAGGCCCCTTGCGGGGCCTTTTCGCTCTTGATATGCGGAAGGATCGCGGGGCGATCTCCGTTCGAAAAAACTATTCGGCTGCTTCCTCGGCTCCTTCGGCCTCCGCAGCGGCCTCGGCCTTGGCGGCTTCCTCGGCTTCCTTTGCCTTCCGCTTCTGGGCGGCGGTCTCTTCCTTGAGCTGCTTCTCGCGGCGCTTCGCCTTCTCCTTTGAAGCGGCTTCCATTTCCGCCTTGCGAGCAGCCTTGCGTTCGGCCTTCTTGGAGCCGGTCTTCTGCTCCTTCTTAGCCGGTTTCACATAGGCTGCGCGGTCGGCGTCGGTGGCTACGCTGTTGGCAAGAGCCATGATGCCGCTCTTGCGATTCGCGGCCTGGTTCTTATGGATGACGCCTTTGCTTGCAGCCTTGTCCATGAGGCGGCAGGCTGCAAGTGCGGCGGCGTAGGCCTCGGCACCGTTGCCAGCAGCCACGGCATCCTTAACGCGACGGGTGGCAGTTTTAAGCTCCGACTTCACCGCGCGGTTGCGCATGCGAGCCTTCTCGTTGGTGATGATGCGCTTCTTCTGGCTCTTGATGTTCGCCATAGGTGTTCTTTCCTCCAATGAATCACAAACCTGACTTTGCGAAGCCTTCGGGCTCCTCGCGCATCCGGCGCTCATGCTGCCGCGGGCGTCCGATAGCTCGCGCATGCGATCCAAGAGGATCGGCCTCGTACAATAGAGGCGCTATATGCACGCGGAACAGGCGGGATTTCTCTGCTCCTTCGACCTATCGGTCACCCAGCGATCACGAATCGTAAAGCGCAGCCACGTCTGCCGAATCGGCGATGAAGGTTCATCGCGCGCACGTACCGCTGGATACACAATGAGATAGAATACCAAAGGATCGGCACGTTTGCACGACGAATCGCAAAAACACCCATTTTGATCCGCCTCGGGAGGGAAGGCCCCCAGGAAGCGCAGGCTCTCAGTGAAGGCTTGCACGAGGATCGAAGGGGCGTGTCGGCCCGCCTCGATACGCCTGAGGCACGTTCGAGAGAGGCGGGGGACGTCCCTTGCAGCATCCCTATCGATCCCAAGGTTCTGTGGTCAAATGTAAGCCGCTCCGCTGAGTTGCCGGCTTCCGTGGGTTTTCGGCGAGCGCCGCGTTCAGGCGCGGTGCTCGCTGGTAGAATAAGTGCGTTTTCCCCGCAGCGCCAGCATGTCGCATGGCGCTGCACGACGTGAAAGACAGGATATGACCGACCCGAATCTCATCCGCAACTTCTCCATCATCGCGCACATCGACCACGGCAAGTCCACGCTCTCGGACCGCATCTTGGAGCTCACGGGTACCGTGGCGCACCGCGACATGCAGGCGCAGCTGCTCGACAGCATGGACATCGAGCGCGAGCGCGGCATCACCATCAAAAGCCAGGCGGTGCGCGTGGACTACACGGCCGACGACGGTCAGACCTACCAGTTCAACCTCATCGACACGCCGGGCCACGTGGACTTCACCTACGAGGTCTCGCGCTCGCTCGCCGCATGCGAGGGCGCCGTACTCGTGGTGGACGCCACGCAGGGCGTCGAGGCGCAGACGGTGGCCAACGCCATGATGGCCATGAACGCGAACCTCGAGATCATCCCGCTCATCAACAAGATCGACCTGCCTGCCGCCGATCCCGACCGCGTGCGCAGCGAGATCGAGGAGGGTCTCGCCATCCCCGCCGACGACGCCGTGCTCGCCTCCGGCAAGACCGGCGCGGGCGTGCACGATCTGCTGGAGGCCGTGGTATACAACATCCCCGCGCCCACCGGCGACCCCGATGGGCCGCTGCGCGCGCTCATTTTCGACTCGTACTTTGACCCCTACCGCGGCGTGGTGGCGCTCATCCGCGTGGTGGATGGCTCGCTCAAGAAGGGTGACCGCGTGCTCATGATGGCCACGGGCACCGAGGTGCTCGTGGAGGAGGTGGGCGCGCGCCGCCCTGCCGAGACGGCTATGCCGCAGCTCTCGGTGGGCGAGGTGGGATACCTGGTCACAGGGCTTAAAGACGTACGCCAGGTGAAGGTGGGCGACACGATCACCGCCACCGCACGCGGCGTGTCGGAGCCGCTGCCGGGCTACCGCGAGGCCAAGCCGATGGTGTTCACGGGCCTGTTTCCCATCGACGGCGACCAGTGCGAGCCGCTCAAGGAGGCGCTCGAGAAGCTGTCGCTCAACGATCCTGCGCTGGTTTGGGAGCCGGAGAAGTCGCACGCACTCGGCTTTGGCTTTCGCGTGGGCTTTCTGGGGCTGCTCCACATGGAGGTCATCAAGGAGCGCCTCGAGCGCGAGTTCGGCCTGGACCTGTTGGCCACCGCGCCGTCCGTGGAGTACCACGTGTACCGGGCCGGCGGCGAGATGATCAGCCTGCACTCGCCGCAGGAAATGCCCGACCCCGGCGAGATTGAGCGCATCGAGGAGCCCTACCTCAAGGCGAAGATCCTCATCCCGCCCGACTACGTGGGCGCGGTCATGGAGCTCACCACCGCGCGGCGCGGCACGTTCGTCACCATGAACTACCTCTCGCCCACCACGGTGGAGATGATCTGGGAGATACCGCTGTCGGAGCTCATCATGGATTACTTCGACAAGTTGAAGTCCAACACGAAGGGCTACGCCAGCCTCGACTACGACTTCGACGGGTACAAGCCGAGCAAGCTCGTGAAACTGGACATCCTCCTGTCTGGTAAGCCGGTGGACGCGCTGTCGTTCATCATCCACAAGGACAAAGCATACGACCGAGGGCGCATGCTCACCGAGAAGCTGCGCGGCATCATCCCGCGCCAGATGTTCGAGGTGCCCATCCAGGCCGCCATCGGCGGGCGCGTGCTGGCTCGCGAGACGGTGAAGGCGAAGCGCAAGGACGTGCTGGCGAAGTGCTACGGGGGCGACATCAGCCGCAAACGTAAGCTGCTCGAGAAGCAGAAGGCCGGCAAGAAGCGCATGAAGAACATCGGCAGCGTGGAGGTGCCGCAGGAGGCGTTCATGGCGATTCTGAAGGTGGACGACTGATGAGCAAGAAAGACGATTTCGATTGGTTGGACGACCCGTTTGACGAGAAGAAGGCCGCACGGCAACCTGAAGGCATGAGCGGCCGCGCAAAGGCGGCGGTGGGCTGCGGGTGCCTCGTCGCCGTCGTGGGCTTCGTGCTGCTCGTGATCTTCTCGTTGGTGAATATGGCCGACATCCTGGCGGGTTAGGATGTCGACGAAGGAGAAGCGCATGTCGATCGACCCCATCATCGAACTCATGCTCGAACTGCGTTCCGCCTGCTCTTTCAAGGACGCACCCATCGCGCGCGAAGACCTTGAAGCCATCGCGGCCTGCGGGCGGCGGACTCCTTCTACGTACGGCCGTCGAGAAAGGACGTTCGACGCGTTCGACGCGCCGGCGCGCGGCGAGGAGCACGATGCGTGCGCGCTGGGACGCGCAGCCGCCCCTGGCAGAATCAGCGATCACGCAAGATTCGTGGCATGGGCGTAGACGGCATGTTCGATTACTTCCGGCAGCATAGGATCTTGCTGGCGCCCATGGCGGGCGTGAGCGACGAGGCGTTCCGCGCCCTCTGCCGCGAGCAGGGGGCCGACCTCGCCTTCACCGAGATGGTGTCGGCGAAGGGGCTCTCCTACGCCAACGAGAAGACGCGCCATCT
>JABLTR010037456.1_pt1 | contig 11018 bp, 5 predicted proteins | sample 7160071 | NCBI WGS metagenome assembly JABLTR01 (sample SAMN14651230, study PRJNA627086) | human gut metagenome | isolation source: feces | host: Homo sapiens
GCCTCAGCGGCAGCCTGGGCAGCCTCTGCCTTCGCCTGAGCCTCGGCAGCCTTCGCTTGAGCCGCTTCCGCAGCAGCCTTGTCCTCTGCTGCAGAGCTTGCAGCCTCCTGGGCGGCCTGCTGAGCGGCCTCCGCAGCAGCCTGGGCAGCTTCCGCAGCGGCCTGGGCAGCCTCTGCGGCCTCTTGTGCAGCCTTGGCTTGCTCCATCAAATCCTCGGTTTCGGTCAAAAGCGCATAGGCCTGTTCCGCTTTCTGCAAAGTTTCGTAGTTGGAAACCATGGCCTTCAGCTCGTCGTTCAGCGCATCATACGCGGTGCGGGCAGCCTCAATGGCCTCCTTGCTGTCCAGCGTAACAAAACCAATGGCGTCAATCAGCTTCTCTACCGCATCGGCCAGAGCCAGATAAGCTGCCTCGGCCTTGACCAATTTCTCGTAGTTACCCACCAGCTCCTTCTGGTCCTCCGGCAGGTTTTCATAGGCGGTACGGGCCGCACGCAGAGCCTCCTTGCTGTCGGGCGTCACCGTACCGATGGCATCAATCAGCTTTTCCACGTCCTGCACAGTGGGAACTGCAACGTGGATCTCCGCAGAGGCAATTTCCTCTTTGGCCTTGATGAAGGACGCATGGTATTGGCCAACGGTATCTGCCACAAACACGCCGTTGATGTTTGCACCCAGCTCTCCGGTGTAGGCATAGAGCTCCAGCTCATAGACACGAACGGCGCCATAGGTGGAACCGGGCATAGCTTTGTCCACATAGAACCGGTACACCTGGGCAGAGGTCAGGTTCTCCTGATCCACATCCACCGTGACTTCGTTTTCCGTGTTGTCTGCGTAAGCGCTCAGGTCCTTCCAGTAGGAAGAATTTCTCAAAATATTTCTCTGCTCTGTCGTAGACATGGACAGGAAATCCTCATCGGTGATACCGGACTCCGGATTGAGAACCTGCAGGCGGCAGCCCACCGTGATGTACTGCGCTCCCTCGGAGCCGGCGTTCAAGGTATGCCACTGGCCCACAATGGCAGGCTCATCCAGGGCAAAGCCCAGCCAGCCGGAGGTTCCACTGGTACACCACTTGGTGGCGGACAAGCCGTCAAACAGCTTCTCCGGTCCTTCGGAGTAAGAGCTGCTTCCGGAAGCTGCCAAAGGCGTGGCATTCAGGGCCACATTGGTGGTATCATCCAATACGCCCAGAGAGGGTCCTTCCACTTCCGGCACATACGCGCCGCCCTCGGCATCGGTGATGGCCACCGTGACGCCCTTGGGCGCCGTAATCTGCTGGGTCACATAGCTGGAATCAATCCAGTCGGCATCCGTCAGGTCGCGCAGCAGATTGCCGCTTCTCGTATGGGTGGAGGCGTAGCTTTCCGTCAGCAGATCCAGCAGCTGATAGGTCGTGCCGTCGGCAATGACCTGCAAATCCTTCACCGCATCCCGCTCTGTGGCAGGCTTCTGTCCGCCGTAGGTGAAGCCTTTTTCCGCTACCAGATAACCGTTTACCGTAAACCAGCTGTAATAGTCGCCGGTGTCGGTGCTGGTGATTCTCACATACTTGGCCCGGGTTCCTTCCGGCATTTGCAGCGTAGCCGTATCGGTGGTAATGCCGGACAGCTCGGCAACCTCCTCATAGACCTCTCCGTCCACGGAAACCGCCACGGAAAATTGAGTCAAGTTGTCATACCATCCATACGAGCTGTACGGATTCGTAACCGTGACGTCGGCCAGGAAGCATTCGCTGCTGAGGGTGAGATTCAGCGTACCGCCGCTCCAAGAGTCCAGATCGCCGCTGCCCACCTGCGTTCCCTCCTGACTAACCTCGTCAGGCACCTCATGGGTGGCAAAATAATCGGCAATTCCAGCCTTCAGCTTCCCCTCCGCCGTGTTATCGGACAGGTCCAGCTTGGCGTTCTCCCAATTCCAGCGGTAAACGTTGGTATAGCTGGCGGCGTCTGCCGCGACAATGGCCTCCACTGCACTGTTGGACAGATCAAAATTGTGCAGCCGGGTCAGCTTCGTAATATCCAGCTCCGCCGTCTGCGCGCCGGACAGATCCAGATTCTCCAAATTGACACAGGAGGACAAATTCACCGATTCCGTCTCAGCGTTCTGCATCGAGAGGGTCTTCAGCGCCGTGCAGCCGGTGAGATCCACCACGGTCATGTGGGTCCCGTCCAGCTCCAGGGTCTCCAGGGCGCTGCAGCCGGTAAAGGTCACCGCCAGGTCGGGATACTGCTCCAGCTCCACGGAAACCAGGCCCGTGCAGCCGGTGAGGTCCAGCGTCTTCAAATTCCCGGGGATCATGGAAGAGGTCAGCTCTTGAACCGGCGTACCGGACAGGTTCAAGTCGGTCAGGCCGGAGATAAGCGTCAGACCGGTCAAGTCGCTTACCTCCAGGCCGGAGCAATCCAAGCCTCCGGTGTATTCCATCAGCTCGCCCAGGGTGGTGCCGATTTGCTCCCGAACCGCCTGCAGCAGGGCGGGGTCGGGGATATATTCCTCATCGACTTCCCGGTTTACATCCACAGGCTCTCCGTCCACAAACAGATAGGACACCGGAGCCGAGACGTTTCCGTCATAGTCCGTCAGGGTCACCACCAGAGTGGCGATGTCATTGGGCAGGCTCTGGAAGCGGGACCAGTCGTTATTGGTCTCGCCGTGGCTCTTCTTACCTCTGGTGTAGGTGGTGGTAGAAGAAGCGCCGCTTTCCGTGGTATAGGTCAGCTCCAGGGTGTACCAATCCGTACAGGCAACCGGAGAGGTCAGCTTGTGGTTGGTCATGGGCGCATCATAGGGGATGCAGTAGCTGTCGTCCAGCTCCCCGTCGTAGGTCTTGACCGCGCCGCCCTCCGGAGCAATGGTCAGGACGAAAGCTTTGCCGTCGGCGTCGGCGCCGGTCGGTACCGCAATCTCCACAGAGGTCTCGCCTGCAGCCGCCGTGGCCGTGTAGGTCTCTCCGTTCATGGGCACGTACAGGGAGAGCTGGGTTGCAGCAGCCGGATCGGCGGGGGTCCAGGAAACGCGTACCACCCCGTCAGCCGTCTCCACCTTCACATCGGAAACCGCCTTGCTGTAATCATAGGTCACCGAAGCGGCCTCGCTCTCGCTGCCGTCGGCGCCGACGGCGGTCACTTTCACCGTCACTTCTCCGTCGGCATCGTAGAGATCCTTAATATAGTAGATCTCGTCGTAAATACCGCCCATATACATTTCCACACCGTCCAGAACGGCATAGACATTGTACTGCTTGACGGTGTCATAATCGCCCAGATCCCAGGAGATTACCATCTCGTTGGTATCGTAGGCCTTGTCAATCGTCAGACCGGTAGGTGCATCCGGGGTCAAATCTCTGCCGGAGGTATAGTAAATGCTGCCAATATGCATCTGATAGTTGTCGGCCGTCCCCTTGAAGTTCAGCCCTATGACAGCTACCTGCTCTCCGGCAAACGCAGACAGGTCCACCGTGGCGGTGATCCAGCCGTCGGATACCTCCGTCGTATTTTCCAGAGGAATGTCCGTCACGGTATAGGTATTGTGCTCGGTGTCGATGTCCTTGGCAAACACCAGTCCCAGGCTCATGGCCACATCGTCGGCAGAGGTCTTCTGGAAGGTCACCTGCATTTGCGTCTCAGCCGTAACTTCCAGATCGGTCTTGTACAGATGCATGTAGTTGTCTGCATCCACCTTGCCGTAAACAGCCAGAGAGGAGCCGCCCTCATAGGGATCCACCAGATCGAAATCAAATTCGCCGTAGGTGAAATCTCCCTGCTGCTCGCCTTCAGACCAGGTACCGGTCAACGCCTTCTTGTACTTGGTTCCGTAGTCATATTCCGCCTGCAGCTCCGTGCCCGCTGTTTCAAACCAGAACTGCCAGGTGGGCAAAATGTCCTGAATGTTGACATTGGCCCATTCATGCTCGTTGGAGATCACTCCATCTTCCGCATAGACCAGGCCGTGGCCGGTGTTGAAATTGGTATAGAAGGTATCGCCGGATACCACAGACCGCTCGGTGATCATGCTGGCAATGCCGGGCATGCTGTTGCGGCTCACGCCCACCTCTGAATTGGTGGAAGTGGAGGAATCCGTGGGATTGCCGGAGGAGCCGGTGAACCACATCCGCTCCCGAACGGCGCTCATCCACTGGAATTCATCCGTCTCCCGGCGCAAATCGAGATAATTGCCGAAGTCCTCGTCCAGGCCCGCATGAACGAAGTCGGTACCCAAAGTGGCGATGGAGCACACCACCTGGTCGTTGCTCCACATTTTGGAGAAGTTGTTGGTCCAGCGGTTTCCGCCGGCTTCAAAGCCGCCGTGTACGGCCGCAATGCCGTACTTCTCCACCTCGGAGATGGCGCCGGAGGTGCTCCAGCCGTAATCCTTGAAGAAGGAATCCGCCGCGCCGGCATCCATCATCTGGGTGTCGATGCTGCCGCCGGCATTGTAGTACTGGATGTACTGGCCCTTGTCCCGCATGTACTTCAGCATGGCAGCCAGCTCGGTCTTGGCCTCGCCGGTGGGCGTGTCGGAGCCTTCCAGATTCACAAACCAGCCGTCAAAGCCGTAGTACTCGGCAATCTCCACCAGCTTGTCCGCATACGGGAAGTTCCCCTCCTCATCCCGCTGGATGAGCGTCCGCCAGGACTGATAAGCCCGGGGCAGGAAGATACAGCCCAGAGACAAAACGCCGTTCTTGTGAGCTGCATTGGTATAGGCGGCGTTGGGCAGGTTCATCATACCGAACTCAAAGGCCCGCATCTCCCAGTGGGAAGTTCCCTTCCGCTCGCCGTCGGCATCCCACAGCTCTATGGGCGTGGTGGCCGTGGTCTGACCGTGCCAGGGGGCATAGTAGTCGATGTACTGCCAGAAATTAAAGCAGTATTCGCTAAACTCATTGGTATAGGACGTTCCGCCGAAAAAGGCGTTGCCGTAATCTCCGGCCAACGTCAGATACTGAATTTCCGGGTTCAGCTCCGGATTGGCCTGGGTGGCGGCCACCGCCTCAATCCGGTTCTGCAGCGGCACCCGGGCCCGCAGCAAATCCGCATAAGGGTCCGTGGCCGGGTCCCAGGACAGCAGGTCCTCTGCCCGGTAGCCATGGGAAGTCGGCTCATTCTCGCCCAAGGCGCTTTCGCCCCGATAGGGCAGCGTGTCGCCGGCAAAGACCATCGTCGGGCACAGAGACACGACCATGGCAATGACCAGGGCGAAGGATAACAGCCGTTTCAAACAGGTTTCCTTCATATACATCTTACTCCCTTCATTTTTCTTTCGCACCTGCTTTCCCATGCGGGTCGGGAAAACGAGTAGCGAAATTCTGTTACGAAATCTCGTATCATTACTCGGATTGTAGCACGCTCCGTGATTCTGTGCAATCCGCAACTTTTACAAAAAGAAAAGTTTGTTAAAAAACCACAATTTTCTGTGCTTCGATTTGTGGAAACCGTAGATACAACTCGCTGCAATTCAAATTCGGAAAGATATTTTGATAACCGGAACGGCAAAGACCTACCCGGGCGTCCTTTCCCCTCCTCCGGATGCTCCGGGCGAGAACCCCATACGGCCGGAGCGCACAGTATAATTTCTCCATCTCCGGGCATGATATGGAAAGATTACAAAATGGAGGCAACCTTCTATGGACTTTATGCAGTCAGAAACCCGCATCAACCTGGCCCGGGCATTTGCCGGCGAATCCCAGGCCAGAAACCGGTACACCATTTACGCCGATATTGCCCGAAAAGAAGGCCAGGAGTATTTGGCGCGCATCTTTTTGGAAACGGCAGACAACGAAAAGGTGCATGGAGAGGAATTTTTGGAAATGATCCAAAAGCACGCGCCGGAGCCTCAGGAAAACATTCAGATCGACGCAGGCTACCCCTTCCCCTTGGGCAACACCGCCCAAAATCTGGCCTTTGCCGCAGCCGGCGAGCTGGAGGAATTCACCACCGCCTATCCCGCCTTTGCGGAAATGGCCCGGCGGGAAGGGTTCGCCGATGTGGCCAGACTTTTTGAGCAAATTTCCTCCATCGAGGGGCTGCACCACAACGTGTTCCAGCAGGCTCACAACCAGCTCACCCAGGAGACCCTGTACCACAAGCCCCAGCCCATTATTTGGCGCTGCATCAACTGCGGCTACAGCTATGTCGCCGAGAAGCCTTACGCCAAATGCCCCGTCTGCCAAAAGGAAGCCGGCTGGGCCGAGGGGGATATCGATAAAAAACAGCTGCCTTCCAAGCAGCAAAAAATGGAGAAAAACAGAGAGCGGTAATCCTCTTTTCAGCAAAGGCAAAACTTTCTGTTTACAGCTTGTGCAAACATGTGATATGATGTAAAAACTGACGCAAAGCTGACAGACAGGAGTCGTTGTCCCCATGGATTATATCATACTGGACATGGAATGGAACCAGCCCTGGCCGGGATCCCCCACCGCCAAGAAGCCGCTCCCGGTGCAAATTCGAGGTGAAATCATTCAGATCGGCGCCGTGCGCATTTTAGAAGATCAGACCGTGGCCGATGAGTTTCAAATTATGGTGAAGCCGAAGTTTTACCGTCACCTGAACAAACGGGTGTCCAAACTCACCGGTATTAAGGAAGCGCAGCTCAAAGCCGAGGGGCTCCCCTTCCCGGAAGCCGTGGAACGCTTCCGCACATGGTGCGGAACGGACGTCATCTTCCTCACCTGGGGCTTTGACGACATTGCCATTTTACAGGAAAACTTAGCTCTGTTTGCGCTGCCGGCGGAGTGGACAAGCCGGTGGTACAACGCGCAAATGATGTTCAACGCCCAAACCGACGGCTCCAACGCTCAGAAGGCGCTGAAAACAGCCATGGAGCTCTTTCAGATTCCTCCCAGTCGCCCTGCCCACGACGCCCTGGGCGACGCATACCACACCGCCCTGATCTGCGCCCGCTTGGACCTGGCACGGGGCATCCGGGAGTACAACGAGGCGCTGCAGGAGCATGAAAACGGTTTTCATGGAGCGGAGCTGCCCGGCTGTCTGACCCGCCAAGTGTACGCCGGCCTGGCGGGAAAAGAGGAAGCCCTGGCGCAGATGGCCGGTCCGGATAACCTGTGCCCCACCTGCGGCGCGCAAATGACCTGCCGCCGCTGGTTTTCCCAGCCGGGCCGCCGGTATATGGCCCTGGCCCAATGTCCGGAGCACGGCGACTTCTTGGTCCGAATCCGGCTGTCGCCGACAGAAGACGGCACCCTGCGTGTGAGCCGCCTGACCTACCGCGGGGACTCTGAGGCCGCTCAGGCCTATGCCAAACGGGCGGAAAAGGCAGAAGCCGCTCGCCCATCCCGCCGCCGCAGGCGCCGCCGCTGTGCCAAAAAAGCTTCTGTCAGTCCTGCCGTCCGGTCAGCGCCCGAAGCATGAGAATTTAGGAAACGCAACAACGTAATATCACAGCAACAGGGGGTGTCTGCGCGACAACCCCCTGTTGCTTCGTTTCTCCGGCGGGAGAATTTGATTTCGGTCAACCGGCCGTCGCGCTCCGTCCGGCGTACCGGGACAGGCTTTACAAAAGGAGCCGGCGGTTTTTTCTTATGTCGTGCACCATGCCCTTTGCAGATGCTCGGCCGGTTCCGAAACCCGCTCTCAAAAATGCCAGAAAAGAGGCGATATCCCCCTCCCTCGGGTGTATATCGCCTCTCATTGGATCCACTTTCAGCCAATTCATCGGAAAAGCAGGACATAGAGCTCCAAAAGACCTGCCAGAACCGGCTGGTGCAGCAGGTAAATAAACAGCGACTGCCTGCCGCACCAGGAGAGGAAGCGAACCGGTCGCGCCTCCGCCGGAAACTGCGGCAGGAGGCTCTCTTTTCGCCGGTATCCCGTTCTGCCCAGAAATGCGCCCACCAAAAACCACCCCAGGTTGGGCAGAAGGGGAAAATAATCGCTGGACGCAAAATCCGGCGCTGTCAGCCCCAGGGGAAACAGCCAGGTTACCGGCACGGTAAGCGTCTGGAACCAATAGCCCAGCGCCAAAAGCACCAGAGCCAGCCCTCCCAACGCCCAGCTGGGCAAGCGGCTCAGCCCGGGCCACAAAAGCATACAAATCCCCAGGCAATGCAGAATGCCGAACCAAATGATAATGCTCCGGTCCTGCAAGCCCAACTCATACATTCCCGCCGTGACCAGACTGCAGAGCATCCCGCCGCCTAAAACCACCAGACCCCGTTTCACCGGATGGCGTCCCAGCGTGACACAGATTCCGGAAATCAAAAGGAACAACACCGAGCCCCAGTGCATCACAAAGGTAAACACCGCCGGGTAGGCAAAATCCGCCAGTCCGTACAGGTCCCGGATGTCATAGACCAGATGCACCAGAACCATGCCTAAAATACACAGTCCCCGCAGGGCATCCAGCTCCCAAATCCGCTTTCTCATTTCTCCTCCGGCCGGACCTGGCTGTTGGCCTCCTCCTCCAGAACCCGGTAGGCAACCTTTCCCACCAGAGTCTTGGGCAGCTCCGTACGGAATTCAATTTCTCGCGGCATGGCGTATTTGGCAATTCGCTTTTCACAATACGCCAGAATTTCCGCTTTCAGCTCCTCCGTAGGCTCAATTCCCGGCATCGGCACCACATAGGCCTTGACCCGTTGAACCCGGTAGGGATCCTTCACGCCGATTACGCAGGACAGCAGAACCTTTTCATGGCCGTCGATGATGTTCTCCAGCTGAGATGGGTAGACGTTATACCCGGAGGTGATAATCATCCGCTTGATTCTCTGCCGGAAGTAAACAAAGCCATCCTGATCCATCCGGCCCAGATCGCCGGTATGGAGCCAGATTCGGCCCTCATCGTGGCGGCGCAGGGTCTGCGCCGTCTCCTCCGGATTGTCCATATAGCCCAGCATCACCGTAGGCCCGGAGATGCAAATCTCACCGTCTGTGTTGGCCGGCAGCTCCTCGGACGTACCGGGCTTCACGATCTTATAGTATGTATCCGGGAACGGCACGCCAATGGAGCCCGACCGGGCATAGTTCTTGGGCGTCAGACAGGAAGCCGTGACGCACTCCGTGGTGCCGTAACCCTCCCGGATCTGTTCGGCGCAGTTGTGCTCCTTCAAAAACAGGTCCACCTTTTTCTTCAATTCCGGCGATAAAGAATCTCCTCCGGAAAAAATTCCCTTCAAAAAGCTCAAGTCCACGCCGTCCAGAGAATCCGCCCGGAGCAACGCCTCGAAGAGCGTCGGAACACCGGGAATGAGGTTAGGCTTCTGCTTTTTCAGAATATCTGCATAAAGCTTCACACCGAACTGGGGAACCAGAATACAGGTTGCGCCGCCGATGAGGGCTGTGTGAATTCCAATGCCCAGACCAAATCCGTGAAAAACGGGCATAATAGATAACATCTTCATCCCGGCCACCGAGTCATACCCGGAGGCAGCAATGGTCTGCAGTCCCAAGGCGTTAAAATTTAAGTTGGAGAGCATGATTCCCTTGGTCGTCCCCGTAGTCCCGCCGGAATAGAGAATGGCGCCGCAGTCGTCATATCTGCCGTCGTCAGGCGGCAACTCCTTTTTGGAGCGGCGTCCTGCATTTAAGAAATCGTTCCACAGGATATAACCCGTCTTAGGCAGCTTCTGGACGGAACGGGCCGTTTTGGTCAGAGGGAACAGCGCTTTTTTGATCCCGGGGAGCTCGTCTCCAATTTTGGCAATGATGATCCGGCAGGTCGCATTGAGATCCGGCAGGATTTGCTCCACCTTGTAGTAAAACTGGTCCAGCGTCACAATGGCCTTGCTGTGCGAGACATTTAAATAAAACGCAATCTCGTGAGATGCCGACAGGGGGTGGATCATATTGGGGATTGCACCAATCCGGTTCAACGCATAAAAGCAGTCCACCGCCTGGGGAGAATTGGGCATACAAATCGTCACCCGGTCCCCCTTGTGAATGCCCAGGGCAACAAAAGCCCGGGCGGTCAGTTCAATCCGGCGGAGAAACGTGGTATAATCCGTGGATTTTCCCATAAATTCGTAAGCAATGTTTTGCGGATATCTCCGGGCAGTATCCAAAAGCAGCTGATACATGGTCTTGCGGGGATAGTCAATGGATTTCGGCGTATTGCCGTAATAATTCACCCAAGGGGCGGAAGCAGAAAGTCCCATCTGTTATCATCCTTTCCATCGTGACATGCGGAGCCCGGACCTGCAAAAACCGGGCGCAAAGACAGAGCTATTATATCACAAATCATTAAAAAATCCATAAAAATCTTCTCCCGGCGGAAAAGCCGTTTACTTTCCCCGGGGTTTGCGCTACAATATAGGCTAAACAATATTGAGAAAAAGGAGGTAAACTCCATGGCCTATTCCAGGCAATCCAACGGCAATGACGACGATTTGGAAGAACTCCTTCGCAAGGCCGATCAGGTTTTGGACGATGTGCCGCCGGAAGCGGCAGAAGAAGACTCCACGCCCGCGCCTTGGGAGGATCTTCGCTTTTACGCCAACTATAACAACCACTACGGCCGGGATGTTCGGAATTACCAGAACAATTACGGGCGCCCCCAGGAGCCCATTCCCCAAGAGCGGGAACCGGTACGGGAATCCGCCATTCCTGCATATAACGTAGACTTTCAGGAGCAGGGCCGCGCCCGAACCAGCCGTTCGGCGGGAACCCAGACGCCCCGCCGGAGCCCCCGGGAAGGCGCCTGGGAAGAGGACCGGTTGGACGGTTACGCCCCGAACCGCCCGGCTCCCGCCGGAAAAGCGCCAAAAAAGAAGCGCCGGAAAAAGCACCGGGTGCTGAAATTTTTCCTGGTGCTCCTGCTGGTTCTTCTGATTGCTGCGGCAGGGGTATACCTGTGGCTCAGCAGCATCATACGGATGCCGCAAACAGACGCCCCCATTGGAGCACGAAAGCCCGGCGCGGCCACCGTTCTGCTGTGCGGCACCGACGAGGAGGGAACCAGAACCGACACCATGATGCTGCTATACCTGAACGCCCAGGAAAAGGCCGTCAACCTGGTCAGCCTGCCCCGGTACACCCTGACCCACACAACCGAAGGCAGCAA
>JABLTR010092941.1_pt1 | contig 11002 bp, 6 predicted proteins | sample 7160071 | NCBI WGS metagenome assembly JABLTR01 (sample SAMN14651230, study PRJNA627086) | human gut metagenome | isolation source: feces | host: Homo sapiens
CATGTGGAGACGGTTGTCTTGCTTTCCAAGGGCGAAATCGACTCCAAGAAAGTGCGTGTGGAGTTCTCTCTGGAGGACATGGATATGTCCGGGTTCCAGAAGGGCGCGACCTATGAGCAGATCAAGGCATATGTGCTAGAGCATACCGGCTTGAAAGTATCTTCCCTATATATCTCGCAGATAAAGCGCAAGTGTGGGCTGGACGTGGGACATAATTATAACCTGTCGAAGAAAGAAGATGCAAAAGTTCCGCAGTGTCCGCCGGAGAAGGAAGTAGCGATTAGAGAGGCATTCAATTATTTTGGAATGCTTTAGTTCAGAAGACCTGGGATAATTGTCTTTCGTAATTAGCCCAGGTCTTCAGTTCATTCATTGATGAGATAGACTTTCCCGTGCGCTCTTGTAATTGCCACGTATAGCTTATTTCTAGTCGATGGGGCTAATTCGCACAATTTCCCGGCAGCATATTTTGCTGCTGTAGCCTTATTAAGCATCACGCAGACATCTTGATAATGATCTTCTCCTTTGGTGTCTCCCCAATTTCTATGGCCAGATCCATACTTTGAGCTGTTTTGGAAATGTAGCTTTACAATATTCGGATTCGCTAAAATACTATTTATCTGGGCTTGTTCAGAGATGAAAATGATATCACTTGCTTCGCTACTCATTTCTGTGTTCTGGTTAGAATATATCTCAATGCCCAAATTTTCTGTAATAAAACGACAAATGCTGGGACTGCAGCGCCAACTCTTTACAAGTGATGCCTTATCAGACAAGAAGCCCTGGTTTATAAAGCGTGCCTCATAGCTGGGAAAATTATCAAATAGATTTTTATTAGCATTACCATCCCGGCTTGTATCATAGGTGTGCTGGTAGAAATCACCAACAAAAAGCATGTTTATATTGGCTGTCATAAGTCGCTCGAGGAAAGAAAAATCACGCCCCGCAATGTCCTGTATCTCATCAACAATAAACTCATCAAAATACTTTTCTAAACGCCGTTTCAGTGCTTCCATCGATCCAGTGTGTTCAATCAACAACGCTAACCTGTTACTATAAATATAGCCTGCCGATGTAATATAATAGGCTTTATCACATTGTCGTAATCGGTTATTGGGATTTTTCTCGTAAAATATGCCTCTAGTCTTAAGCCTATCTGCTAAAAACGGCTTATAGCAAAATCTATACAGGAACGTAAAATATCCCATGACCCAAATATTTTCTGGCCAGTCGCCATTGAACTTCTCAGAAATTTTGCGACAGAGGTTGTTGTAATTTCCAACTGTATATGTGACTATGAGCGATCGCTTATCCCGTGAAAGAGAATCAACGATATAAGTCGTTTTCCCTGAGCCAGCAACAGCAAAGATTACTCTCTTATCCATTTGATGCCTCTCTTTATATAGTCGGGAACTGCTATCTGATCATCTTGAGACAGTAGCGCATATGCGGCTTCTGTTTTATTGCTCAGCATGTAGCCCAAGGCAGGTGAGTCAAACAGCGTATCGCATAGCGCTGAATTATCCCCATAGAGGATAATTTCAAAAGTTCGCTTTGTATCATCAGTCTCATAAAAAATCTTTATATTAGGATTGGACGCGTAATCACTATACTTATCCACACAGTGCTTCCGATAATTCGTATCGTTATCTGTTATGACGGCGACCTTACAGCCAGTTAATTTTGCGATATCGAGATATCGTTTGAAACTCAACCCGCGCACATCGATAATATGGACACCATCAGATTCTGGGGAGCATCCGGTGCATGTCTCGTAAAACTTCTCCATCAACATATATTCGGACGGGCCTTCAACCAGAATGGCCTTTTTCGCAAGTGCAAATTCTATAATGCTAGCAGGAGGGGCTTTCATAAAATACTTGGCTGTTTCCTCACACAGATCCTTCAGCATAATCGGTTTATCCGTGCCATTGATATGCATGATTAAAAGGTTCTTCAACTCTAACCGGGTACTAATCAGACTGTTGTGTGTTGTAATAAAAAGTTGCCCGCTCTGCGTGTCAGATACTCGCTGAATCAATTTGCGAAGGTTAACTGGACTCAGGTGGTTTTCTGGTTCTTCGACAAGAATGACGTCAACATTCTCACCAGAGCGTTCAAGTGCAAAATCTGTCTTTATAAAGATTTGTTTGCCAGTGCCTTTGCTATCAATCCCAATTTCATCCTCATAGATCATTAAGTCCGACTCAAGTCCCGTTGCAGATCCGCTCTTTAATCCAAACGCATAGTGTTTGTCAGCAGGTAACCGCTCATTCAGGGCTTTTAGGCTATCTGCTTGGAAGTTAGTCCGCATCTGGCGGTAACTATTTTTATGATTTGCGCGTTCTTTTACATCTTGCTCGGTGTATCGCATGTACATTCGGCGTACAAAGTCGGTGGTCGCATACTCAGAGTTCATAGTAGAGCTATCTATGAGAATACTACGGATTTTCTTCTTGTAGCCGGTATAGCCCTCATCCGCGAAAGTGGAGAAGCGGATCGAGTAGTAGTCGTACGGAAAATAACCAGACTCTGCCGACAAAACGGCTGTTATCTCCGCTCGGTAATCTGGATTTGGTTCGCACACCAAACGAATCCCGTCACACTCTGTTCCGTCTGTGTTATTTTTGCCGCACATTGTAAAATCAAAGTTGTCACCTGATAAGTACAACTCGATTCTGAGAACTGGGAGGTTTTCAAAGGTTCTCCGCCCAGAGTTGAACTTCTTTACGGCTTCAATATTGATTAACCGATCTAGACCAATCGATTCCACTCTGCGCACATTTCCGCCAGCAACCAAATCAATAGCCTCGAGGATACTACTTTTGCCAACTTCGTTATCGCCCACAAGAATATTGATTCTCTCATTAGGTGTCACGGTGTAATCGCTAAATCGTCTAAAATTGATAAGCCGAATTTTTGTTATAATTGAAGCCATTATATCGTCCTCGCTTTATCCTAAAACCGCGTGGCAAGCGGCTTCATATCCTGCATATGTTCCAAGGCTTCGGATCGCCGATTGTTGCCGTCGCCTTCTGCTGCTGAGGGAGCTACTGTTAGGCTGAAGCAGGTTCGCATATTCACCCCCACGGCACAGCGCAGCCCACTCTCTCGTCAACTCTCGCGTCCTAGAGATTACCTCAATATGAGCAGCATCCTCTTTGTCATAATTGGGAATAATCTTATACGGCAACGTGTGTATGTGCCGTTTTCCGAATCCACCTTCTGGCTGGAAATCTTTAATAGCATCCGACAGTGCATCGCTATTAAGCAGACCCACGATATAAATGGCTTCATCTTCACTGGCTGCAAGATACCAGTATAAGGTTTGGTCAATAATCAACCGAGCACGATCAAGCGTTTCGAGCGAAATGTAGGCTGCACAAGGATTCGCACCGCTCGCACTTGAGAGCACCAACCAATTTTTAGTGGAAAAGTTCTGCTTGTCTAGCTTGCCGTAAATATTGATGGTGTCGTGCAAATAAGTTGCTAGAGAAGATGGGGTGTTCGCATCTTCCTCAATTTGGTTGAATACATAAGCTGTACTGGTATTCATCAAAGCTCTGTCAGTAGCAGAAATTGCTTTCCACTGACCATCTACCTTCTTTCCGGGCATCAACACCTTAGCCGGAGTAGCCATATAAAATGGGGAAAGATGCTTGGAGATAAAAGCGTCAAAAATATAGCTTTTATCTACATTCTCCGCAGCCAAACCGTTGCAACTGGCCTTCTTTTGATCGTTCACGAGATACCACAAATTGCTTGTCCGCTCAATCGGCGTAATGTCCCAATTCCCGTTTGGCCGCTCTACAAACTCATGGAAGAGAGCAGTCCGGGGGAACAGGTCACAACCCTGAGAGAACTTTAATGCATTGCCGCTCAGGATATCGGCTACTTCCACATCACGCCCCCTATTTGTCCAAGCACTCCGATTACCTTGGCGGTTTAGCGTATAGTGTACCTCTTCATAAACTCCAACATCGGTATAAACTCGCCCCTCAAGTACATCAGGTGATGGCGAATCGTCTTTTTTTCCAGAAAGGACAATAGCCTTGTTCTTGAATGTATTCTGGGGTAATTCCCATATCGCATCAAATTGTAGCGGCAAAGCTACATCGGACGATCGATACTTTTCGCTTCGCAATGGTTCGTGGTTTAAGCCGCTCAAAAGACTTCCGGGCATAACACAACTCCATCGAGCACCATCTTCCAAGTAACGATTGACAGCACTTAACAAGAAAATTGTGGCAAGTTCCATGTGCGGGTGGGAGGCACCAACAGGTTTAATCCCATACCGCTGAGCAATTCCTTGGAGCGTAGTCTTATAAGGGTTATCCGCCAACTTGCTCATTGCCATCCACGGCGGATTGGAAACAATGCAGTTAAACTGTTGCCCTGTAAGTCCGGGGCGATAACTATTGCAGATGATAAAGTACCATATACCATTGCGGCCCTCTCTTTGCAAGCGTTCCAGTTCCTCAACCAATTGTCGCGCTGAGGGTAAAAGGGTCTGACGTTCTTCGTCAGAAAGCGTAATTTCGCTATCTGTTTCCACAGCATCAATCAATCTATTAACGGCAGCAGGTTCAATTGGAGTCTCGACTTCAGAGGCCCTTGCCATAGCTAAACGGTAGACTTTCGCCATAAAGGCATCGAACACTTTTCGGCGTTCCGGCGACAGCAGAAAAGCAGGCAGAGATACTTCGTGGTGGGCAAAATGAAGGATATATGCGTCATTAGCGTCATCCGGCATTTGATGCGTTATGGGCGTAGCAACGAACAGCGAATCGGCGTGGTAAATTGGAACTGTGATATCTCCATGATGAACCGAGAAAAGATCTCGCATGGCCATAACCCAGTTAACCTTTGCTAGCATGACCGCCAACGGATCGATATCAAATCCCATGACGCAGGAGAAAACGATATCATCTTTTTCCGTAGAATATCGTTCTGGTACGATATCATACTGCCGCCGTACTGCCTTTATCGACTCAATAAGGAATACGCCAGACCCACAGCACATATCTACAATGCGCGGAGAATTTCCGGTCAGTAAATCCATATTATATTCTACAATGTCTTGGGCAACCCAGTGCGGCGTAAACTCCTGCCCCAGCATCAAGCGATGCTCTTTGTTAGCAAGTTGTGCCAACAAACGGCCAAAAATATCGGTTTCTCCCACGCGTGAGAAATCATAGGCAACCAATCTGTGCTGCAATTCGACAACACTACCAACAATCTGCTCCACATAAGGGCTATTATTGAGCCAGCCAAAGTAATCGTAATCCACGAGGTTAAAGATATTTTGTCTTGTGAAATACTCACCGTTGAGGATCTTTTTAATTTCATTGGTATCGCTTATAACTGGCTCTCCCGCCATGACATTAACGCAGATGATTTTAGCGACTGTAACCAAATAAAACTCATTGATGTACGTCTCAGCAGAAAATCTACCGTAATCAGATACCCCAAGATAAGCAATGAAGTTTTGCCAGACCTGCTGAATCAGCGCCGCATAGTCAGGCTTTTCACTCATCGCGCTGATGACGATATCCCTAAATATGGAAATGTTTTGGCTATAAAAGCTGCTATCCATACCAAAATCTGTGACGAGTGTACTAGCATTCAGCAGCCTGGACTGCTCTCGGTCAAGAAATTGGCTGACAAACGCCTCAAATCTACGAAACTCTTCATCAGTTTCCCGTGACAGATCAACAGCTGCCGTTTGGGTCAGTTCGATATTATCGGGGCCATACAAGTGACCATCCTCTACATCCCCAACAATAGTGACCGAATATCCGTACCAGCGAACAGTGTCAGAAAGTACTCCGAGGATTTCTTCCGCTGGGATACCAATGTTGTGCAGTGCCGCACAGTATTCTTTAACCTGATGATATCCCTCATCAAAGATAATCTGTTGAGTGAGATTTTTCTCATATTCAATGGCGGTTTTTCCGACAACCGCGTCAACAAACCCCTCACGGTTTCTATGCCCAGCAGAGAAACGGACATGAGCTTCTGTTCCTTCCATGTGAGCCTGAATCCACCACGGAGAATCTGGGAAAATACTAGGAAGCTTCGAGGACAGATAATGGCGCAGCCGATCCTCGACCGCTCCAGAAGGAATCATTGCTTGAGCGTGATGAGCAAAATCTTTGAGTTCGTTATAGTTCATATTTGGCACCCCTTTCAATAAGTTTTTTTCGGAGCAGTGCTCTGATCTGCATCAATAGGCTTTCTTCATCAGTAAATGATTCCAAAATAGTGGCATCAATAGCATTGCGCAGTTCTGGAGTAATTTTTTGCCTTTTCGCTATCGTTATACCGTATTTTGAGAGTCGCTGAAGTTGGCGGTGGTTTAATTTAGGAAATAGCAACTGGCGCACATGACTTGCTTCGATTTTAAGCGCACCACCACCCATTACTGTGCAGAGTAGCTCCAGATAACATTTGCTCCATGTCGAGTTCAAAAGTGCCAAACAAATTTTAATGATTTCTTCTGAGCTACCCCAAAGAGTAACAAAGTTCGCATCCACTGCGATAGGATTTTCCTCCGATTGAGGGATATAAACACAATCTGCGGCAGTTGAACTGACACGAGTGATGCAAAGATTGGGGAGATGTCTTGGGGCGAATTGCGGTAGCATATACCAGAACCGCTCATATTGGGAATGGATCTTTTTCTCATTTGGCTTTACCGCACTGTACTCTCTGAAAGATATTCCTCTCGGATTTTTATACTTTTCTGCTGTAGAAATATAGTCATTCAGTGCGTTTGGTAGTACTTTATATCGTTCTGCTGCGTTATGTGTACAGACGTTAAAATCTTGAGGACGTATATGATCCTGTAAATATAGCACACCTATTTCTAATGTTTGCGGGTTTGCTACAAGCCCATTTACTTGGCGGCGATTTTGCACACAGCGAATGATAAACTTTTTGGGAACCTCGATCGTTCTCCCTCTCCCAAACCATTTGCTCGTGAACAGCGAATATTTATCATCAGCTTCACCAGCAATCTCGAGATAAAAGAATTCGTTTGCGCCAGATCGTAGTCCCTGTCCACAATGTATTCCCAAATCACCGAGTGTCATGTACGCTTGCTCAGGGACACTATTCAATATGCTGTCTAATTCCCGTGGAAGTTGGGAGGCGTTGTTTTGTGCCTGAAAATCTCCCGATAACATCCATTTCGGTATACGCTGAGAGGCCAGCATCTGAGGAAATAACGACATGGTGCTTCTGCTTTCTAGTGCGAAGTCGTTGTCTGTAGCATTTACCTTGCTGGTCAACAAGTCTATAAGAGCTTTTTCTCCTGATAGACCATTCCATGTTAAATTATCAACTAAGGAGCGCTCTCCCACGAGCCCTGCTCCTAAATCAATAAATAGTGTTTTCTCGCCTGTTGTCTCAGACAGGGGAACAATCTTCTTCTTTTTAGCAACAATAAGACATGTCCGTACCAGAGCGTTATCGAACCAACAAGCATTCACGTCCCTTGCTATGGTTAGTACATCGAATGCCTTAAGTAAAAGATACTGAATGGGCTTTGCGTATTCGCGGTTTAGCCAGGTCTCAGGTACTACCATTGCTAAAATTCCGCCAGCTTTGACGAGCGAGGCGCATAGAATCCATGATGGTACTGCCATATCAGATAGCCCTGAGTAATTCCGAGTAATTTGAAGCAGCAATTGTTTCTCTTCGACATCAAGATAAGAGAGCTTGTTCAGTAACGTGAAGAGATTGTCTCTAATGGCGTTCCCGGTTGGCATCACGCTATTATCGTCATTCTGAAGCTGATAGCGTACATACGGAGGATTTGTAATAACCAAATCCCACCCTTTTTCTGTAATGACAGCTTTACTTTGAAAGGCATCTTCACAGATGATTTTCGCTTGAGGTAATCTTTTTTGGCATGCTACAGCAACAGGCTTATCAATTTCCACGCCGAGCATTTGGACGTTTTTTGTAGCTTTAGCAACAACAGCATTAAGCAAATCACCTTTGCCTACCATTGGGTCGATAATAGAACAATACTGCAGCCCTTGCGGCAATAGTAGCGACAATAATGCCGCCACTTTATCCCCAGAGAAGTACTGCCCAAATCGCTTTTGATGAGAGAATGTGCGACTCGGTTTTTTCATATTATTTGGCCTTTTTCTGAGAATTGTAGAATTCGTAAACTTGCTTGGCATCCATTTTAACCTCCACGCCCAATTTCATACAGCGATTGACATACCACGAAAAACATGTGCGGTTATCGAAGTCTGGATCAGTCATATGCTCGGTAAGGAGCGAACGCAGTACATCTTCATCTGTTAGCTGTGAAACTTGCTTCCTTGTTGAACTTTTCTTGAGTAGAAAAAGCGGATCTCCTTGAACCGCTCCGTCTGACACCACTTGTTTAAAGCTTGCTTGGGTTTTATCCAGAATGTTGGTTAGCACAATTTGTAGTCCCGCGCCAGTCACAGCCTCACTGAAGGCGTCCCACACTTTTGCTTTCGCTGCATGGAAGACAATAGAGACATAGTGAGTTGGCTTTAGTACACGATTGATCTCGCTGAAAACCTGCGTCAAGAGCTTCTGATAAGTCAGGACATCCTTTCCCTGAGAAGCACTGATTATGATCTCATCTTCGCGGCGTGTCACTTTGTTAAGCCAAAGTTCATTGATCTGGTTTACTTCTGCATAGGGGATAAAATCCCCAAACGGTGGGTCTGTAAACACAAAATCAATGCTATTATCGCTTTCCTTCATCTTTGCACTGGAACTATTGTGTATCGTAACCTGCCCAGTACAATCCTGCAGCATGATATAAGTCTCAGCAAAGGGCTTAACCTTCCTTTTGAGGCCAAGGAGAATGTTTTTTTCTACCGGTAGCTTGCTGATATACAATACTCCACTTTGAGCGCTGGTCAATATAAAATCTTTGGCCTTTTTCTTTGCAACCACACGGGTCATCAGAGTGCAGTGGGAGGCATTATAGCTCAGAAGTAGTAGCTTTAAGGCGTCAGCTATATTTTCTGCGTATGTTTCCGTCAGTTTCCATAGATTTGACATTACGATGTAGTTCCTGGCGGTATAAAAGTGGTGCAAATGCGTAATGCCATAATGATAGCCTGCACGATGGAGTTCCCCCCACTGAATCTCTTGCGGCGTATCGTTTAGGGGATAGTTGTCCTCAATTTCTTTGACACGAGCTACATCCGCTTCCGTAGCCTGTCGATCCCAGTTACAGCCTTTGGTGGTACCGTAAATCCATGCTGGGATACGCTTCTTCCGGGATGCTTGCCTCTGGAGCAATCTGTCATAATACTCTTCGGTGGCAAAAGGCATCTCGTCTATATGGTGCACCTTTTTACAGTGAGGGCAAACAATCTCGTCCTTGAACTGTACCGGATTACGAGAAGTGCCACGCTCAAAGTAGGAAATTTCGGCGTGGCAGTTAGGGCATACCAACACCTCAGACCAAATGATATATCGGATTGTTCCTGTTGCCCCAGCGGGGTCTGTCACTTCATATAGTTTACCGACGAGATCCTGCGCTTTTTTTAAAAAACCATCAACAGCCTCAGTAAACTCACGATTGGTTATTCTGCTTAGAATCGTTTTTATCGCAAATGAGGCATACATCCCGATTTCGTATAACACAGCGTTTCGGGCCCCCCACACAGGAGTTACATTTAGGCTTTTTGCAATCTCTTTCATGCGTTTAGTTGGATGTTCACACAAAAGGGCCGCAACACCCGTGCTTCCGCTACCGGCAAAAGCATCTAATACAATGTCTCCCGGATTAGTAGTACAAGCTATATAGACAGCAATAGCCTCGGGAGATATTTTAGTCGGATAAGGGAATGTATTATAAAAGGCTCCAGATCGAGAAGATGGGAGCGGTTTAGCATATAAAGCTTTTATGTTATCCATAAACATGGTTCCTTCCTAGGATGGAGCGCTTTCTCTTCGTATATGCGCTCTACTAAATTTTAGCACAGTTGATGTAAGCCTACTCATCCACAAACTCCATAATGTCGTCCAATGAGCAGCCCAGGGCGTTGCAAATCCGCCCCAGTACATCGGTGGTGACATTATCGCCATGGGTGAGCTTATTCATTGTATAATGGCTTACCCGGGCCATCGCTTCGAGATCCTTCTTCTTCAGATCTCGGTCGATGAGTAGTTTCCATAATTTTTTGTAGCTTACAGCCATAGTTGTGACCTCACTATCATTTTAATCTGCTGCATTGCTTTAAGATTTATCATATCATGGTATGTCGAAAAACTCAAACAAAATGTTAGCGTTCAAAAACAAATATAGATTCATTATGTGTTCGGCAATGATAACAATCTCCAATTTTTCGGATGCGTACGAACAGCGGCTGCACTTGCTGATTAGCGGGTGTTATAGCCGATGCATGGACATGAGAGTGCTCCAAAGGGGCAGCTCTTTTGGCGCTGGGTTTCCAATAGGGGCGAGTAGCATCCCTATTGGCAGGGGGATTTCAAAGGGGAACAGCGTTTCCCTTTGTCTGGGGTGTTCAGAGGGGATTACGTTCCCCTTTGACAGGAAGAATCCAAAGAAACCGGCGGTTTCGTGGCACACGATTTTCCGCAGGAAAGTCTAGTGTGTTATACCTTTGCTTCCGGCTGCCGCCGAAAAGGGGCTGGCTTCGCCATCTGCAACCTGGGCAGATAGACAGCGGCCAGATACTTCTCGGCGGCAGTAGGCCAGGCGGATTTTGTACGATCACGGACGAAATCGGGATATGCACAGAGGGCAAAATCTGCCTGGCCGGAAAAGGAAGCAAAGGTATATCAACTCCCGTCCCGCCGCAGCGACAGTGCCCTCGTTAGTCTACTTCTCCCTTGGATTTCTCACGGCTCTTATAGACATTGTACTGGTTCTTGCACCGTGGGCTGCAAAAAGCGGCGTTGGACCGACTGCCCAGGAACACCTTCTGACAATGCTTGCTCAGTCGCAGGGGCTGGTCATTCTCCACCAGCA
>JABLTR010046906.1_pt1 | contig 10997 bp, 3 predicted proteins | sample 7160071 | NCBI WGS metagenome assembly JABLTR01 (sample SAMN14651230, study PRJNA627086) | human gut metagenome | isolation source: feces | host: Homo sapiens
ACTACTGTTATCCTGAACTAAAGCAACAACATTCATTGGAATTAAATAAATCATTGCAAAGCATAGGATGATAGAAATTGTAGATAAACATTTCCACATTTTACATTTCATCTTAAACCTCCGTTTTAATTTTTAATCATATACTCCTCTAAATATGATATTTCATTTTATTTTTTTGCTTTGACTAATTTCTAAAACTATCACCTCGTTATCATTATTAATTATTTAATTTTCATATCTTCTTTATCATCTCCAAACTGTGTATTTTCATCATATTCCTTCCTAACAGAAATAAAGCCCATCTTATATGTTAGTTCTTAGTGTTCATTTAAAACTACTAGTGCATTACAGGTACCCAATAACACTAAAAGAAAATTTTTCATAACTTTTTTGAACGAAAATAAAAACTTCACCCATACGCCCATAATAAAATAAATAAAAACAAATATTAATTCATTTTACTTAATGTGTTTATATACTGACAATTAATACGCATTCTATGCGTATTATTATAGAGTTTGTTTAATTTTGTCACTTAATGTAATATTATTTTACTATGATATCAGTAGAATGTCAATATAAATAATAATTTAATTGTATAGTTATTATTACTGTTGTATTTGACTAATGATTAGAAATAAAAATAGCTGCTAGCACTTGCTAACAGCTTTGATTAAAAATATGATTGTTTATTTAAGATTACTCAAGAATACTTATAATGTTCTATAATGATTTGTGTGTATCATAATGGGTTAATAATAGGATATATGTTGATTAATTTAGCATAATAATTTGTGTATGTCAATAATTATAATATAAATTACTATAATTTCACTTAATTAGTTTACACGACGGGCTATCGTGTATCGCATTTACCTTTTATGATTATTTAAGTCTATATTATGCTATATTTCAACTTCAATTATTGGTAATTACTCTATTAATTATGTAATTTTATGTATTGTTGTAACAAATATTTTAAATGTTAGAAAACACTCCTTAGGAAAGTCTTGAAAAACCCTCTAGGAAAATTAAATTTTGCATACAAAATCTTAGCCACAAAAGTAAATATCGCACTATAGCCAAAAAGGCTAAAAGTGCGATAAATACTGGGTTTTTGATATATCACTTGGCGGAGAGCAAGGGATTCGAACCCTCGAAACCACTTTAATGGTTTACACGATTTCCAATTGTATTCAGCGTTTACCTTTTATGATGATATAAGTTTATTTAATGCGATATATCACCTTCAATTATTGGTAAATATTCTATAATAATATAAATACGCATAAGTCTGTAACATATAATTCTTTAAAAGCACTAAATTCTTTAGGAAAGTCTTTAGGAAAAAGATTATAATTTATGTTACTCATATAATCAACAGTTATATAATACTACTAAAAGACTTTTTTCACCATAGAAATAGAAATAAAATCTACTTTTATAAAAAATCTAATAGTGATTCTCTTTCATTATAATTTTTTATCATTGAAATAAGGCAAATTATTCAGAAATTCTAATAAATCCTCAAAAGCTTCTTCAGGTAATTCATCTACATACTCTCGAAAACTGATACTTTCCGAATTAGTAAATTTAAAGTAATTGTGCCCCTTTATGTTAGTTTTAATCCAATCAAGATTACCTTTCACATCATTAATTCTTGAATCATATTCACTTTCAAACAAATCAATTCTATCAGTATTATCTTTGTTTTGTCTTTTAAAATAATTAATATGTTTTTCCCTATCATTAGTTAATTTCTTTTGAAGATCTTCATACACATCTTCTACCTTATTATATAAATCATGACTAACAAGCAACTCTGGAGAAAATAAGAATCCCTCAATTGAACTATATTTAGTAATATATAATAGTGAAATTGCTTTCGCAGCAAATTTATCGTCAATATTACTGTATAATTTATTTTTTAAACTTTCATTAACCATTTCATGGCTCTTAGTATCAGCATCACGAATAATCGCAAAATCATCACGTATTGTTGTTTTATCCAGAAATCTTAATGATGCATAAAAATTAAGATTGTTGCATGACTTTGTATCAATAACTGATATTCTTTCTAATTCAACATCGTAATACTTTTTTAGAATAAATTCTAGTATTTCCTTATCATCAGGTCCTTCAACAAAAAATACAAAATCAGTGTTCAATATATCTTGGCTAGAATACCCTATTTCATTCAACACATCATCGATAGTTGTTTCTGTAACAATACTACAATAGTTAGATTCGTCCAACTTAACTTTCCTAATATCACTTGTACTGAATTCTCTCAACATTATAGGTGAATGGGAAGTAAAAATCACTTGATTGTTGTCTGATATTTCAGATAGTGTTTTTGCCATAGATTTTTGCAACTGTGGATGCAAGTACAATTCTGGCTCTTCAATAATAAATATTGTATGTTTAGCACTAATAGCCTGGTAAGTTTGCAATAAGGACAAAATATAAACACTACGCACACCTGCACCTACATTAGATAGTTCAACCTCTGAATCAAGAGCCGGATCATATAATTTTGTAATAATGGAAAAGGACTTATCAATATTACTAGTTGCTTTAATATTAACTTTAAAACCACTCTGATAATTTTTAGCAAAACGATCAGAAATGCTACTAGTGAATTTCATCGAAGTGTTCTTTGTTTTGAAGTTAATCAACTTTTGTAATTCTTCAATACTAAGTTCAGTAGGTTTTTTGGTTTCAAGCTTAACTATGCATTTACTTTCACAATCAGTGCTATTACAATCATCACAATTAAATTCAGCATTGCTAAATAACTCTGATTTAAGAATATTATTAAATACACTTGCAGTAATAGTTTTTGTCTTGCCAACTTCTTCATCAGAAAAATTACGAGAATCATCAATAAATGCTACAGAAGGTAGGAAGTTGACAATTTCTTTATTATGACTATATTCAACCTTATAACCACCTCTTTTATAAATCAAAGAAGCCTTTATTAGACCATTAGAAATATCAAGTCTTCTATGAATAGCTTTAATCCACAAAGGTAAATATGTTTCTCTTGTATTAACATCATCAATTAATTGGTCTTCGATGACCTTATTTTTCATTTCTTTAAATTCTGTATATTTTACAGATTCGAAGGAAGTTCCCGTAATAAGCTCTTTATACTCAGGAGAACTTGAAGGAACTTTTGTAAAGCCAATTTTACTATCTAAAAAGAATTCAGAAATATAATCATCATCACACTCTAATACTGCTTCAATTTCAAAATCATTAGAACCTTTGTATATATCTTTATCCTGTGGTGTATAATCACCGAAAAAAGTTCTAATTGCAGTTAAAAATGCACTTTTTCCGGCATTATTTTTTCCAATTAGAACTAATGCATTTTCAATGTTATTGATAGTTTGGTCTTTAATGCCACGAAATCCTTTAATGTGTATTTCTTTTAGTTTCATAATACCTCCTATTGTTGAAAACTCATACCTTAATTCTTACATATATTTATATATGTAATTTATAACTCCTTATAGTGTTGATTATACCATATTTATACAATAATATAAATAGTTTTTCACATTTATTGTGATAAAATTTTACATTACCGATTTGTGCAATATTAACAAATATATAAAATTATAAAAAATCTCCCCTACTCAATTATAAATGAGTAAGGGAGAATGAAATGATATGTTTATTAATTGATATACATTACATCATTATCATTTATTTGATTATTCTCACAATAAGCGAACATATTTGTGCTTAATGGAGTACCGGAATTTGTATCTACATATGCAGTATCATCAGCATTGATAAATCTACCGGTTTTTTGGTCATAGTATCTACTTTGGAGATAATACAGACCTATATCTGTATCATACACATATCCTCTATATCGGAATGGGTTGAACTCTTTAACTGTTGCATATGATGGGTTAACATTAGATTTTTCTTTTAGGATATTTCCCATGCATCATATGTATGTTGATATACTAATCCCTTAGTTGTATTAAATCAATAATTAGAATTATTGATTTAATAAGTTAATCATCATTTTTATGCTTTAAATAAATATATGTAAAAACATTCCAAATTTGATATATACATATGGAAATTAATACAACAATAAAAGACCCTGTATAAAAATAATCAGCTAATAGATATGTAAAGGGGTCTGGTAAATCACCAGTAGTTTTCATATAATACCAATCTATAAAACAATTCTCTATAATATATCCGATAGTAATTATTGCACTTGTTGGTATAATTCTCCAAATACATATTTTTGACTTTTGCATTTTTGTTAAGAACACATTAATATATATCAAAAAAATTGGTGCGATCCACATAAGATAAAGTGGAGAAAAATAATCAAAAAAAAGCAAAGGTCCATTAAATAAAACTAATGCAAAAATATAAGCTAAAATATTTAGAATAATTTTTTTCATCATACTAACCCTCTATAAACATCAAACTACACATAAAAATAATAATATGGATCTGTTAAAAATAACCTTTCAAAATATCCAGCATTATAATATGCTTTATAATGCCTTTTGAAATAAGTAAAAGCAAAATCCGCTTTATTAGGAATAACCATACCAGTTAATAAAGAAATAGCTGTCGTATAGTATTCAGATGAACACTTTCCGACATTTAATATTCTTGCAGCTACAATTAAACAATTATTAGTTATTAAATTGTAATTTTGAGGTTTATTAAAAATTTTTCTCGCGTATTTATATGAATTACTAAAATTACCATTTATAAAATGAAATGAAGTATACTTTGCTTTATATTTCAATTTCTTTTTATTAATTGAAGAATTTATGCTCTTTACACTTTTCAAGTTAACATTTTTTCCTATACAAATAAAATCAATATACATTTTCTTGTTTGCTCTTTTATCGCTTACAGAAAAATAATACCATTTCTTTTTATACTGTATCAATATAGCAGCATGACCCATACCATGAGCTCCCCCAGAGTTGAAAAGTAACACAGCATTCTTACCATTCACATCAATACTATTAATATGATTATTCTCACAATAAGCAAACATATTTGTGCTTAATGGAGTACCGGAATTTGTATCTACATATGCAGTATCATCAGCATTGATAAATCTACCGGTTTTTGGGTCATAGTATCTACTTTGGAGATAGTACAAACCTGTATCTGTATCATACACATATCCTCTATATCGGAATGGGTTGAACTCTTTAACTGTTGCATATGATGGGGTAACATTAGATTTTTCTTTTAGGATATTTCCCCATGCATCATATGTATATTCTACCATTACTTTACCTTGGTGATTTACTATCTTTGTTATATCACCCTGTAAATTCTTGATGTAATAATACATTGAGTCATTTATTGACATTGCCGTTACTGAGTTGTTGCTATCATAGTAGAAATATGCTACAACTCCACCCTGCATCATTGCTATTAAATTGTTATTATCATCATAGTAATAGTAATAAGTGTAATCAGAATTATACTTACGAGTTCTTAAGCCTTTGATATTGTACTTGTATGTTATTGTATCTTTGGAAGTTTTTACTTGAGAAAGTTGTCTTCCGTTCTTCCACTGCATTGTCATTCCGTTACGATACTTTAGTGGATTGCCTATTCCATCATATGTTATTGTTTCTCCGTTATATGATGTTAGTTTATCTTTCCATGTTGTATCGTATCCATATGTATTTGTTTTCTTTAATGCATTGGTTGATGAGTTATATACTTGTACCTTTGTAATGTTACCTGCATTATCATAGCTAATCTTTGTTTTTTCTTTTTGGCTATCATCTGTAATTTGGGTTAACTGATTTAGACTATCATAAGTATAACTACTCTTACTGTATGATGAATTTGTTGGTAATCCTCCGGTACCTTTATCATAACTTCTTTCTACTGACGTTGCAATATTACCGTTGGCATCATATGTATATTGATACATCAAGCCTTTAGTTGTATTGTCATAATCATATAGTATTGAACTTACATTATTTGTGGTTTTGTGAGAAGTTGTTTCGTAAGCATATTCTGTAGCAAATAATTCTTCTCCATTAAACTGTGTACTTACATTATTAAGTCTTCCAAAATCATCATTTTTACTTGATACTTTTACATTTCTTGGAGTATTTCCATCACCACTGATATATTCTACAAATTCATCATCGTTATCATCTGTTCCACGCTTAATAGTCTTGTATCTTTCATTTATGTTAGTTTGCTCTACTGTATTTCCGTTAGAATCTAAGGAAATATTTTGAACTAACTTTACACTGTCTTCACTATCAATAGTTTCTGAAGTTTTTGATACAAGATTACCATTGCAATCATAATAGTAATTAGTAGTTTGGTTCAACCAATAATCATGTTCTCTGGTTACAAGACCTTTCTTGTTGTATTCATATGATACAACATCATATCCTGCACCTGTAACTAAAATAATTCTATCATAACGGTCATAATGATATCTGTAAAAACCACCGTTACCATAACTTATTGATTCTAAGTTACCGTTATTACTATTATAGTTATATTTTACAATACTCTTATTTCCAACTTTTACTTCTAACAATTTATTATAAATTGTGTAGTTAAAGTTATAAGCAAAACTATTATGCTTTATAGAAGAAAGCTGGTTTTGATTATTGTAAATATATGTGTTGGATGAATTACCATTTGAAATAGAAGTAGTATTACCCTGAATATCATAACCATAGGAAGTAACATTGCCTTTGCCATCTTTTACAGAGGTTTGATTTCCATTCTTATCATATGAATACTCAGTTGTATTACCTGCATCATCAGTTTCTTTAGTTATATAGTTTTCTGTTGAATCATATTCTACAGAATTTTCCATATAATCTTTTGATGTGTCTAGGGTTTCAGATACTACACTTTCATCAACAGGTTCAGCTGAATTATTTGTGTTATCATTTGAGTTACCATCTTTTTTCTCAAAAACCAAATTCTCTGCAAAGTTAAGCATTGCATTCTTAACTTCCATTACATTTTTATTGTAACCATAAACGAAAGCAAAGTCAACTGTTTTTATAATTTTGTTTGCTTCTTCCGGTGTTACTGATAAGGTAACAGACTGTTCTGCTGAAGTATAAGCATTATACTCTTGATAATGGTCTTCCGTTGTATCATCGGCATAATTAATTTTTAAGGCTATACCAAAAGTTCTGTTATCTGTAGTTAACGGAACTGAGTTGGCTTTTGCAGTACCTGAAATATTAAATACCACATTAGCTCTATTAACATTTACAGATTGATAAATATGCTTATCTTTTAGTGAATTATTATCACTCTCAGTATTATCATCAGTAGTATCATTACCATCGGTTGCATTTTCAGTTGTAGATTCGTAAGTTCTTTTATACTTCCTTGTTACAAAACCTTGTTGATAAATCTTTTTGTTACCATCGGTTTTTTCAATATTACCATATGGTTCTGTTTCAGTTTCAATAGAAGTATAAGTTTGTGCTGTAGAATCTGTGGTTTCCTCAACTGTTGTATCAACAGTTGGTGCAGGTTCTCCACCACTACCTTTGATTGTATTATCAGTTACAATATCTCCACTTTGATTATACCATTTATTTTGTTCACTTTTCCAATTATTTGCACCGAAATCACTGTATGAAAGGGCATTGTAGTCATTCATAACTTTGCCTTTTTCAAGTTGCAAACAATCAAACCATACTGAACCACTTGCATTTCTCAATGCACAATAAAATCTAATCTTCGAAGTATTCTTAGGTAATGTAACAGTCAAACTGATTCTTTGCCACTTTGATGCAGTAGTTGTTTCTAATAAAGCAACACTGTTATCATCACTAATTACTGAACCTGATGGGTCAAATGTTTTTAATTTTAGCATTGCACCCTTTTGACCATCACGAGTACCTCCTTTTAGAGCTTTATCAATATACACATAGCCTGATAATGTAACTGTGTCACCTGCTGAAAGGTTATAATCACTTATATTCATATCATGATTAATAGAAGTATAGAACTGGTTTGTTGACTTAGCATTATGTGTGATTTTTAGTGAGTTACCACCAAAATAATAAATTCCTGTATCTACTGATGCAGTACCACCGGAACTATTTTCTGTTTTGATACTCTCATTAGACTTTTTATAGTAATGATTACTACCTAAACTATCAAAGTGACTGGATTCATCAATATAGTTGCGTGTATAGGAATCTGAACCACCCATTGCTGATAGTCCGGAACCACCCTCACCTTCTTCTATATATCCATACTCATTTAATTTAGTTATTGTATTACCATATTCATCAAATGTATATGTTTCACTTCTACCGTTTCTATCAATGAAAGTAGTTGTATTATAACCTTTATTATATTTATCATTACTGCTTTCATGTGTACCGTAAACCATCTTTAGATAGTTACCTTCTTCATAACTACCTGTTGAGATGTTGTAGCCGTATTCAGCAGCTTTTGTTACCTTGCCATTTGAATATGTAAACTGCATTTTCATACCGTTTTCAGAATTAATATCATCATTAAAATGATATTTTACAACACTTAGGTAATTGTTACTATATTCAAATGTTGTCCATTTATTATCAATAAACTTAATACCATATGGCAAAGTACAACCTGAATAGTAGATGAAATATGCTGCATCATCAGAATTTACAGTAATCTTTGAATAACATCTTCTTGTAGAACCATCACTATCAGTTACTACATTGTAGTATACATGATATTTATGCAATGTACTTGTTATCTCTGAAAGATAACCGGAAGAATCATATGTATATGTAATTGTATTTTTACTATTATCAGGGTCAGTTTCTGACTTTATATATGATACATCATTGTTATTTGGAATATCATATACTTCAACTCTATCACTTTCAATAGTAAGTTTGTTATTCTGTACTTTTAATGTATAACCTAAATCATCTTCATCATTTAGTTCTGTTTCACCATCAACAATTTTAAAATAATGGTCAACTGCATCAGAGTCAGTATATACATAATATTTATCTGTTTTTTTAACTGATTTTTCAAAAGACATATGGTGACCGTATCCGGCAAGACCTAGGACATCTTTTCTTGCACTATGATATGTTTGATAAATGCTATAAGGCATTCGTTCGCCTTTTTCTTCATACAAACTTTGTTTGAAGATTAGACCACCTGTATAGTCACAAATTGATGCATCAGCTTTTTGACCACAAGTAACTGTATGAGATGACAAATTATTTTCAGAACCTGTATAATCTTTATATATTATCTGAAATTGAGGTAACTTATCCTTTAAATAACAAAAGTAACCACCAAAGTCAGTTACACTACCATTACTCTTAAGATAAATACCGTTATTTTTTAGTGAACCATCAACCCATCGTTTATACACCTTAGTAATATCGAAAGTAACAGGATTCGTGTTACCGCTTTCAGTAGTAGCATAATCTATAATTTGACTTGAATCGTAAGTAACATTATTGTATGTAACACTACTATTCGACCAATCAGATTTAATGGGATAAGCTTCAATTTCCATATTAGACATTGTATCTAAAGGATATATAGACACTTTTGCACTAACAATATTTTTGTTTAGTAAATCACTATCAATATTTTTACTTTTAATAAGTGCACTATACTCGGCATTATTAGCATCTTTACCAAGATAAAAGTGTGTCTGCTGACCTTCTACTGAATTTTCTTTACTAGAATTTACTTGAGCTGTTTCAGTAGTTGATGGAGAGGTAGCAATTACTTCCGGATCAATAGTAACAGGATATTTTGTATTAGCATTATTCAAAAAATTTTTATCTGCAACAAGATTTACATACAACTTATTATCTTGTATTCTATCAATCTTTAGTGATACTTTAGAACTTTGTTCACCATTTGCGTCACACATATATGGTGCAGTAATTGTATATGCAACTTTATCATCTTTTATTAGGTTAATTGTTTGTTCATCTACTTGTTTCGCTTTTAAGTCTTGAATATCATATTGAATTTGAAATTCATTATTTGCATTTGCATTTTCTAGAATGATATTTTCTTTAACTCCTGTAGATTTAATAAAACATTGTAAATCAATGTTATCATAAATATTGTTATAATTTACTTCAGAAGAAAGATTTTGCAAAGTAGTAAATTTCTGATTACCTTCTAGTTTTTCATTTTCATTTACTACTTTAGCTTTTGAATTATTTGAATCAACATACTTCCAACTAATGTTACCTTTAGATGTATTAAGAGAAACTAACTCATCTTCTTTTGAGTTAGTAGAAATATCAACATCAATATTACTTTTCTTATTAGAATATTTTGTTTCTTCCTCATTACTAGAAGTTTCAACATTTTCCTTAACTAAAGAATTATCATATTCAACCCATTTTCCACTTTTAGTTTTATAATGAACCGGAACAACATAATTTACGGCCATAAATGTTCCATCATCTAAACGAAAATGTTTTGTATATTTATCACGATTTTCAGTGATTTCTGATACTATATTTCCTACTTCTGTTCCATCACCTATATTAGAAAAATTAGGATTTGATGGAGTTTCATCACTGTTCTTACCTATGGTTTCAGCTAATACTTGTGTTGAGATTGATGATAAAAGTGTGATACACAAGATTATTGAAACAACTGACATAATTTTATTAATACCTTTTTTCATAGACTTCCCCTCTATTTAATATATTTTTGGTTTTCTACATTGTATTGTTAATTATCACCTCCGAGTAATTATATGTTCAATATTTGCAAATATTATATTCATTTTACTTAATGTGTTTATACACTGACAATTAATACGCATTCTATGCGTATTATTACGGAATTTGTATAATTTTGTCACTTAAAGTAATGTTATTCTACTATAATATAAATTAAATGTCAATATAAATAATAATTTTATTGTATAGTTATTATTACTGTTGTATTTGACTAATGATTAGAATAAAAATAGCTGCTAGCACTTGCTA
>JABLTR010054525.1_pt1 | contig 10990 bp, 12 predicted proteins | sample 7160071 | NCBI WGS metagenome assembly JABLTR01 (sample SAMN14651230, study PRJNA627086) | human gut metagenome | isolation source: feces | host: Homo sapiens
CCAAATCCTTTAGTAGCGTTAAACCATTTTACTGTTCCATTTGCCATAATATTTATTTCCTTTCGACAAAATTGTAAATCTCATTTTGCGAAAAGTGAATCTATAAAACTTTTACTCATGACAAAATCTACTTACTCATAGTAACACTAATTATACTTAATGTCAAACTACCCACATATTAATAAAATCCATATCTTTAAGACATGGATTTTATGAACTGTAGGGAAAGCAACTAATCTTTCCTCTACACAGTATAACATTTTGTTAAACTATTACAAGCTTAAATATTGCGGGAACAGAATTTGAACCAGTGACTTTCGGGTTATGTGCCCAATAAGATATCTAGCTGCTCAATCCCGTCTCACGCGCATAACACTACGAGTTTCTAAAGTCAAATTTTGAGTTATTTCAACTATAACAATTCAAAAAAAGCCACTCACAATTGAGCAGCAAAAGATGACAGGCGGCACTTTCGATGAACCTACCTTACGCCAAGTATAGCACATTATTTATTAATTACAAAAATATCGTAAAAGCCACTCCAAATTTAGAAAGTGGCTCACTTTAGAAAGGAGAGAGTTCAATCAGACCCTCTCAACGCAAGTATACCACTTTCCATTATTATTGCAAGTGCTTTCTTAAGTTAATAATAGTAAAAAGTCATTTCTTTTGACAGCGCTATCTTTTATTGGTATTCTTAAACTATCAATTACGAAGGAAATCCGAAATGGTTGGGAGAATATTATTAATTAGTGGGTTCGATTCCCGCCTCCTTCATTATTTATGCTATATTTCTAATATTAGACCACACTCTACTTAAATATAAAAAACCTACTAGCAACAAACTAGTAGGCTTTTTGTTAAAGAAATAAAGTTTAAATTGGCTCCCCGCATAATAAAATAAATGACATAAAGTATTTGCTTTTGCAAAACCACTCAAATTATTCCATGTCCATCAGAATATTTGATTCTATATAAAATTGGAATCCTCTCGCAAATGTATTAAAAAACATCCTGAAGTATTTTTCCAATTGAAATATCGCAAAACTTTCATTTTCTTCTTTCTTTTATTTCATTAAAAATAACAACATCTTTTCGAAAAATATGTTCACTCAGTACCTTACTTAATAACTGACTGATATTTCGATGAAAAATAGAAGGAACATTTGGGACAACATAATAATAAAGTCCTTTTTCTTTATAAATTGGATGCTCTATATCCGTGAAATGGCTCCCTTGAATAGCATTTCCTGCATCAGCAGCCACGTCAATAATTAATGTTCCTTTTTTTAACTGACTCTGTTCCAAGAGTGATAGGATCGGGTCGTTCTCAGTTCCAACTTCAATGCCATTAATAATGATATCATAATCCCTGAAATTCTTTTTAAAGACTGGCATGGTGTTACGATAAAACATCCGAATATTAGATGAAAATTTTGAGGCACTATTAAACGCTCCCTGAGAAACATTCCCAGAACCAAGAATCGCAATTTTCGTTTCATTATCTGGTAAAAATCCATACGAAGTAAAGGCATGAATTACTCCTGCAAGTCCTGCATAAAAGCTATTTCTATAAAATAACCCCTTGGGAATATTTGCACTAATGACTTCATTTTTATAAAAAATTCCTGGAAAATTATTATCTAAATCAACAACGACCAAATCTTTAGGAAAAGCTTGGTCGTTCATAAAGTTTTTACCTGAACCATGAGGATGAGTCCATCCAATTATAAGTTGACCAACTTTGATTGATGGATAATCAACAGGCTGAAGTAATTTCAACGAAAATATCGCATCGGATTTTGCAAAGACTTCTGCTCTAGAGGCAATAAGACATCCGACTTCCTTATAAGCATTATCTTCAATATCTAACATTTCTCCAAAACCTTCCTCTAATATCAATTCATTTTCAAAATCATTGATATCTTCCGGTAAGAGAGGGACACGTCGCTCTCCTGGGAAATTAGATTTTAGTATTCCTAAGATCATGTAACTTACCTCTTCTTTGTAACTTATTTCTAATTCTAAATCATTAATAAGCTCTTTTATAGGAATTTTTAGTTCCTTTTCCCAAGGTTTTTGCAAACTGTTGAAGTTTTAAAAAATTCGTTATGCTTCTTTACAGCCTGTCTTGTCTCTCTCGATAACAATCTTCCCCAAATCTATCCTTTTTTGAAAGGTGGGACCCTTTAACCAACTGTAACACTTTATTTGATAAATAGATAGGTGGTTAGCCTATAAATATTTCTTTTGACTGCTCCATTTCTCTTGTTCATCAGTCAATAGACTCATTATTCTTATTCACAAAAACCGATATATCTTATAATTTTTAGCAGTCTTATTTCATCAATATATTTAAAGTTTCATAATCCCCCTATAATTAGTGCTCGGACCATGTAACTTCAATAGTTTGTTTAAGAAAGAACTTACTTTAAAAATTCATGCCCTCATATCAAGAATCTATTCTAATAAATTTTTATGAATCATTATAAAGTTATTTTCAGTAGTTTAAAAAAGATAGTAAATTATATCTTTTACATTTTTTCACCATTTGTGACCCAAAGTTTTTTCACAATGATAGATTCATTATTTTTGGTTTTATTAATCACAAAGGTTAATAAAATAAAACTTAATATTGTCCCCTCTCTAATATATATAGGGAGTTTAAATACTAATGATATGGATAATGAAATCAAAATACTAAGAATATCAACACCATAGCGATAGTAGGAAAATGATTTATTATACTTTTCCACTAATAGAATACAACATTTTTCAATTGGAAATTTAAGTATCCCATAATATAAAGAACGACCCGTTCCATAACCAGCAATGATTGTCCCAACAATGAACACGATAATTGAAAGAAAATAACTTCCAACCTGAACTTTAAACAAAAGATGGTATAAAAATAAATTTTGACACTACCAAAACAAACTAATGAAACTATCATAAAAAGATATTCTGGGATTTTCTTATTTTTTTCTATAAAAAAACATGCAATTAAAAATAATAGGTTTACAAGTGTTGTAATAGTTCCCACTTCAATTTTAGTAAGCTCAGAAATTGCAACGTTCATTGAATTAAAACTACTCACTCCAACTGCTGCTTTTATTGTTAAGCTAATCCCAAATGCTGCAACCATATAATATAAAAATGATAATAAATATTTTTTACTCTTCAAAATAAATTCTCCTTTTTTTCTAATTAACAGTTTAGGTTATTTTTGGTAGAATATATATGAGATATCTCATATAGGAGTAAAAATGGAAAAAATATCTTTTCAAGATTTCTGTAAAAATGAAACTTTGCACTACTTGCCAAAACTTCCCAAAAATGTTTTAGATGCTTCTTTTATTGTTAATTTTAAACACAACGAAACCATTATTCATGAGAATGAACCACTTAAAAATATTTACTATATTATTGATGGTAAGGCTAAAATAACAGATATCCAATATAATGGGAAATCTATTTTGCTTCAATTCTTAAAGAATAAGGATTGGATAGGCGAATTAACAATTTTAGGAGTTGAAGAGGAAACTAAAAATGTAACTGCAATTGGAAATCTCACTTGCCTTATGATTCCCTTGAACATAGTAGAACGATATTTACTAATTGATATAAATTTTTTTAAAGAGCTAAGTGTCTTTCTTTCGAAAAAGTTATTGGACAGAACTAATCACTTTTCAAAAAATCAAAGTTACGAATTAAAACATCGATTGGCCACTTTTTTATTAGAATCTTCAAACAATGATATCTATCAAGAATCACATATTGTTGTTGCTGAGTACCTTGGTGTTTCCTACCGTCACCTCCTGCAAATATTTAGTGATTTTAAATCTTTAGGATACATAGAAAAAATCGGGAAAAATAATTATAAAATTAATCATCAGAAATTAATGGAAATTTCGATTAAATAATACGATATACTATGTTCGGAATCATGATAATATTTTTTATAATAAGGAGTCCAATTACAAGAAAATCCTGTCATTACTGACAGGATTCTTTATTTTTTATATAGTTGTAATCTTTCATTATTTCTTATTTGGATAGAAAATTTTTTTCGAGAATTAATCCAAATAACTTCTCGCTGAACAAGTAAACTTATCCCAATTGAGAATAACATGAAATTTTCGTTGTCACGAACAAAATAAGTAAGAGCTCCATGACCAATGATATAAATTAACCATAGTACTATGGTTACGATATTTCCCTTCCGCATGACTATCTGATTCTTATTAGTCCAAATTATTGTATATTTAGCTCTTAACCACCCTAAAAGGCTTGGAAATAAAATGTCTCCTAAAATTATTATAGTGATTAACGAAACATTCCATTTCATTCCAGAGGATTGAGTTGCAACTAAAGAAAGACCAATAATTATAATAATAATATAATTTTTCGTTCTATGTTTAACCATTTGCTCAGATAATTGTCGATAAAGGACGAAAATAATTGTACTTATCGTTAGTATTATTTGAATCATAATTTTGAAATCCTTTCAATTTTTTTGTTAATATCATCTACTTTTTTTCTATTACTAAAATATGAGTATAAGAACGCCAAACTAAAGGTTAACAGCCATGCCCATGTAAATTTTAGGAAATCATTAAGTGTAAAAATATCTCCCATTATCATACAAGCAGAAAATGCTATGGTATAGCTTGTCACCGCATTTACTGATAAATAAAGTAAATCTGGGAGCCTAAAATTTATTCGCGTAATCCGTGATAATATGGCTTGAATGGAACTAAGAACAAAAATAAGAAAGACCTCATCTATATCAAACCAAAATTTATAATAAGTGCTGTAGATTATCATTGCAATTGATGCAATAGCTATTCCTTTAATAGCTGAAGAAACATACTTCATATTTCACCTCTTTCTATTTCTGATATCTTCGCATTTATATTTTTTAGATAGGTCTTACTCACGGGAACTTTTATGTTCCCAACCTGAGCTTTAATCCCTAAAAAGATATCCGTATCAAGTTTTTCAAGCCTATCAAAATTTATTAGAAATGATCTTGAAACACGGATAAACTTATTTCCTAGCCTTTTTTCTAACTGATATAATGGTGAGCGCATTTTGTAAACTTTTTTCTCAGTCCCTAATTCTAAATAATTCTTTTGAGCTTTTATATACAATAACTCTCGTCTTTGCAAAAAAATTATTCCTTCAACAGTAGCAAAAGATATTCTTTCATCAATTTTTTCAGCGAGTGAGGAAAAAGCTAATTCATTGGGTGCATATATTAATACTTGAACTTCGGTTAAAGTTTCATCAATTTTCTTTATTATTTTCACAACTTTATTTTACTTAATAAATTACAGATAAACAAGTGATGCTTAGGGACGATATGATAAAATTTAGGGACGAAGTATGTCATTTTATACACGTATTTTTGATATACTATATTTAAAAAGAAAGCGGATGTATTATGAATAAAGAATTACTTGATAAAATTAAAGAAGCTTCTAAAAATGAGCCTAAGAGTTTGGAACAACTATTTATTAAATGGATGGAAGAGTTGGGCGAAGCTTCACAAGCCTTTTTATCAAGTCAAAAAGCTTCTGGAAACCGATATAAAGACCTTAGCCTTGATGATTTTAAAGAAGAACTTATTGATACACTTCTAGTTAATTTGGATTTAATTTATAAAGTGGGGATGACTGATTCAGAAATGGAGAATATTGCTCAGAAAAAAATTAATAAATGGATTGAAAAACAAAATATGTGATTGATATTTTTGAAATCGAGGTAGGAAAATTGCTTTAATTTTTTTAATATGAACTCCTTACCAAGAGAAAAAGGACTTTTATTAAAGTCCTTTTTAAGTAAAATATACAGTTGCTCCATCATAATGATTAATTTAGCAGATAATTTATCCTAACTTCTAGTTAGATTCTTATAATATCCTCCTATATTCTAATTTAGTATTACTTAGTCTAACTTGTTCCCTCAACCCCTAATATGAATTTTTAATTAGAGTCTCGCTTGATCTCTTCTATTTGTTATTCTTTGTTAAGTGCTTCTTTATCAATAATTTCATCTGTTATATTCTAATTCAACATCGTTATTTGTGCTTTAAACCAATTAGTTAACCCTTCAACAAATCAAACTCTCATTATCATACTAAATGGCCTCACTTGATAAACTAGGACATCTTTATCGTGAATGTTAAAGTCAGTTTGTTTTCTTTCAATTTTAAGAACCACTTATAATATTTCATAGAAATATTGCAAAAATATGTGGAGAATAGATACCTAAAATATGATTTCATTAAATGATGGCTAAGTCCATATTGGATAAATTATAGCTTATCTCTAAATAAAAACGCTAGGACTGATTCCTAGCATTTTTTAATGTTCATGTTTGGCTTTTGCAGTTTTAAGTGTCATTTAATTTCTTTGTTCATCCCATTTTCAGCAAGTGCAAGCCAGTTTTTTAATTCTTTAATATCTTCAACATTGGCAAAATCTCTGATATACCTACGAGACTGTCTGCGAGCAGTGTCATGTTTCGTTTTATAAAGGTTTTTAGCTTCCCATTTTCGATTTGCTTTTAATTTTTCTAACATATTATTATATTTTAACACAAATAAACGGGCAATTCACTAATAATATTATTATTATATTTTAGGATATTAATCATACTTTTATCATAATAATCATTTTATTCTTTGATAAATCTCGCGACAATTTTAGAACATTCTTCAAAGTCATTGATACCGAGATTAAGAGCTGTCAATTCGTGTAGGAGTTGAACAACCTGCTCGCGTTCGTACATTTCAAAGTTATTTGTATTACCTAAACCTTTAGGCATTACATTATAGTTAGTTCCTCCGCGCCCCTTTACTCTAACTACTGATGGCTCAATACCGTGTATGTTTGGCATATCAAATTCTTTTCTGTAAGTCATAGTATAATTCTCCCCTAATATAAGCCATTGTTTCAGTATTAATTATTCAAACGTCTCTTATAACTGAAATGCTATTTCGGCGCCACTTCTTCACTAGGGGATTTGTTGCTGACAAATTCATTATTAAGTTGTTTGAGTCTATGTTCTACTAATACTAATCTAGCTGTCATATATCTTTTATTTGTTACTAATTGTCTACTTATGTGTGTTTGCTTTAAGTTACGATAACGTACCTTAAAACAAACACCATTACATTCTACCGTAACGGTAGTCAAAAATCAAATATAAACTGTACTAGACTTAGTTCTTCCAAGTTATAACGTTTGTTAAGTCTTTCTAACAATGTTTCTTCTTCCAATTTTTAGGTGCTCATAAAAAAGGACTCCTTACAAAGTCCTTTTTTTATTTTTTAACTTGCTTTTTAGCCATCAAGACCGAAATCAAAAGAATCGCTAAACCAGTTACCATTGTAGCAATCAGAGATAACTGCGATTCACCAGTTTCTGGCAATTGGTTTTCTGACGCAGGATTTTCAGATTGAATCTTCTCAATAGTGATTTTTTCATCATTTTTTTCTGAAGCTTTTTCTTTATTCTTATCATCTTCTGATGGCAATATAGTTGACTCTTTATCTTTAACTGTTACTTTAGCTATACTAGTGACCCCATCATAAGTGTAAGACACATCATAAACACTGGCTTTACTTGTATGTACTTTAGAATCATCAACCGTGAGTTGACTGAAATCAACTTTGTGGCCATCTTTATCAAATGCTGAATCAAAGTTTTCTTCTGCTTTCCAATTGTCACCTACGTAAATGCTTGAATCATGAACATTTATAGCTGTTTGTCTATTTTTAACAGATACTTTAGCTGTACTCGCCATACCATCATAAGTGTAGGTCACATCATAGATACCTGGTGTATTTAGGTCAAGTTTTGAATCATCAACCGTGAGTTGACTGAAATCAACTTTGTGGCCATCTTTATCGAAAGCTGAATCGAAGTTTTCTTCCGCTTTCCAAGTATCTCCTACATAGAGGGTAGAATCATGAACATTTACAGCTGTTTGCCTATCTTTAACAGATACTTTAGCATTACTTGTCACGCCATCAAAAGTATAAGTGACATCATAAACACCAGTTGTAGTTATGTCAACTTTTGAATCGTCTACTGTCATTTGACTGAAGTCGACTTTGTTTCCGTCTTTATCAAGTACTGAATCGAAATTATCTTCTGCTTTCCAAGTATCACCTACGTAAATACTTGAATTATGAACATTTACAACTGCCTTTAGTTCTCCAACTGTAATTTCAGTTGATAGTTTCTGTGATAACTGAGGTGAGCCGGTTGGCAGTGTCGCTGGAATAATAAACCAATCTAACTTATCACCAGAGGCAAAAACTTCTCCATTAGGTAATGTAAAAGTAAAGGTATAATAGTCCTTATTCAACCGTGTTATTGAATAATTGAACATTTGATTTCCACTTACGGTATTTTGATTATAAACCTTATTATTAAGGGAAAACATTGCTGCACTAGAATAAATCAATTCTATTTTTTGACCTGTATTAGTTTCACCATATGCTGGTAAAGTTCCAGTAATCACAACATCCTGTGATGTTATTGGATTGATATTTGCTGATTCTACATTTGTTTGATTTAGTTTTACTGTAATTTTTGCCTTCTGAGTTAATCCACCATAGGAATAAATGACTTCATAAGTTCCTTCTTTATTTGTATCAATATTAGAGGCATCTACTGTAACTTGACTAAAATCTAAGTCATTCCCATCAACATCGGTAGCAGAAACAAAATTATCTTGAGGCTTCCATTTATCGCCTGTATAAATGGTTGAATCTTTTATATTAAGCGTCGATTGATCAACTTTATAGATGTAGGTAACTGTTTGTGTTTGGTCTGTTAAAGTCCCTGTGACGTTTCCTTGAACGTTTTTGAAGACGTAACCAGCAATGGACTTTTGTTCTGTTGTATAGGGGTCTCCAATATCTCCCGATTTTACAACATCTGCAGAAATCTTATTACCATTAGTGTCTAAATATTTAACGGTCAAATCAGCTGCTTTATTTGATATTGGCTGCCATACATAAGTGTCATTTTTAGGATTTAAATTAAAATTTTGTGTTAATTCCTTACTTGTCCAGACATCTTTACCATTTGGATTTTCATTAGTACCTGAACCTATATTTTCCCATTTCCCTGAGTATTCATTATTTGGCAAAATTTCTGGAAGTTCTACATTTGTATCATCTGTGCCCCAAATCCTAAATTTATCACTTAATTTCAACGACTTTAAGGAATTTGTGTTTTGGAAAAACAATGTCATTACGTACTTATTATAAGATGAAGATGGCAATTTGGTCATATCAAATCCTGTTAGATCAAGCTCTTCTAAAGAAGAATCTCCCATGAACACACCTTGAGTAGCATTCAGTGGTGTTACCCTCCAACGGGATAAATCTAAATTTTTCAATTTAGACATGGTTGAAAAAGCATAAGTAATATTAGTCATGCTTGAGGTATCCCAATTGGATACATTCAATGATTGCATATTTGTTGCTCCATTAAATAGTGAAAAAATATCTACTACTTTTGAAACATCCCATGAAGTTAGGTCAAGACTTGTCAAGCTTGAACAACCCCCAAAAACTCTTTGCATTTTAGTAGTTTTCGACGTATCTAATTGCTCAATTCCTTCAATATCAGTTACATTACTTAGATAATCAAATAAATTATTCAAACTATCACTTGCTATAATTGGTCCATCTAAATGTATACTTTTAATTTGAGATCGCCACTGAAACCAAGGACTACTACTCGTACTTCCATTTGGGTTAAGGGGTGTATCAGAAAACTCACCAGCACCAATATATAATGTACCATTTGAATCAATTCGCCAAGCTGAGGTACCAAAGCTTCCAGAAGCTATATCATCGGATGTGATACTTTCTTCACTCAAAGTACTTGTATCTCTTTGTGCTTGAGCGGTAGTAGTTAAAAGTTCTTTTTGTGTATCTTCTTTACTTTGATGTAACACTTGATTTTCATTAGTAGTAGAATCGCTGATTGTGCTATTATAAGTTGTCGAGAGAGGACTAGATTGGGGTAGTAAATTATTAGTGCTCTCCGAAGATTCTATAGTTGAAGTTTCTTTTGTAATCACAGAACTTGTTTCTGAAATAACTCGGATTGTCGGTGAAAGAGTCCCAAGTAACATTGTACTTAAAACAAAACCACAGGTTATTTTTTTCATTGATTTATCTCCTATTTGTTGATTTATACTAGAGTAGTATCGTTCTAGTGCAAAGTAAGATTATTTTGCTTTGAAAATTTTTAACATATTTTTATAACTACAATCTACATTCGAAAAGCAATTGATTAAGTCTGAATCAGAGAGGTACGGTAATTCTCCAAAACTTACATTTTCATAATAACTAAATTTGTAGATATTATTTAGGTTTAAAAAACTATCACTTCTTAGTTAATCCCCTAACTGAATTAGTCTTCATTTCATGTACTAACCACCCTTGAGATAATCTACACATTTCGAATTTTTGTTTCTTATTTAAATTTTCAAAAATAAACTCGGCAAGACTATCTTCACTTTTTTCTTTAAGATATATTTCATCAAATCCCATTAAATATCTCGGTGTAACATCAAAGTACTCAGCCAATTCTAATAATCGAATTGCGGAAGGCATCGTTTTACCTTTGTAGTTACTCAATGCATTTCTAGAATATCCTAGTTCTTTCTCAATTTGATTAAAAGATTTATCCGAAGCTTCTGCAAGATTTTTTATCCTCCCATAAAAGTCCATTTTTTCCATCTCAAATCCTTTCAAAATTCATTTTTTGTTTTACGAAAAATTAAGGTTTTCTCGAAAGCTCTGTGATGTTCTTGATATAAAAATACTTATAAATGCCTATACTTGGCTAAATTTTAAATATTTTGTGGTAGTGTAAAATAAGTTGTGTAAACACAAAAAGGAATAAATCCGTTATAGTAGAGTTGCGAAACATTACTAGAAAGAGATTTATTCCTA
>JABLTR010109419.1_pt1 | contig 10988 bp, 7 predicted proteins | sample 7160071 | NCBI WGS metagenome assembly JABLTR01 (sample SAMN14651230, study PRJNA627086) | human gut metagenome | isolation source: feces | host: Homo sapiens
CCTTAAATAAAAAAGGAATAGCAACATTGGCTGTCATCCTGCGACTAAATAAACATGGTTTATTACCAATAATAAGAGTCCGGGCTCAATGTCCCACTTGTTTATGCATGAAAGGATGACGGCACATATAGATATGCGGGGTGGAAATAAATCCGCTATACCTCCTCCCGTGCCTGTAATGTATTGCTATTCCCTAAAAGAATTATAAAACTTAAAGTGGAGGGGCACAACATTTTTCATTACTTGTTTGTGCCTTGAGCGAAGCGAAAGGAATGATAAAAAATATGAATCGTTTAAAATTTAATAGGGACATTCTTTACATCTCTGTTATATTATTATGTGGATTTTTGCTATCTATCTATTTGGGTTCCTTCAAAACCGGTTATTATATTGATGAATATTTGACTTATGCATACAGTAACTGTAAAGATTTTGGTTCAGCATTCACTGATCACAATTTCGTTACAGAAAAAGCATTTATAGATACCTTTTCTGTTGCGCCACAGCATCGTTTTGATTATAAAATGGTTTGGAATAACCAAGCCGCAGATGTTCATCCGCCCTTATACCACGTATTAATACATACAATCTGTTCTTTCATGCCTGGTACATTTTCAAAATGGCAGGGCCTTAGCGTTAATATTGTATTTTTTCTGCTTATATTATTTGTAACTTATAAAATGGTTTATATTTTATGTAAAAACAAAGAACTTGATTTTCTTATATGTGTTTTTATGGCATTAAACCCCACGCTCTTACATTCTGTAACTTTTATCAGAATGTATATGATGTGTTCTTTTTTTATTGTATTTCTCACATACTTAATTGTCTGTCATATTCACTTAAATAGCGATAACGTACTATTTTATATAAAATTAATACTAACAATTATCTTTGGTTCACTTACACACTACTATTTTATTATATTTGCATTTTTTATATGTTCAATTTATGGTATATACCTTATCTACAAACGATACTTCAAAGATCTAATAAAATGTATATTATCAGCACTGTTAGCGGCAGCAATAAGTCTTATGGTTTTTCCACACATGATAGACCATATTTTCAAAGGTTATCGCGGGGAACAAACCTTTAGCAACCTGTCAAACAGTAATTTGATAGAATGCATAAACAACTATATAAAAATAATCGTTAATGATTTTTGGGGATTGGAAGCCACCAAGATAATTCTATTATTTGTAATGCTCTTTTTTCTATCCGCTATGCTTATTGCTATATTCAAGCATAACTTAAAAGAATACATGCTATACTTTAAAAACGGTCTTTTACTAATAATATTATCTGGAATCTGTTACTTTACGTTGGTTGCAAAAATATCTCCATCCACTACCGAACGATATATTTATCCTATTTATCCTTTAATACTTCTCTGCATTTTCGTAGTAACCGGCCAATCTATTACCTATATCTTTAAAAAGAGGCCTTCGTTAATTATTTTTGGCACATTACTAATTTCTCTAACGACTTTTGGATATAGAACACATACTATGCCTAATCTTTATCTAAATTCAAAAGACCGCATTAATATTGCCATGCAATATAAGGATAATACATGTCTCTATATTTACAAGGCTACCTACCGTATTTGTGACTCTTATGTTGATATTCGGCGCTACAACAGAATATTATTTATGTGCACTGATAATGATGAAGAAATTATATTAGATAACAGACTTAAAACTGAAAAGTCCCTTATAGTTTATGTTGATTTAGGTCTGGATACCGAAAATTTACGTAATCAAATACTAGAACAAGGGTCCTACCTGAATAAATATACTTTATTATATTCCTACGGATATGTTAATGTATATTATTTTGAATAATTGGCAAGCAAATGCTCTATAACTATTGCATAAAGTTAACGTTTTTGTCAATTTGCTAATGACCATAGGATATTCTACCCAGGAAGGTCTAACTCAGATTTTATATCTTTTTTCAATATATCTCTTACCAAAAATCTGCGGCCGCTTTCGCTGATGGATCTGCGAAAGCGGCCCTTGTTTTTAGTGTGTTAATTTTTGAACTTGCCGAGTGGAAACAAGCCACTGTGCAGTTCAACTATCACATCGCAGTAGAAAAGATGTTCTACTCCGTGCCTTATCAGTATATCAAAAATAAGGTCGATGCGCGTATAGCAGATACAACGATTGAAATTTTTTATAATCACAAACGAATCGCCTCCCACCGCAGGCTCTATGGCCGAAGCGGTCAGTATTCCACTGTTACGGAACATATGCCGCAGGATCACCAGAAATATCTGGAATGGAACGGCGACCGTTACCGCAGAGGGGCAGATTCGATTGGAATTAACACAAGTAAGGTTGGCGATGGAATCCTTACCTCCGGCAGGGTTGAACAGCAGTCCTACAGAAGCTGTATGGAGGTGCTGAGACTGGCAGAAAAGCATTCGCCAGCAAAACTGGAACAGGCATGCACAAAGGCACTCACCTATTCAAGAAAACCCAGCTACAAAAGTATCAATAACCTGCTCGCTGCCATGAAGGAAGTTCCGTTTGAGGACCGTTTTGGTATGCTGGTCGATGTTGAATACAGTAGCCGCAAGAATAACCGGCTGAAAAGGCTGATTCGTTCAGCAAAACTGAAACAGCCCGATGCAAGTATAGTAGCGATTGACTACCAGTCCGGTCGCTCAATGAGGGAAGTATATGGTCTGGCACAATCTAAGTAACGATAACAGGTGGCTCTCGCCACACCGGACTGGCGGCCCCGCCGCACCGTAATAATCATTTTGATCTAAAGTAAACGCACGTACTCGCAATAACACAAGCCGCGAAACAGCTGTGTTTAAATTTATTGTTTGGGTTTCCTGATATTTTCTGGAAGAATTTCTGATTAAGGAAGTAAAGTTTCTATAATGCTTTAATTAAGTAAAAGCTCCAACTTTAATTTTTTGCTTGGATCTGGCATCTCTGTTGCATCATTTTAGACCAGAGCATCCGCTCTTCTGGCTCAGGCGTCCTTTACGGTATCGTAAAACAAAAATTTTTCCGGCCTACTGCATTGAGACAGGCAATATCAGCGATATTAATCGATACGGAGCACCGCCCACTGGGTTCACTGTTTCAGCCAAGACCAATAAGCCTTCATATGGCAGGTTCCATCTCAAGTCGTTTTCTTTTCGGTACGTGCTATGGTGCGTTTACATTCTACCCAACGTAAAGTCCGATCTTGCTCCAGATTGCACTTCGGAACAAAACCCATTATAACACAACAATCGCAGCACTAGCGGTTTTAATAATTGGCCCTTGTGTTACAGTGCTGGCTGCACCAAGTTTCTACATCATCACTTGTACGCCTTTAACATACTGATCAGCTCAGCCCACTGCTTTAATCTAACTTAATCAGCGACTAAGCCGACCTCTGTTCTCATGACTAACCTTCTGACATTCCCATCTATTAATTACAAATCTACCAGGGTTACTAAAGTTTATTACCTTTGCATAATTTCCAACAGCCGTCGCATTCTCCGGTATATCTTTAGTAACAACACTTCCCGCTCCTATAGTAACATTATCTCCTATTTTAACATCTTCTACTATACAGACGTTTGGACCAATATAAACATTATTTCCTATCATCGCAGCTTGGCCTTTATTTGAACCAATTGTTGTAAATTGTGATAGATTGCAATTATTACCTATTATAGTTGTAGAGTTTATAACTATTGGACCACCATGTCCTATGTAAAGACCGAACCCAATCTCTGTGGTTCGCGGAATTTGTATTCTTTGTTTACTGCGATTTATTATCCATAAAACATATCCCACATACTTAAGCACTCCCTTATCGTGACATAATCTAAATGCACATTGCCATCTTATTGTACTATTTTTTAAGTATGCCTTTATAAATGTCTTATAATTGCTTTTCCCATAATACCTAGTTAAATCACTTTTAATATATGTTATACTATTTTCCATATAATCTTTCTTTCCTTGCACTATTCTTCAAGTAAATATTTTTTCGCATCTTTTACAAAACTTACTGCAATTAATATAATTACAGCACCAATTGGAAAGGCTGCTATTATACTAACAGATTGTAGATTGCTCATAGAGCTCTCTGAAAAAGCTAGAGCAATCGGTAATAGTATCAACAAAATACACCAAATTAATTCAACCAATTTATGTGGTTTTCTAACCCCTAATTTCCTATAGCTATAACAAGATGCAATTAATGCAATCGAATCAAATGAAGTAGCATAAAACGCCATCATAGTAATAAGAAGAAGTCCTAAAATAAATGGAGCACATGGTAACGTATTGATTATCGATATTATTACTTCATATAAATCCCCAGTTTGCTGATATGTAGCAAGAAAGTCAGCTGCCCCTGATACCTGTTTACTTAGCGAATAATTTCCTAATATAATAAAGCTGATAATCGTTGAACCTACACCGAATATATAGCCACCTATTATCGTCTGCCGCACGGTTCTGCCTTTTGATATACTGCCGATAAAAAATGGTGCAGCTACGCACCAGACCATCCAATACGCCCAATAAAATATTGTCCAATTTTGAGGAAAAGATGTAGTACGCTGTGGATCCGTAAATGTTGACAGTTCGAAAAAGTTTTGTAACATTCTGCCCAAAGCGGAGAAACCCGTTTCGATAATATATCTGGCTTCGCCGCCGAAAATCAGTACAAAAGCCAACAAGGCTAAGAACAGATAAACACACGACTTAGCTAAAAGACTAATGCCTTTAAAACCGCGTAACAACGAATAGGTATAAATAAAGCATGTGATGATTAGTATAACAATTGTAACAATAGATTTATTAAACTCCACATGAAATAGTTCATTAATAACATTAGCCATAAGAGGGGTCGCCAAGCTGAATGTTGTTGCAGTGCCTGCCAATAAGGCAAAGACAGCTAAAAGGTCAATTAATCTTCCGATAATTCCATCTGTATGTTTTCCCAGGATGGGTCGGCACGCCTCTGAATACTTCTGACGTTCTCGTTGCCGTACATGTAACATAAATCCAAAAGCCACTGCAAGGACTAAATAAAATCCCCATGGAATTAAGCTCCAATGGAATATTGGATATACGCTAGCCCAATCCTGCATACTGCCCATTTCAGCAATATGCGGATCAGAAGCATATAGTATCCATTCCGAAAAAGAATAAAAAAGGATATCCGCAGCTAACCCCGCAGTGAACATCATCGACCCCCATGCAAAAAAAGAATACTTCGGTTTTTCATTCTTTTTGCCCAATCTAATACTTCCATATCGTGAGCACGCTATAAAGACTGATAAAAGAAAAACACATAAACCGATTGCCAAATAATAAGTACCAAATGTATCCCCTAAAAAAAAACGTATTTTACTTAAAACCTCATTTGACTGCTCAGGTAAAGAAAAAAACAGTACACATAAAATAACAATCACTATAAATGGCAATAGTGTAATCATCCAGTCTATTTTTTTGTATTCAATCGGATCACTTGGTTTTAACATTTTTGTATCCATCTTATTACCTCCAGATTACAGTAAATTTTTATAGGTACTGTCCAACTCAGCAAGTTCACTAATGCTGTCAATTTCAATAATATCCCCGAACTGCATTTCCATAATTCCTAGTTTATAATCCTTTGGATGACAAAATAATGCAACGTCATCCCAATATATTTGCCGGTTTCGTTTTTCTTGAAATTCCAAAATCAAATGTTCTCTAAGTTTTTTTCCATCCTCTGCTGTCCAGCGTGATATACTGAACAACTGCCATCCCTGTTTTCCACCAGTTCTACTACAGGCGGTAACTATACCGCTTTCTACGCTCAGCAACCATTCATCTGTATCTCTTTCTGTCCATATACAGTTATATCCTGAACGAATAAAGTTCGGTGTTAAAACCTTATCATTATAGATTATTTGATCACCATCCAGTATAATAGCATCTTCAATATACTCTTTTGCCACATATAAGGAAGCTATATTATTAGATGTTTCATAATATGGATTTATTATCAGTCTTACTTCAGGGAACTCCTGCTCTAGTATTTTAAATTGCTCTTTTAGATACCCTACAACGATGTATATCTCCCTAATACCATTCTTTAAAAGTCCCCTTATAGCGGTATCAATTATTCTAATTCCATTAACACGGACAAGGGGTTTAGGAATTTGAAATGTTAATGGACGCATACGGCTGCCTACCCCTGCTGCCATAATAATGGCTCTTTTTACTTTGTGCATTAATAGCTGGTCTCCTTTTACTTTAAAAGTTCTTTTTGGACAATTCTATAATAATCTTTGGCATATCGATACTGGCGTAAAGAATATTCCCCGAATTCAACACCAAGATCCCTCTTATATTCGCACCAATTGCTCCATAATAAGCCGCATGCTGCAATATAACAATAAATCTTTATTCTGGTTTCAAACGAACACCCTTCTGTAAAATATGCATCTATTAATTTGTCAGTCTGACGTTTATTATAGAGTGAATATATGCAAAACATTGCAATATCTATATGAGGATCCTGCATACCTGCATATTCCCAATCAATCAGGTAAATTTTCTCATTTCCAGTCTCGTCTTTTATAAAGAGGAAATTATCAGGTACGGCATCTATATGTGTCAAAACCATTTTTTTTCTGTGCTCCTCAATGAACCCCTTTAATGAAAACACATTATCTTTAGTCTGTCCATAATCTTTATATATGGAATGTCTCTCCCTCCATAACGATTCATAAAATTCGATCTGTCCAAAAATATCAAATTCGTGCTGTACTTTCAAACCCATCTTATGAAATTCACGCAAATATTTCATGCATTTTTTTACATCTTGCAAATCCGTTGGATCGCAGACTCTGGCATTTTCCAGATACTCTGTGATCTTAAAGCCATTATTAGCATTAATATATATCACATTATCACAAATATGTTTATCAGCAATTACTCCGTAGACTGCAGCCTCCTGCCTTCGATCAATAAGCTGATCTGTACCTTCACCCGGGATCCTCATTATATATCGATTTTCCTTGCATCTAAACAGAAAAGATCGATTCGTCATTCCTTTTTTTAACACGGTAATATCTGTTATATCACTTGCATGAGCATTCAATGTACTGCAAATAATTTGTATAGTCTCTGTTCTTAACTGATTGGAGTTATTATCCATCTCACGTAATTGCTCATAAGTATTAATTTCCACCACATCAGCAGAATGTACTACTTTTGCAGATACAATCATTTTATCCTTTTGAAAAAGCGCCTCCTCCCAAAATGCATTATCATAACGATTATCACTGCATAGTTTAGCCATACTATATCTGACAATTGCAGCTTGTTCTTCTAATAGATAACATATCCCCACCATAGCGTTACCGCCCGTGGATGACGAAACCATGACCAGTTCCATCTTCCGATTAACCCGAACAGTGCTTTCATTATTTACCAAATCACTAACCATATACCAAGAATATAATTCATATTTATTAAATGGATTTATATCACACCATAAATCACAAGGAATAATATATGTATTGGATATATGATCTAATACTAACTTAAGCGAGTGCAAATTATTTTTAGATGCATAACATGGGTTGACTATAAGTTCCACTCCATACTCGTCAATGAGATATTCATATTGTTCTTTCAAAAACCCTACAACAATAAATATCTCACTAATACCTGCATCGTGAAGTTGTTTGATAAGCCTCTCAATTAGGGGTTCTCCATTAACCTCAAGCAACCCTTTAGGTATTTCCATATTAATAGGCACCATGCGCATTCCAAACCCAGCGGCAAGAATGATTGCATTCCTAGGTGCTTTTTCTTTTAACTCAAATAAAGTTTTAGCCGTTAGCTGGAGTTCTTCATTTATATAATTGTTCTTTATAAGGGTTTTAATTGAGTGATTTACTGTCCCCAACGAATGCCCGCTAATTTCTGCTAAAATCCTTTGATTTATAAAGGGTTCTTTTAGCAAAGCACGTATAATATCATATTCTTGTATGTTCATATAATTCATTTTCTCCTTTTTCCTGAACGCATAGATAAACTCCCTTGTAGGATTCGTTATCCAAATTATAATTTCTTTTCAAAAATCTCCGAATCACGTACTTCATACACTCTATCACAATTTTGAATTGTTGATAAACGATGAGCTATAATAATCATAGTTTTTTCACCTTTAAACTTCTCTATTGCTTCCATAACTGCTAACTCTGTATTTGTATCAAGAGCTGAGGTGGCTTCGTCTAATATCAAAATATCTGGATCATGATACAATGCTCTCGCTATCCCTATTCGCTGCCGTTGCCCGCCCGATAGCTGCACACCTCTTTCCCCTACTATTGTATCCAATCCTTTATCTAGACCTTGGATAAACTTATCTAACTGGGCCTGCTTCAATGCCTTCCACACTTTTTTATCATCGATTTCCTTATATCCAAATGCTATATTATTTCTAACTGTATCATCAGATAGATAAATAGTCTGGGGTATATAACCTACCAGATTTGCCCATGCTTTTTTATTTTCTAAAATATCAATACCATCTACTAAAATTACGCCCTGTTCTGGATTCAACAGGCCCAGAATCAAATCTACAAATGTGGTTTTTCCAGCACCTGACGGTCCAACAATAGCTACTGATTCTCCTCTGTATATTTTCATGAAAACATTTCTAAAAACGTATTTTTCTTTTCCAGGATATCTAAAACTTAAACTCTGTATTGTGATGTCTTGTTTAAAATATATGACATCTCCTCCACAGTAAGATTTTGGTTCATTCCGTTCAATTTTGTCTTGTGTATATATTAAATCATTACATATCTTATTCATAGAAGGCATATTAAACATTATTGTATTAAGGCTATTATTTATTCTGTTTGCTGATGGAAGAATTCGGTAGGCTGCAATAATAAAAACAGATAGTTGCGGCAAGGTCTCCCTCATATCCACACCTGATAAAACTTTAATAATTACAACTAACATTACTACGCCAATTGTTAAGGTCTCCAAAATACCCTTTGGCATTTGCCCTAGTACCTGAAATTTTAATTGGGCTGTTGCATATTTCAAGTAATTTTCTTCATACTTGTCCACAAAAAAATCAGTCTTTTCCGACACCTTTATTTCTTTTATTCCGCCAAATCCCTGATTTAACCATTGAATCATTTTACCACTGGCATACTGATAATCCTTGCCATACTTCTGCGTCTTTTTGCGGAATATTTTTACAAATATAATAGCACACCCACCTACCAAAATTAATATAGACAATGTCATAAGAACATCCGTATAAAGCAGGTACATACCTAAAGTCAGCACTACACAAACCTCTGTGATTATTTGCAAAGAATTAAGAACAACCAGAAAACATCTGTTTACATCTTCATTAATAGTTCTGACAAGAACAGCGGAATTCTCAGTTGTATGAAATAAATACGGCATATTCATGTATCGTTTCATAAGTTTCGCAGCTAGGGTCTTTTGGTTATAATAAATAAACTTATATTGATAATAATACATAAAAATTAAATATACATTTTTTAAAACATAGACTATAATCAGGCTTATCCCAAGGAAAGCAATCAAACCATCTGTATTGCTTATTTGCAATAATTTCATTACATTAATAAACAAGTTATTGTTTTGTAATTTTTCTCCATCTATCAATAGCTCCGCAAAAGGCAGAACCATTGATACACCAAGGAGTTCAGCGATTGCACCTCCCAGAATAATAAATAATAACAAGAAGAGATGTGCCTTTTGTTTTCGTGAAAACAGTATATCTAAATTATTCTTAATATGCTTCATCTTACTACCTAACTTTCATCAATTTCAAAAATGTATTTACAACTGCCATTTTGGCCTTATGCCTTTTATCATAATGTTTCACTCGTAGTTCGCCATCAAAATAATAAGGGCATTTTGTTAGACAATTATCGTAATAATCCAATATCTCTTGTGCTTTTAAATTTTCTTTTAAAAACGATAAATCTTTCAGCATCTTCTGCTTATAATTGTCCAGCACCTCACTTCCAGCAGGATAACAACTTTTCCATACTCCATCTGTTCCCATTACTGAAAGTCCCTGTCTGTCAACTATCCCCCAGTATTCAATAGTCTGGCTCAAAGTAATATTAAATTCTCTATGATCTTCTAACATTATATAATCGTGTTCTTTAGAGCTTAGTAAAGATATCCCATCTATTTCATCACTAGTTTTAATATTTATAAAATCGCAGACTGTAGGATAAATATCAATTATGGCACTTAACTTATTATTTTTTAACAGCTTATTATCTCCCTTTTTCCGAAGATACATAAAAATCTGTGTTCTATCTTTATCTAACTGTTGTTCAATACTCATATTCACTTTATCTTTTTCAAATTTAAAACCATGATCTGAAAAAATTATAATATAGTCAAATGTGTCTATATCCAGCTTTTGATCAATTAGCTTTAACGATCTTTCTATTTTATCATTTCCGATCTGTACTGCTTTGGGCGTGGCCGTGTAATCGTACATAACTGCATGATAGTCTTCCAAACTAATATACGTTAAGGAGTTTTCCTCTATCTCCAAGCCGCTTAAATATTCCTCTAATAATTTTCCATTCGAATAATTCCCTACACTATCTATACCTAGGGGTAATTCTCCAATTTGCCGAGTTGCTTCATGTATATAAAAATTAAACTTGTAATTATTTTTCAGCAGTTCATGAAGCAACGAACTTTCAGGATCAGTCATGTAAAACTTTGGATATTTTATTCTAGTATTACAACCATTTTTTTTCGGGTACTGGCCAGACCATAGGCATCCGTTGCTGCGTGGGGTATCTGGAGCAGGGGTATAACAATTGGTATAGATTGTCCCTCCCCATTGTTCAAATAAATTATCAATATTTGTGTATGGAGCATTATCGTTAAACATATTTAGTATGTTTGCCCGAAACATATCAATAAAAATCATCA
>JABLTR010070921.1_pt1 | contig 10981 bp, 7 predicted proteins | sample 7160071 | NCBI WGS metagenome assembly JABLTR01 (sample SAMN14651230, study PRJNA627086) | human gut metagenome | isolation source: feces | host: Homo sapiens
CCGCCGTGCTACCGAGCACTGCAGGGTACCGGGTGCCAAGCACGAGCAGGACAGCTGCGCCATGTTCCACCAGCTGATGTACCAAATCCACGGGGAGGGCTGGCGGGAGCGTAGCGATGAGAAGGTCACGGCGCTTTCCGATGTGCTGTTCTATATGGACTTCGCCGGGATCTTTGACCGGCGTGGAACCGGGAAGACGCAGCAGGCCCGCCGAGAGAAGGCCAGAGATATGTTTCGTCCAGAGGGGATCACTCTGGATTTTGGCAGCGGCCCACACCGCTATGTGGCCTTTGAGCGCTCTGCCAGCATGAGCCGCCAGGCCCGCCTCTCCTTTATTCGGGCGGAACTGTACGAGCCCATGCGCCAGCGGATCATGCTGAACATGGAACTGAGTCGCTGCCAGCTCAGTAAACTCTACGCCTACAACGGTCTCATGTTTTCCAGCGGAACCCGGGTGGACGGCATCCGCATTGATAAAAATCACCGGGTCATTGTCATCGATAATCCAAACAAGAGAGTGGAGCGAGCCCCTGTCATCACCCTGCGGGAAGGCAGAGAGCCAGGAACCTTCTACCGGGCAGATACACTGGAAGATCTGGACATCACCTGCTTTGACGGCGTAGGTCTCATCTCCAAAGAGTACGCCGAGGTAGTGGACAAGGCCTGCTGCGGCAGCCACACCCACACCTCCTTTCAGATTCGGATGCCCTACATCAAAGGGATGCTCCATCAGGTGGATTTCAAGGACTTTTTGAAGCGCAGCGGCACCCAGACCATTGTGGACATCTGGGGCAAGGCGCACCCTATCCGCAGTGTGGACATCATCCTCACCCGCAGTCAGTTCAAGGCCTACGGCTGGCTGCAGGAGAACGGTATGACCTGGGAGGACTATTGGGACGCTTTTCGGGACTACAACCACGCCCTGTACATCACCAACCTGAGTAAGACCGAGCCAGAGAAGCTGGTAGAGCTCAACTATCAATTTCTCTCCACCCTCTCCATCCAGCCGGAGGAGTTCCGTCCCGCCGACCTGCCGGAGGGCTGGGACCACAGTCCGGAGGACGATCCCCGGCAGTGGCTGACCAAGGCCACCGAGACGGCCTACTATAACTTTCGTGCCAATGAGGCATATCAGCAGGAATACTTTCGCCGGGGCCTGAGCCAGCCCAGGGGAAGCCGGGCGAACATCATGGCCCGGGTGTTGGAGAAAAACCCGAAGTTTATCCGCGAGCCTATTTACGCGGAACAGCTGGATGGGCAGGCCCGGAAGATTCTCCGAGGCTACGCCGTTGGGCGGTTGCTGGTACCAGGGGACAACCGTTTTCTCTCCGGTGACCTGCTGGAACTGCTGCGGCAGTTGATCGCGCCCCGTGTATTCCAGCTGCCCGGTGAGCGGGACTTCTGCAACCAGGTGATGGGAGATTTCTTTGCGGAGGACAGTTTCTTTGCTCCTGGTGCAGCCTATGACCATGAGGACAGCTGCACTCTGCTGCGCAACCCCCACATCGCCCGGAACGAGGAATTGCAATTGTCCGTGTATCCAGAGGGAGACAACCTGCGCCAGCATTACCTGGGCCACCTCACCGATGTGGTCATGGTGTCCGCTGACAGTTTGGCCGCGGAACGGCTGGGCGGCGCGGACTATGACGGCGACCTCATCAAGACCATTGCCGATCCCATCCTGAACCGCTGTGTGAAGCGGAACTATGATTACGATGTCCATCAGCAGCTCTCCAACAACGCCAACCTGCCCCTGCTGAAAATTCCATCCTTGTCCGCACCCAAGTCCGACGCCAACGACTGGCAGGCCCGGTTTCAGATAGTGGAGAACACCTTTGCTGCCCGTATTGGACAGATCTGCAACGCCGCCCTGGATCGCAGCGTCATCGCCTACAATGACCACGCCGGCCCGGAGGAGCGAAAGCGGTGCCGCCGGGACTTGGAGGCCCTGGCCATCTACAGCGGACTGGAGATTGATGCGGCCAAGACCGGTGTGCGGCCCAATCTGGATGAATTTCTGGGCGGACGGAAGGTAAAGCGCACTCCTTTCCTCCAGTACAAATATCTGTTGGAGCGTGCGGAGGAGCGCCGCCGCGCCTGGTATGAGCCCACCCACCGGGAGCGGCTGGAGACCTTCTTTGCCGGGATCGACTGGGACATGGTGGACTCCCCGGTGGAGCGATTACCCTGGCTGGCCCGCCAGCTGGAGCGCAACACGCCGAAGGTTCAGGAGAAACCGGCAAAGGACGGCGAGTTATTCACTTTCGCCCAGGAGCGAAACTGGAAGAGGCAGCTGGATGAGAAAACACTTTCTTCTGTTTCTGCCTTGCTGTGGGACTACGAGCACTGTCTCTCCCGCATCCGGGCCTGCCGCGCTCCCGCCAAGGGACAGCTGCGAAAAACGGACATCGACCGCATCCTCTACGCCAGAGGACAAGAGGAACTCTACGACAGCGACGAGCTGTACGCCTTCTTCCAGCAGCTTTCCCCGGAGCGTATCGCCGCTCTGCGAAAGGAGATTGTGGAACAGCAGTGGCACCTGATGACAGAAGCACAGAGAGAAACATTCCTGCGGGAGTGGCTGCCGGAGGGAGCCGACTACTACGACCTCCTGACCGACTTCCGCCATGGCGGGTTCCGTCTGCTGGGTGATCTGGTCTGCGATATCGACGATCTGGAGGCAGCGCGGGAACGGAAGCAGCTCCGCCGCCCGGCGGACTCCCCGGCCTTCCAGAAGATGATGGAGGCCTATCTGTCTGCTCCCTTCAGCGGCAACGAGCGGGCTGTGGTGTCCAGGGTCTGCCGCAAGCTGCTGAATAAGACCGTCCGGCCCAGCCTGGCGGTACCCTATGTGGTGGCCCTGGGTAAGCGGAACCTGCTGTGGGATCTGCTGCCGGACCACATTGAGGAACATGTTCTGGAGGTGGACCATGCTGAATGAGTGGAAGGGGTTTCAGGACTACACCGGTGCGGTAAACTACACCGCTCGGAACAAGCAGGACACCACCTATCTGGGCCGCTTTACCTTCGACACCATCCTGGACTTTGAGGGGCTTAACCGGGTATTGACCATCCTGGCAAGAGGATTTCTGTTTCATAATGAGGATGGCAGCCCAGCCGAAGCGCCCCGGGAGCGCATCGACTATGCTAAGCGGGGCCTGTGCGCCTGGTGCAGTGTGCCGGACAGCAAAAAAGCCACGCCCCGGGAGGCGTGGCAGTTCGGCAGCGATTTCGGAAAACTCCATGGGGAGCTTCCCGGCCTTGTGGACGAAAACGGCAGCGGATGGTTTCATAGGCATGTGCATCGGGTGGCAGCCTTTGTGCGGGAAAACCCGGAGAGGGTGTCCAGCAGCGCCCAGAAAAAGTGTGCTGCCATTGAGAAGGGCTTTGACCGGGCCTGGCGGGACAAGGTGATCCAGATGCAGATACCTCTGTTTGCTCCCACCACCAAGGGACAGTGGGGTTTGCGGTTTGACAGCTTTCTGGCTCAGGCTTTGGAGCTGGGCCCACTCCGGGATAAGGAGCAATCACTGCCGCCTGAGTTAGTAAAACAACTCCGCACGCTCACGCCCAAGGGGGTTCCTCTGGATATGGTCACAACTCTGGTGTCCTACTACCTTGCCAACAAGCCGGAGGATTCCGACTGGGTGGTGCTGCCGGTGGCCAACTTTGACGCATATTTCGGCACCACCAGCTTTGGGCGAAAGTATCTCAAGCAAATCCCAGAGGCCATTTTGGAGCGATCCGAAACAGGGTTTGGGCTGTGCCGGTATCGGCTGGGAGAAGCTATCGTTATTGAGTAGATAAAATCAGGCATCCATCTCCGTTTCTTCCTCTGGAGATGGATGCCTGTTTGTTTCAAAATGATTCAGTTCGTTTGCCAGTTCCCACGCCAGACGGAATCCGCAGATAAAACTGTCCACGGAGCGTTCCTCCGCAATCAGGCCCTGTGCGTCCATGATCCGGACCACCAGTTTTCTCTCGGGTTTTTCCAGGCGCTCGATGAGTTGCCGGTGACAAGTCTCGATTTCCTGCTCGGCCTCCTCCATAGGCACCGGAGTGTAAAATCTGTCATACAGTCGCTTCAGCGTATCGTGCATGTGTTTCGCCTCCTTACAGCGCAACAACATATCACAGTCTTTCAGCAAAATCCACTGTAAGTTTCGCATCATTTTTCATATGCTGTACTGCCTTGACCCCTTGCCCTGCAATCTTCTATAATAAGAAAAACGCTATCGGGGAGGCGCCTATGGAATACATGACAGTGCGGGAGCTCACCGCCCACATGAGCATATCCCCCAACGAAGAATGGGCCATTTCAGGGGGCAAAAGAGAGGGTAGCGAAAGAAGATTTTTTATGGTAAAGTAAGGATACAAGTTGCGGCTGCGGCAGCTGCGGCGAAAATATCATCGGAAAGAGCCATGGCTCTTTCCGGTATGGGGTACCCCATACCGGAACATCCCTGCCTGCGGGAAATACAGGGACGGGCGCTGCTGCCCGGAAGGAGGAACTGTGAGATGAAAAAACGATTTTTAAGCCTGCTCTGCGTCCTGGCGCTCTGCCTGGGTCTGCTGCCCGTCTCGGCGCTGGCGGCGGACGGAATTGAACTGTATGTAGGCGGTCAGCTAATTACAGAAAGCGGTTGCTATGAAAAAAATCAAGACGGAACTTGGACAAAAGTTGACGGTACAGAACCTGCCAGCGGTCAGTTTTCCTATGACACCGCCACCTTCACCCTTACGCTGAATCAGGCGGAGATTTCTTACGATAGCACCTTAGCTCTTGGAACGAAGGAATATTACGGTAGTGTGATCGCTTATAGTCCGTCTGCTGATGTTTCTCTCAATATAGTAGTATCCCAAGGAACGAGTACCATAACAGGAAAAGGCGGGATTCGTGTAGAGTCCACGACTGGAAATGCCTCCTTGTCTATTAAGGGTCCTGGCAGCTTAGATGTCGAACCGAAAGGGAGTAATTCAGGAATTACGCTTTATAGTTCAAAGAATACGAACCTGGATATCGACGGTGCGGATGTTACAGCTTCATCTCCTGACCTGTATGGAGTTTATCTAATCTCTAGTACCGACGCATCATCCACTTCTACTATTACGGTAAATAATGGAAGCCTGACCACCGGTGGCAATGGTAATGTCGGAATTTACTATTATTGGTCTGGCACGAGAAATGCTGGCACTTCCAGCCTGACCGTCAGCGGCAACGCAGTGGTGGATACAAGAAACAGTCAAATAATGGCTCAGAATAAGGAAACGGTTGTTCAGGTTGGTGCAGGCAGCGATGGCAACGGAGGTATCGTCTTTAACGGCAAGAGCGGCACTGTGTACGGTAAGGTGGAATTGCAGGACGACCTCACCATCAACGAGGGCGAAACCCTGACCGTCGGAAAGGACGCCAGCCTGACTGTCCCGGGTGGAAAGACTTTGACCAACGATGGCACCGTGACCACCGAAGAAGGCGGCACCCTGACGGGAAACATTACTAATGCGCCGCCCAAGATCACCACCACAACCCCTCTGCCTGACGGCACAGTGGGTACGGTTTACAATCAGCAACTTGCGGCTGAAAACACTCCTACTCAATGGAGGGTTACCAGCGGCCCCCTGCCTGCGGGATTGACCCTAAACGGAAACACTATTTCCGGCACCCCTACCACGGCGAACACCTATAAGTTCACCGTGACCGCCACCAATGCCAGCGGCAGCGACAGCAAGGAATTTACACTGACGATCAGCGAGCCCGCACCAATCTACACTATCTCCGCCGATGTTGATCCCGTTGGTGCAGGTACCGTGTCCGGCGGAGGCAAGTACACAGCGGGTACATCTGTCACCCTCACCGCTACCAACAATCCGGGCTACCGCTTCGTGGGCTGGGTGGAAAGCGGCACGACTGTGAGTACCAACCCTAACTATACTTTCGTGGCCAACAGCAACCGCAGCCTCACTGCTCAGTTTGACAGGATTTCCTCCGGCGGCGGTGACAGTGATCCCACCTACTCTATCACGCTGCCCAGCCGGGTCACCGGCGGCGAACTCAAGCTCTCCCGGCGCTATGCCGAAAAGGGGGAAACTGTGACCCTGACCGCCGTCCCCGACGAGGGCTACGAGCTGGACACCCTGACGGTCACCGACAGCAAGGGCAAAGAAATCGACCTGACCCATAAGGGCGGCAACGAGTACACCTTCAAAATGCCCGCCGGGCGGGTGGAGATCGAGGTCTCCTTCCGGGAGATCGAAGTGGAGCTGCCCTTCACCGATGTGCCGGAGGGCGCATGGTATGCTGACGCCGCTGCCTATGTCTATGAACACGGCCTGATGGCAGGCACCAGCGCCACCACCTTTGCCCCCGACGCTACCACCAGCCGCTCCATGATCGCCACCATCCTCTGGCGCATGGCAGGCAGCCCCGTGGTCAACTACGCCATGGATTATACCGATGTGGCTCAGGGCCAGTGGTATTCCGAGGCCATCCGCTGGGCGGCCAGCGAGGGTATTGTGGGCGGCTACGGCAACGGCCTGTTCGGCACCAATGACCCCATCACCCGTGAGCAGTTTGCCGTCATGCTGTATCGCTTCGCCCAGGAGCAGGGCTATGATGTGTCCATCGGTGAGAACACCAATATCTTGTCCTATACGGATGTGGCGGATCTCAGTGAGTATGCCATCTCCGCCATGCAGTGGGCCGTGGGCGCCGGGATCATCAACGGCACCGGCGACGGCTCCACCCTCAGCCCCCAGGGCCAGGCCACCCGCGCCCAGGCGGCGGTCATGCTCATGCGGTTCTGTGAGGAATATGTGACCTGGTAAGCAGCAAACCAAGACGACAGCCCCCGTTGGCCACTGGCCAACGGGGGCTGCTTTTTGATCTTTTTCCGTTTTTTCGGGTACATGACCCCTCCCGAATGCCCACGGTAGAGCCCGCCGGTTTCGTCATGATGTACAATCCAGACCGGTTCTTTTTGCCAGATCCAGCATTCCGAAGCAGAACATCTCCCACCATGTCCATGTTGTCTGTAACGGGTCGCCTTCCCGGATCCGCATGGTGCGCCGGATCTCCTTGGGGATCACCACCCGCCCCAGGTCATCGATCCGCCGCACGATTCCAGTTGCCTTCATATCGAAAACTCTCCTTTGCCATTGAGATTTTTGAGGATGATTCTGCCTGGCAAAAGCTAGTATCCGCAGGATTTGTTTGGCTATGCAGGACCGGCGGGTGGTTTCATTTGGCAATCAGTCTGCCTCCGGCAGATACTCCTGCACCACCAGCCCGTCGGCGGACACCAGGTAGTTGGTGAGATAGGACATGTGGTCCCCGTCCACCAGCCAGGAGACCCGGTAGTTGTAGTAGTCCACGCCGTCTATGGTCACGGTCCCCTCGTACCCGTAGGACATGACATTGCCGGTGGCGGCATCCACGGTGCCCAGCTGTTCTTCCAGAATGGCGGCGCCCTCCTCCGGGGTGATGGAGAGGGAGGCGGCGATCTCTTCCTGCGGCACCTCCGTCTCCGGCGCGGAGCGGCCGCAGGCGGTGAGCAACAGCAGAGCGGACAGGGCCGCACAGAGCACACACGAAATTTTCATGGGGACGCTTCCTTTCGCTTCCGCCTGCCGGGCGGAATGATCTCTTTCTGTTAAGACGAGATCAAAAAGCCGAAAGTTCCTGGAAAAATCCTGGCTCTTCCCACAAAAACCGACAAACATTCTTGTGAAAATGCGGGAAAAAACTGGGAAATCCCACCAATTTGCGGGACCCTTTTTCGACAGGACCATCCTTGACGGTATTTTGCCCAGGAAGTATAATAGAACCAATTCCATGTATATCCAGATCCGGCGCTGACAGCGCCTGGAAAAAAGAAAACAAGGGAGCCTGCCGGCGCTCCGCGGCGGCAGGGAGAGGAGCTGCTGCCATGGCAAAGCAAGGACAGGCGGACCGTTTCCATCAGGGAACGTTGACGGACGGCTGGCGCTGGTTCGGCGCCCATCCGGCCACCAGGCGGGGAAGGCCTGGCTGGACGTTCCGGGTGTGGGCGCCCCATGCGGAGGCGGTGTCCGTCGTGGGCGATTTCAACGACTGGCAGGAGGGGGCGGCGCCCCTGACCCGCAGGGGGGAGATCTGGGAGGGATTCCTGCCGGACCTGCCGGTCTATACCTCCTATAAATATGCGGTCCGCGGGGCGGACGGTCAGGTCCGCCAGAAGGCGGACCCCTACGGCTTCCACACGGAGACCCGGCCGGCGACGGCCAGCAAGCTGTACGACATCAGCGGATTCAAGTGGACGGACGGCACTTTCCGGGAGAAAAAGGCCAAGCACCCGGTCTATACATCGCCGCTGAATATCTATGAGGTCCATCTGGGCTCCTGGCGCAAGCGGGACAACGGGGACTTCATCGACTATAAAGATCTGGCCCGGGAGCTGGCCGCCTACGTGAAGGACATGGGCTACACCGCCATCGAGCTGCTGCCGGTGACGGAACACCCCCTGGACGACTCCTGGGGGTATCAGTGCACCGGATACTTCGCCCCCACCTCCCGGTTCGGGACGCCGAAGGACTTCATGTGGTTCGTGAATCACATGCACAAAAACGGCATCCTGGTGCTGCTGGACTGGGTGCCTGCCCACTTCTGCAAGGACATCCAGGGACTCTACGAGTTCGACGGCACCTGCTGCTACGAGTACAGCGACCCCAACAAGCGGGAGCACGCCGCCTGGGGCACCCGGGTCTTTGACTACGGCCGGCCGGAGGTGAAGAGCTTCCTGTTCTCCTCCGCCCGCTTCTGGCTGGAGGAGTACCACATCGACGGGCTGCGGGTGGACGCGGTGGCCTCCATGCTGTACCTGGACTATGACCGCCAGGGCGGCGCCTGGACGCCGAACCAGTACGGCGGCCACGAGAACCTGGAGGCCATCGAATTCCTGCGGGAGCTGAACGCCATGGCCTTCCAGACGGACCCCGGCGTGCTGATGATCGCCGAGGAGTCCACGGCCTGGCCGCTGGTGACCCGTCCGCCGGACGTGGGGGGCCTGGGCTTCAACCTGAAGTGGAACATGGGCTGGATGAACGACATGTGCCACTACCTGAAGCTGGACCCCTTCTTCCGCCAGTACAACCACAAGGACATCACCTTCTCCATGATGTACGCCTTTTCCGAGAATTTCGTGCTGCCCATCTCCCATGACGAGGTGGTCCACATGAAGGGCTCCATCGTGGGGAAGATGCCCGGCGACTACGACAACCAGCTGCGGTGCCTGAAGGGCTTCTACGCCTATCTCCTGGCCCACCCGGGAAAGAAGCTGCTGTTCATGGGGGCGGAGCTGGGCCAGTGGCACGAGTGGGACTCCAACGGCCAGCTGGACTGGTACCTGCTGGACCGGCCGGAGAACCAGAAGATCCACCGCTTCTTCCGGGAGATCAACGCCTTTTACAAGAAGACCCCGGCCCTGTGGGAGATCGACTTCGACTGGGAGGGCTTCGAGTGGCTGGTGCCGGACGACAACCACAACAATGTGGTGGTGTTTCTGCGGAAGGACCGGAAGGGCCGCGACCTCATGTGCGCGGTGAACTTCTCCCCCAACACCTACACGGACTATCGGATGGGCGTGCCGCCCCACAGGCGGTATGTCCCCGTGTTCAATACCGACGACCCCGCATACGGCGGTGAAGGCTTCGGCGATAGCGGGGCGGTGGCGGTGGAGGCGGTGCCCTCCCACGGAAAGGAATACTCCGCCGCCATCCGGATCCCGGCATTCGGCGCGGTCTTCCTGCGGGGCGAGGGGACGTTCCCAGGATCCAGGAAGAAACAACAGGCAAAGGAGTTGGAAAAGAAATGAAAAAAGAGTGCATCGCCATGCTGCTGGCCGGCGGCCAGGGGAGCCGGCTGTATGTTCTCACCGGCGACATGGCCAAGCCCGCCGTGCCCTTCGGCGGCAAGTACCGCATCATCGACTTTCCCCTGTCCAACTGCACCAATTCCGGCATCGACACCGTGGGCGTGCTGACCCAGTACCGGCCCCTGGAGCTGAACAGCTACATCGGCAGCGGCGTGCCCTGGGACCTGGACGGCACCACCGGCGGCGTCCACATCCTGCCGCCCTATATGGGCAGCAAGGGCGGCACCTGGTACAAGGGCACCGCCAACGCCATCTATCAGAACATCGGGTTCATCGACCTGTATGACCCGGAGTATGTGGTGGTCCTGTCCGGCGACCACATCTACAAGATGGACTACTCCAAGATGGTGGAGCGCCACAAGGCCGCCGGGGCCGCCTGCACCATCTCCGTCATGGAAGTGCCCTGGTCTGAGGCGTCCCGCTTCGGCATCATGAACGTGGACGAGGCCGACATGATCACGGAGTTTGCGGAAAAACCCAAGGAGCCCAAGAGCAATCTGGCCTCCATGGGCATCTATGTCTTTACCTGGCAGACCCTGCGGCGGTATCTGGAGGAGGACGAGGCCGATCCCAACTCGGAGAACGACTTCGGCAAGAACGTCATCCCCGCCATGCTGGGGGACGGAGAGCGGATGGCCGCCTACCGCTTCAGCGGCTACTGGAAGGACGTGGGCACGCTGGAGTCCCTGTGGGACGCCAACATGGACATGCTCTCGCCGGAGTCCGGCCTGGATCTGCTGGACGAGTCCTGGCCCATCTACGCCCGGTCCGTCAACGCGCCGCCGGCCTTCCTGGGCCGCCGCTGCCAGATCAGCCACAGCGCCTTCAACCGGGGCAGCGACCTGGAGGGGACGGTGGAGAACTCCGTCCTGTCCCCCAACGTCACCATCGGCGAGGGGGCCCGGATCTCCTATTCCGTGCTGTTCCCCGGCGTGACGGTGGAGCCCGGCGCCGTGGTGGAGTATGCCATCCTGGGCGAGGGCTGCCGCATCGGCAGGGGCTGCCGGGTGGGCGGCACGCCGGAGAACACGGCGCCGGACCCCTGGGGGCTGACGGTGCTGGCCCCCGGCTGC
>JABLTR010007721.1_pt1 | contig 10980 bp, 8 predicted proteins | sample 7160071 | NCBI WGS metagenome assembly JABLTR01 (sample SAMN14651230, study PRJNA627086) | human gut metagenome | isolation source: feces | host: Homo sapiens
CAAGCCGCAGATTAAAACGGCTTGCCTGTTTTAAGTGACGATGGTGACGGTAGTGACGATGTTTATGGGATATGGGTAGGGGTATGCAAGAAAGATCGTCACCATCGTCACCACCGTCACGCTTATAGTGAAATGACGCTTGCAGTTTACTACTGCTCGAAACAAAAACAATGATACTACGAGAAACACAAAATCAGAATGACGCAGATGACGCTAATGACGCTGAATCTGGGATATGGTATAGGGATGTCCTAAAAACAGCGTCACGAGCGTCATCAGTGTCACTATCGTCACGCAAGAACTGTGCCGGGGGTCTGGGGTACGCCCCAGAAATGTGCATGTGGATGACCACATGCTATGCTAGCAAAACACGGCTACCCCCCAAAACGATGACAAACAAACCCGATACCCGCACAAATTCGTATATGCTCTCAGGAGTGAATCACTTCTGATTCATTCAAAAATCTTGACTCGAAAAAGTGAATCAGTTCTGATTCATTTGAGATTTAAGAAAGGTATCATGATATTTAGTGTGATTTAAGACTAATAACTTCCATAATGCGCTGCAATCTGCTACACTAAGAGCAGGGGATAGGTGGACAGTATGTATCAGAAAAAGCAGGAAAAAGACATCCGCTGCCCTTTTGAATATTCCCTGACATCCAAAAATACAATGACACAATGTCAAAAATACGATTGCCGCAGACGAGGTGGGAAAAATGCTTACTTACACAGAGGAAAAGAAATTTACCCGAGAGCAGGTACAGCAGCTGTTTTTATCGGTGCATTGGGTCTCCGGCAACTATCCCAAGAGGCTGTACAAGGCGCTGATGCACTCCTCCACCGTGCTTACGGCGTGGACGGTGACAAGCTGGTCGGCCTTATCCGGGTGCCGGGTGATTCCGAGACGCTGACACAGATCCATTATATGCTGGTACACCCGAATTATCAGAGGCAGGGAATAGCCGGGAAGATGCTGGAACTTATCAAAGAAAAGTATAAAGACTACCTGTATATTGAGAGTATGCCCAAAGACAAAAGTAATGTGCCGCTTTATGTAAAGCACAGGTTCACCATGATGGAAAACGGCGCGGCCATTCAAATCTGCAATTACAGCAACGCGCAGTAAGTGCAGCATTACAAAGAAAAATCCCGGCTGGCGGCAGTCGGGATTTTTCTTTAATGAGAGAACGATTGTTCAGGGAATGGTTTGGTTAGTGCTTTTTCTTGCGGCAGATCACCAGCCCGGTCAGGGCAGCGGCACTGCACAGAGCCAGCATGGCCAGCAGAATCAGCGGGAAAGAATCGGCGGTCTGCGGAATAACAGTAGCCGGTGCCGTGGGTGCTGCCGTTGCCTTGGGGGCAGCGGTAGATGCCGGGGCAGAAGTAGTGCCGGAAGAATTGCTGCTGTTGGAGGAAGCATCACTCGCGGCAGGAGCAGCCGTCGGCGCGGGGGTCGCGGTGGGCGCTTGCGTGGGCTTCGGCTCTTCGCTCGGCTTGGGCTGCTCCTTGCGCTTCCAGCTGATGCCGAAGGGCGACAGGGAAGAAACTGTCACGACCAGCTTGCCGTCTTTCAGCGCGGGGGTAAGCAGTTCAACCTCGCCGCTGTCCTTCATATGGCTGACGATGAAGTCATACTGTGCGGCCGTCTCGGCGGTAATACCGTTCGGCAAAGTGAAGCTTATCTCAAGGCCGTTCTTCGGGAAATTCTCAGCGGTGGCATCGACCCAGGTTACACCATCCTTGCTGACTTGCAGCTTGACTTCATAGACAACAATATTGTCGGAGGATAGCTTTTTGGAGCTTTCCAGTTTAAGCTTTTCTGTGATTTTTTCGGGAGTATCGTAGCCGACATTCTTTAGGGAATCGGGAATGTTGTTGTCAGAAAGATCATCCGTGACGACCTTCGTCTCAACCGTGGGCGCAGGCTTCGCCTCTTCGGTCGGCTTCACTGTGAGAGCCGCAGCGGCATCGGTCAGCGCCTTGGCAGCGGCATCGACGTCGTTCTGCAGCGCGTTTGGGTCCGCCAGAATAGCCCGAGCCCTTTCAAGAGCCCTTTGCAAAGGCAGTCCAGCTCTCGGCTGTGTAGTCAGCCTCTTGCTTGCCGGTATTGGCCTCAACAGCCTGCTGCAGGGCAGTCTTATCAATCGCAGGAATTTGTTCGGTTGCCTTGAAAGCCGCGTATACAGCGCGGAACTTTTCCAAGGCAGTTGCAACAGCGGAAGCAGAAATGGCGGGATCGCCTGATCAATCAAATCCTTGGTTTTTGCGGTTGTAATTGCGTCATTGAGTTTTTTAATGTTTTCCTCTGTGTAGTGGTCTGTCTTTTTGATTTCTTCTTCAGCCTCACGCACAAGGGCTTCGTACTCGGCGTACAGTTCTTCTTTCGATTTATCAGTGTTGATTTCCAGTTTATCAACAGCCTGCTGAAGAAGACCGATTTGCGCTTTCACTTCGGATTTTGTGGCAGCTTGGGCATGCCGATAAAGTCAATATTTGCACCGGAGGTTTTGCGGACCTCCTCATTGTATTTGACAATGCCGGTGGAGTTGGAACTTTCATCCAAGTTGACGCGGGTCCAGACAGAATGCTTGGAGTTTTTGACAGCAGCACCTAAGATGTTGTTGAAGTTCCACAGCGTATAGTTACGGAAATCTGTGGCATTCATTCCGAGAGAGCCCTTGTCGGCAAGGCAGGTTTCGCACATGCAGTGGTCTGCCTTTATTCCGCCGTGCAGTCGGCCAACACCCGGCTCGTTGGTAAGCTGACATCCGATAACAGTATCAGCATCTTCCAAAGTGGCAATGTGATTGAACACAGTTCCCAGTGCGGTGGATTCCGCAGCCTGAAGCCCCGTATCGTTTTTGCACATGATGTAGTTATAAATGCCCGTGATGGTATCGGCCTTGGATTTGTAGAACAAAGGTTTTCCATTGTTACCGATAGAAGGCTGGTAATTCAGCTGTGCATGTACAGGAATACGGGAATCTGAACTGATGGTGCAGGTGTCGGTGCCAAACCACAGCACCTCAAACTTCAGACCATACTTTGTAGCCCAATGAATGGCATTATCCAGAACTGTAAAGTCGTACTCTTCGGCATCGGAATAGACCAATTGCGGCTGAATCATGGAAGCACCGACTACATTTGTGTCAGCAGTGCCCGCCAGTGTAACGACCTGATCCGATACACCATTTGCTGATTCCCGAATAACAAAGGATACCGTGCCATCCTTGGCCCATTCTGAGCTTTTGATAAAATCAGAAATTTTAAAGTCATAATAGTTGGAGTCCTTCAACAAATCCCAACTGTTAGAAGTAGCAACCAATTCTGCTTTGTTGCTGTCAATCTCGTATCCGTTGTGGCCGGGGGCGTTATTCCAGGTTAGCGTATCCTGCTTCCAATTGTCATCTTCCAGTGCATAAATTTCCAAAGGATGGCTGTTGCCAAGTCCATTTTTGTTATAAATACGAATCTTTGCGCCGTCAATCTCATCGGCAGTTTTGTCGGTGAGAGTAAACTTCAAATAAGTCAGCGCCTGTTTGGACGCATCGCTGCTGCGCTGTACCTGCACACCTCCATTGTTGCCGTACACCTTATCGGCATTGTCGCCACCATAAACGGTGGCGCTGTCTGTAGCGTAAGCAATATGGTTGGGCTGTATATCCGTCCAGCGAATTTGGCTGTTGACAACAGTATAGCCATCCTCTGCAACGATGTTAAAGAGGTTTTCCAGTTCTGCATCCGTGCATGCATATTTGGAATCATCTTTCAGCTTGTCAATACGAATCTGGATACCGTTGTACCAGAACGGCTTACCATCCACTGTCAACACAGTGTCGCGGGAATAGGCATCGTTGTCAATGTCGACATAGGAAGTGGTTTTGGGCGTAAGAGCGTCCCAAGGATTGCTCTGCGCAGCGGGGGATTCCGCAGAATCGAGGCTTTGGACAGCCACATAATCTTCGGTAGAGGGTTCGTCCTGAGCTTCTACAGGGGCGGTTTCTGTGACAGAATCAGCTTCGCCGCTGTTGGCATCCTCTGCGGAAATCTCGGCGTTGGCGCTTTCCTCGGCGGGGGGCTCCTCTTCAGTAGCGCCGGAAGAGTCAACTTCTTCTTCGGTGGCAGGAGTGTTCTCAGAGCTTTCGGTGAGGTCGGTGCTCTCACTTGCGGCCGGGTCGGTCAAGCTTTCCTTCGGCTGGGATGCTTCTTCTTCCGGGGCCGTTTGCGTGATTTCGGTTTCTGTTGCGGTGTCATACTCTTCTGCCAGAACCGGCACGGCACCGAGGTTAGAAAGTGCCATGCCGCCCGCAAGCAGAAGTGCGAGACCGCGCTGCAAGGTGCGTTTGTTTCTCATGTTTTACTCCTTCTCTGTGGATTGGGCTTGCCGGATGTTACACTTATGAGGGTAACATAGAAACGCAAAATGCGAAATGGACAAATCCGACTTTTTTCTTGAACAAATCCGACCTTTTGAAAAAGAAAAAGCGCCGGGCACGGCGGTGTGCAAACCGCTGCGCCCGGCGCAGTGTATCAGCGGCCCCAGAAACTGCCTACCTGCTGCCCGGCCTCGGTGCCGGCGGCGTTGTAGGCGGGCTGCAGGTAGTGGAAGCGGTCTTTCATCAAGCCTTTGGCGGCAAAGGTCTTGAAGCTGCGGCTGACCATGACAATATCATCGTAGGCTGCAGCCAGCTCCTCCTGCGCCTGCTGGATCGGCACATACAGCTCCGGCTCGTCGCGCTGGTTGCCGATCTGGATCAAAAAACAGGTCTCGAGCCCGGCATCGGTCATAAACTCGTGGATGACGCGGTCGGTGTCCAGCTTATACACGGCTTTTAAGGTGTGCAGGTCGCCGTCGGTGCAGCCCTGGCACCAGACCATCGCGCTGTGGCGGATGGTGTAGCCGCTTTCGGCTAAGAATTTGCGCGCCTTGCGGGCGCGGCGGGCGGCATCCTCAAAAAACGGCATGCCGGGCAGCCACTCGGTAATGGAAGAACCGCCCTTGGCGCAGGATACGCCCACGATGGCAACCCCGGTCTTGGCTGTGCAGGCATTGACAAAGGCGGAAACCATGCTGCCCGTTTTCATGCCCGGCTCATTGACGCCGGTGGGGTCGTTCTCGTTCACGCCGAACGGCTCGGCCAGCGGGTGCAGCTGCGCGGGGTCGGTCACGGCGCGGTACTCAAACCCCATGCCGGGGGTAACAGCGGGGGCAAGGGCGGCATCCCCGCGCCCGGCCATGTTGCTTTGCCCCATAAAGAAGATAAGATCGACCAACTGTGTGCATTCCATGCGAAATCGCTCCTCTCATCATTGTATAAAAGAGTATAGCAACCGCATTTTTAGATGCCAAGAGACAAATCCGACTTTTTGCTTGAACGTTTCCGACTTCCCGGCAGGAATCCGTAAAAATCCGAATAAAGTCGGATTTGTTCAAGGTTTAAGTCGGATTTGTCCATTTTCAAACCAACAAAAAGCGTGTATCATAAAGACAACGCAAGGGGCACAAGACAAAGCCCCACAATGAAGGAGGAAAATCCAAATGAAAAACAAGCGCATTATGAGCGCGGCGATGGCCGTCCTGATGGCCGGTTCTCTCGCAGCCTGCGGCGGTTCCGCTTCCAGCACTGCTGACAGCACCGCAGTCGAGAGCACTTCCACTGCCGCCTCCACCGAGGCCACTGCCGAAAGCACCGACGAGCCTGTTACCATCCGCATCACCTGGTGGGGCGGTCAGACCCGCCACGACCTGACGCAGCAGGTGCTCGATCTCTACACCAGCGAGCATCCCAACGTCACCTTCGAGGCTGTTCCCTCCGGCTGGGACGGCTACTTTGAGAAGCTGGCCACCGACACTGCCACCGGCGGTATGCCCGACATCGTGCAGATGGACTATATGTACATCTCCACCTACGCACAGAACGGCTCTCTGGCCGACCTGAGCGAGTACATCAACAACGGCACGATTGATGCCTCCGGCATTGACGAGGCCCTGATGAACGCCTCCAACATCGGCGGCAAGACCGTCGGCATCCCCTTGTCCACCTCTTTGGTCGCCTTCACCTACAACCCCTCCGTTCTGGAGGAGGCCGGTGTGGATGTTCCCACCGACGACTGGACCTGGGACGACTTCGCCACCGCCGCCAAGACGGTGAAGGAAAAGACCGGCAAGTACGGTATGTCCACCTCCCCGGTCATCGATACCAACCTGTTCAATTACTGGGTGCGCGGTTACGGCGAGAAGCTGTTCGCCGACGACAACAAGAGCCTGGGTTACGATGACGACAAGATCACCGAGGATTTCTTCACCTACTGGCTCGACCTGATCGATGCCGGTGCTGTGCCCAACCCCGATGAGTACGAGCAGATTGCTACCCTGGGCAACGACGCGAACCCCGTCATCACCAACGATGCAGCCTTCCACCAGAGCTGGAACAACTTCACCACCATCGGTGCCAACGCTGGCAACGATACCCTGAAGCTGGTTGCTCCGCCGACCAACACCACCAACACCAAGGCACTGTGGTACAAGCCTGGTATGTTCTTCTCCGTTGCCGAGACCTCTTCCGTCAAGAAAGAGGCTGCCGAGTTCATCAACTGGTTCCTGAACTCCGACGAGGCCAACGACATCATGATGGGCGAGCGCGGCACGCCTGCTTCCGCTACCGCTCGTGAGCACCTGATCAACTCCGGCAAGCTGAGCGCCCAGCAGACCGATATGTTCAACTTTGTTGACACGGCCGCTGCTTACTGCGGTGACACCCCCCGCAGCTGACCCCGCTGGCATCAGCGAGATCAACACCATCTTCAAGAACATCGGTTATGCCGTCTTCTACGGCCAGACCACCCCGGCCGACGCTGCTGCCCAGTTCCGCACTGAGGTCAACGCAGTTCTCGAAGCTAACAACTAATCACAAAATCTCCTGAAGTTTCTTCTTCTTTTTCATAAGCTTTCTCCTAAAAGTTTTTCTCCTTATATCATGTGAGCAGAAACGGGGGAGGGTCAAACCCTGACCCTCTCCCTTTCTTATGCCAAAAATCCAAGTCAATCCAAGGAAAAGGGGGATTTTTACCCATGCCCGCACTGAAAACCGCAGCACCGGCCAAGAAGTACTATAAGATGAAGGACAACGTGACCGGCTATCTTCTGCTGGCACCGTGGCTGTTCGGCTTCTTCTTTATGTGGCTGATCCCGGCTGCTATGTCCATCTACTACTCCTTGACAGACTATAACCTGCTGTCCGCCCCGAACTTTGTGGGGCTGAAAAACTACATCACGATTTTCACCAACGACAAAAACTTCAAGCAGGCAATGATCGTCACCTTCAGCTATGTTTTCATGGTTGTGCCGCTGCGTCTGGCGTTTGCCCTGTTTGTGGCAACGCTTTTGAACAAAAAGCACAAGGGCATGGCGGTCTACCGCGTTCTGTACTACATCCCGTCCATCGTCGGCGGCTCTATTGCGGTTGCCGTTGTCTGGAAGCAGATTTTCGGCAACAAGGGCGTTTTTATGACGCTGCTGGGCGCGATCGGCATCGAGCAGAAGATGTCCCTGCTGGGCAACCCCAAGACGGCGCTGTTCGTCATCGTGCTGATGGGCGTGTGGCAGTTCGGCTCCTGCATGCTGATCTTCCTCTCCGGCCTGAAGCAGATCCCAAACTCTCTGTATGAGTCCGCCGCCATCGACGGTGCTTCCCCGATGAAGCAGTTCTGGAAGATCACGATGCCGATGCTGACCCCCACCATCTTCTTCAACATGGTGCAGCAGATCATCACCAGCTTCCGCGTCTTTACCGAGAGCTATGTCATCACCAATGGCGGCCCGATGGACAGCACCCTGACCTACGTGCTGTACCTGTACCGCTCCGCATTCACCAACTTCCACATGGGTTACTCCTGCGCACTGGCGTGGATTCTGGTCGTCATCATCGGCATTGCGACCGCAATCCTCTTCAAGAGCCAGGATGCCTGGGTCCACTACGAGGGTTAAGGAGGAAATACAACTATGGTTGGTCAAAAGAGCTCCAAGGCACAGTCTGTGTTCTTCCACGTTTTTTCCTGCGCACTTGGCTTTATCATGATTTATCCGCTGCTCTGGCTGCTGATGAGTTCGTTCAAGTCCAATGACACGATGTTCCACAATGCGTTCAGCCTCATTCCCGAAAAGTGGGACATCATCCAGAACTACGCCTCCGGCTTTAAGGGCATCTCGTTCTGGACGTTCTTCAAGAACTCTGCCATCGTCACGGTGGCCTCGGTGGCCGGCTCTATCTTCTGCTCGCTGCTGGCGGCTTACGCCGTATCCCGCGTCGAGTTCAAGGGCGCGAACTTCTGGTTTGGCTGCATCGTTATGACGATGATGATCCCCTCGCAGGTCATGGTCGTGCCCCAGTACATCATCCTGAAAAAGGTCGGCCTGTCCGATACGCTGGTGTCCATGACGCTGCCGTGGATCTTCGGTTATGCGTTCTTTATCTTCCTGATCGTGCAGTATATGCGCGGCATCCCCCGCGATCTGGACGAGGCCGCCATGCTGGACGGCTGCTCCAAGATCGGCGTGCTGTTCAAGATTCTGGTGCCTGTCGTACAGCCTTCCATCGTCACGGCGTCCATCTTCGCGTTCTACTGGATCTGGCAGGACTTCTTCCAGCCGCTGATCTTCGTCTCGAACCCGAAGAACTTCACGATTCCTCTGGCGCTGAAACTGTACACCGATCCCAACAGCTACAACAACTACGGCGGCCTGTTCGCGATGTCGGTCATCTCGCTGCTGCCTGTTATTCTTATCTTTATCAAGTTCCAGAAATATCTGGTAGAGGGTATTGCCACCGACGGCATTAAGGGTTAAAATAATATAATATAGGAAACCAAATTGTAGGGGCGGTCATTGACCGCCCGCCAATGGAACGCGCGACGCTTTCTCGGAAAGTGTTTACCACGGGAAAGGGCGGGCGAGCAATGCTCGCCCCTACAATGCGTTCCCTAGAGGGGCATTTGTTATGATTCTCAACCGCAACACCATCCTCCCCGCCGCGCCTGCGGCCAAGCCGGTGCAGTACGCACTGAAAGCGCTGCGCCGCGATTTTGACCGCGTTTTTACAGATACCGCCGCACCGGGCGGGCGCATCCTGCTGACCATCAACGACACGCTCCCCGCCGAGCAGTACACGCTGACGGTGGATGCCGACACGCTGCTGCTCTCGGCTGCCGATGACCTCGGCTTTGTCTACGGTTTGTTTGAAATCAGCCGCCGCTTTTTGGGCGTGCAGCCGTTCTGGTTCTGGAACGACCAGCCGTTTACTGTGCGGGAGGGTGAGAAAATCCCCGTCGGAACGGTGGTGGAGTCCAAGTCCTACAAAGTAAAATACCGCGGCTGGTTCGTCAACGACGAGACGCTGCTCTCCCACTGGAAAGTCGAGCGCCGCGCCAATCTGCCGTTTATTATGGCGTTTGAGACGCTGCTGCGGCTGGGCGGCAACATGGTAATCCCCGGCACGGGCAAAAACGCCGTGCTGTACCGCCGGACGGCTGCCGATATGGGGCTTATCATCACCCACCACCACGCCGAGCCGCTGGGCGCGGAGATGTTTGCCCAAGCCTACCCCGACTTAGAGCCGATGTACAGCAAGTACCCAGAGAAATTCCGCGCCTTGTGGCAGGCGGGTATTGACGCGCAGAAAGATATGCGTGTGATTTGGAACATCGGTTTCCGTGGGCAGGGCGACAAGCCTTTCTGGGACGACGACCCCCAATACGACACGCCGGAAAAGCGCGGCGCGTTGATTTCCGCGCTGATAAAAGAACAGTATGACCTCGTCAAAGCCAACGACAAGCACGCCGTCTGCTGCACCAACCTGTACGGCGAGACGATGGAGCTGTACAAGGACGGCTTTTTGCACCTGCCGGAGGATGTTATTAAAATCTGGGCGGACAACGGCTACGGCAAGATGGTCAGCCGCCGTCAGGGCAACAGCAATCCCCGCGTGCCTGCCCTGCCGCCGCGCGGAGATACCAGCGCGCACGGCATTTATTATCACGCGTCGTTCTATGATTTGCAGGCGGCCAGCCATATCACGATGCTGCCCAATTCCACCGAGTTTGTGGCGCGGGAGCTGGCCGACGTGATGGCGCACGGCGCGGACGATTACTGGCTTGTGAACTGCTCCAACGTCAAGCCCCACGCCTTTTTGCTGGATCTGATCGCCCGCTGCTGGCGGGACGGCACGGTGGACGCCGGGCAGCAGTGCATCGCCTACACGGCGGCCTATTACGGTCTTTTGCACCGCTGCGAGATTGCGCAGTGCCTTGTGGATTACGCACAGTTTGCCGTCCCCTACGGTTCTAACGCCGACGACCGCGCGGGCGACCAGTTCTATAACCATGTGCCGCGTATGCTGATTTCGCAGTTTGTCCAAGACCGCACCGCGCCCGCCGACGACCTGCGCTGGCTGTGTGAGCAGCCGACCCTTGCCGGGCAGCTGCAGCACTGCACCGCCGTCTTTGACAAGGCAGTCCAAAGCTATGCAGCCTACCGGCGCGAATGTGAAAAGGTGCTGGCCGAGCTGACCGGCCGCCCGCGCGTGCTGTTTATGGACAACATACTTTTGCAGGCGCAGCTGTATGACCTGTGGGCGCAGGGCGCAGCGTTTGTCTGCAAGGCGCTGGACGCCGGATTTACCGCGGACTGGCAGCACTGCTTCTACTATGCCGGCTGTGCCAAACGGCTGTACGCGCTGGCCTACCGCGCCATGCAGGATTGCGAACACGGCAAGTGGGTGGGCTACTACGCCAACGAGTGCCAGACCGACGTGCGCCAGACGGTGCAGGTGTGCGGATACCTGATGAGCTTTGCCCGCACCCTCGGCGAAGGACCGCACTACTATGCGTGGATGCGCGAGTTCGGCGACCCCGAGGACGAGCGCCGCATCATGCTGATCCTGAACACCGAGCCCCACCCCGGCGATGACGACCTCTGGCTGC
>JABLTR010035359.1_pt1 | contig 10978 bp, 9 predicted proteins | sample 7160071 | NCBI WGS metagenome assembly JABLTR01 (sample SAMN14651230, study PRJNA627086) | human gut metagenome | isolation source: feces | host: Homo sapiens
AGGCGGCGGATGTCCGCCTTCACGTCCGGCGTGGCGGTGGCGGTGAAGGCCCCCACCGGGGGCCGGCGGGGCAGGCCCTCCACAAAGGCGGGGATGTTCAGGTAGGAGGGGCGGAAGTCCTGGCCCCACTGGGAGATGCAGTGCGCCTCGTCCACCGCCACCAGGGAGATGTCCGCCTCCCGGACGAAGGACTGGAACCCCTCGGTCTCCAGCCGCTCCGGGGCCACGTAGATGATCTTGTACCGCCCCGCCCTGGCCCGGTCCAGCGCCAGGAGATACTGGCGGAAGGTCAGGGAACTGTTCAAAAACGCCGCCGGGATGCCCATCTGCACCAGCTGCGTCACCTGGTCCCGCATCAGCGACACCAGGGGCGACACCACCAGGGTGATCCCCGGCAGCAGCAGCGCCGGGATCTGGTAGCAGATGGACTTCCCCGCCCCGGTGGGCATGATGGCCAGGGCGTCCCGGCCGGAGAGCAGCGCGTCGATGACCGCCTCCTGCCCGCCCCGGAACGCGTCGTAGCCGTAATAGGTTTTCAGGGCCTCTTCCTTGGTCATGGTTTCCTTCCCTCCGGGGCCTGTCCGCCCCCGTGTTGACGCTCAGCATTGTAGCACATCTGTTCGCATAAGGCAAGGCCCCGGCATTCGTCCGCCGGGGCCTGCTCTCTCATATCTTATCTTACCCCAGCCAGCTGAGGAGCCTTCCAGCCTCCAGGGCTGCCAGGGTTCGGACGCCGTCGAAGTCCACATAGGGGTTGTAGACCGCCTCCAGCTTGTCATGGCTGGCCTTGGCGTCCTTCAGGGCCGCCGCGCCCTCCTCCCGCAGCAGGGCCGCCATCCGGGTCTGGAATCGCAGGCGGGCCTTGCCCTCCGGCTCTGCCATGGCATCCAGCCGCACCCGGCGGAAGGGCTTCTGCCCGTACTCCATGCCGGACCGGGAGGTGACGAAGGCCAGCCCCAGGCCGGGGATCAGCAGGTGCTCGATCCGGTCCGGCTGCTCCGGCGCACAGCAGATGATGGTATTCCAGCCGCTGTCCGCCGCTGCCCGGTGGAGCCGGGCGAGCATCTCCCCCGCCAGCTCCCAGCTGTCCGCCAGCTCGTAGACCTTGGGGCACAGGGCGTCCACGCTGTCGAACCGCCAGATGTACCCCTTGTGGGTGATGCTGCCCAGGAAGCGGCGGGTGGTCTTTCCCCCCTCGCCGCCCCGGCGGCGCAGCTCCCGGGTGATGATGCCCGCCGTCCTGCGGTCCGCCCGCTCCCGGTCGAAGGTCTTCCGCACCGCCGCCACCGCGTCCAGCTCTACCTGCCGTGCGGCCTTCAGGTTGTGGTAGGCCCGGACGTAGGCGGCCTTGTAGGCGTGGGTGTGGGCCTTCACCTCCTCCGCCGCGGCCTTGGCTGCAGTGAGGTCATAAAACCGTCCCAGGTCCACATACCGGTCCACCGCCGCCGGATACTTAGGTTCGATGATGTGGGGCGCCGTGCCGTCCACCACGGCGCAGCGGAGCTCCGGCAGCACCACGCCGTCCAGGGAGTCCGGATCCCCGGAGCACCATAAGTACTCCACCGGCGTGCCTGCGTCCTCCATGGTGCGGCCGATCTCCCGCATGAAGGTGTTCTTGCCCACGCCGGGGCCGCCCTTCAGGACCATCAGGTCATAGGTGTCCTCCAGGTCCACGATCTCCGAAAACAGGTTCTGAAAGCCGTCGCCGCTGTTGGCGCCTGCGAAAAAATGGGTAACTTGAGCCATACGCTCCCCTCCAAGTGTCGTTCTTACTTTCAGGCTATGCAAAAACAACTTGACCTGACAGCGGTTTTTCACAGACCGGGGCCGGATGGATGAAAATACCTCTTCTGGAAGAGAAATTAGGAGATGAATTTTTTTCCGCCATCTGTTATAATGAAACGAACGACACTGCGGCGGCGCCGGACAGGCCCGCCTTTCAGATAGGAGCGCCGATATGGACGAGGAATACAAGCCCATGATCTCAGACGAGGAGCGTGCCGCCCGACGGGCCCAGCGGGCGGAGAGCCGCCGGAAAAAACGCCGGGCAAGACGGATGCGGCAGCTTCGCCGCCTGGTGCCCTGCGGCCTGCTGGCTGTTCTGTGTGTGGGGCTGGTGACCGTAGGGGCCCAGCTCATCGAGAAGCCGCGGCCGGAGGTCGGCAAGGCCGGCCGCCCCTTCCAGCCAGCGGCCGCCGCCAGCGATGATGTTGCGGCGTCTTACACCAGAGCCGTGTCCGACACGGACACCGTCCAGCTGGGAGAGGACTTCCCCAGCCGCTGCGCGGTGCTGATCGATCTGGATGACCGGACGGTCCTGGCCGAGAAGAACGCGGACACGCTCATCGATCCCGCCTCCATGACCAAGGTGCTGACGGTGCTGGTGGCGGCTGAGCACATCACGGAGGAGGACCTGGACAAGACGTTCACCATCACCATCGACATCACCGACTACTGCTATGTCAACGGATGCAGCGTGGTGGGCCTGATGGTGGGGGAGACGGTCCCGGTGCGGGAGCTGTTCTACGGCACCATCCTCTCCTCCGGCGCGGACGCGGCGCTGGGACTGGCCACCTATGTGGCGGGCTCCCAGGAGGCGTTCGTGACGCTGATGAACGAAAAGCTGGAGGAGCTAGGCATCGCGGACACCGCCCACTTCACCAACTGCGTGGGGCTGTACGACGAGACCCACAAGTGCACGGTCCGCGACATGGCGGTGATCCTGGAGGCTGCCATGGACAACGACCTGTGCCGGGAGGTGCTGGGGGCCCGGACTTATGAGACCCTCCCCACCGCGGACCACCCGGAGGGGCAGATCCTCTCCAACTGGTTCCTGCGGCGGATCGAGGATAAGGACACCGGCGGTGTGACGGTCACCGGCGCCAAGACCGGATATGTGGCGGAGTCCGGCAACTGCGCCGTCAGCTGCGGCGAGACAGCGGACGGCCGCCGCTACATCTGCGTGACGGCAGATGCGTACAGTGCCTGGCGGGCCATCTACGATCACACGGATCTGTACAGGATCTACTGTTCCGGGGAGACGCCGGAGGAGACCGAGGCAGAGCCTCCCGTCCTTTCCGATGGAGATGCCGTCCCTGCATAAGAAACAGGCGGAGCGCCCTTCGGCGCTCCGCCTCTCTCGTTCTGTTCAGAATCCTCTTCTTTTCAGATCCGCCGCCAGGGAGACGTAGAACTCCCGGACGTCAAAGCCGGGGATGTTCTCCCGGTTCAGGTCCACCACGTCCCCGTGAGAGATGCCCCGCTTTCCCTTGGGCTCCAGCAGGGTGAACCGCTCTCCCCACCTGGCGGAGTCCACCGCCACCAGCCCGTCGTTCAGCCCATCGAAGTGCTTGACGATGGGGTAGGTCATGTTCAGGGGGAACTTCCCGTGCTGGGCCCTGCGGCAGTAGGACATGACGCTCTGGTAAAAGACGCCGGGGGCATCCGGGGTGACCGCGTTCCGCTTTTCGCAGGCGGAGGCCGTCAGGTCTGTCACCGCCGCCAGGAAGTCCGGCCGCTCGTCCCCCAGCCGCTTCAGAGCCGCGTTGTAGGTGTCCGCGATCTTCTGCCGGGCCGCCGCCGGGATCTTCTCCAGCAGGTATTCGGCAAAGATGCAGCCCCGGTGGGGCGTGTTGACGGTGGTAAGGCTGGCAACATACGGCGCCATTCCCTGGCGGGTGATGGCGGCCCGGCTGTCCAGCCCGCCCTTGGAGTGGGCGATGATGTTCACCTTTTCACAGCCTGTCTCCGCCAGGATCTGCCGGATGCGCCGGGTGGGATAGGCTGCCCCCACCGGCCGGATGTTCAACAGCAGGAAGAAGACGGCACAGAGCAGCCCCAGCAGCCAGAGCCAGCCCCCCAGGTCTCCCATCAGCCAGGTAAGGAAATCCAAGTCTTCCACCAGCATCCAGGTCAGGCCAGCCGCAACGGAAACCAGGACAAAAACGCCCCTCCTGACCCACCGTCTCACAGGAACACCTCGTTCTCCTTGGGCTCCGTGAAATTCTGCTCCAGCATGGCCACGTGGGACAAAAACGCCGGGTCGTCAAAGTACTTGGCGTGCTTCGTGCACTTGCGGACGCAGCACTGGCACTTAATGCAGGTACCCGGCACCTCCGCCACGTTGGAGGGGTTGATGGCTCCCATGGGGCACAGGCGGGCGCAGGCTCCGCAGTCGGTGCAGCGGCTCAGGTCCGTCTGGGGCTTGGCCTTCAGGAACTGGGCGGGCTGGCCGTCGGTGCCCTTGGGCACGTAGTAAGGAGCCGCCGGGTCTCCCGGCACGGCGACGGGGGCGGGGATGTCCGTCAGGCCCGCCACCCTGTCCGCGATCCGGGCGGCAAAGGACTCCATCTGCCGCTTGTCGTCCCAGTCCGGGCGGCCGTCTGCCAGAGCGTCCGTAAAGGCGTGGCGGCAGGCGAAGGCGGCGCCCGCCACGGTGTGGAAGCCGTCCGCCTCCAGCACGGCGCACAGCTCCGCCAGGGCGTTGTCGTAGGACCGGTTGCCGAAGGTGACCACCCCCACCGCCAGGGCGCCATTGCCGTGGATCTGCTCCCGGACGAAGGGCAGCATCTTGTTGGGCAGCTTCCCCGCATAGGTGGGCATGGCAAACACCGCCAGATCGCCCGGGTCAAACTCCATGGGCTCCCGCCTGTCCGACGGGCGGGTGAAGTTCCGCCGCTCCAGGGGGACGCCCAGCTTCTCCGCCAGGGTCTCCGCAATGGTGTTTGCCGTCTTGTCCGTATTGCCTGTGGCGCTCCAATAGACCGCCCGGACCCGTTCCACACGCATCTCTCATCTCTCCCCTTCTTGTTATAAACAGCAGGCGCCCGAGGTCCCTCGGGCGCCTGCTGAACTCACAGTGAAAAATCTTCCTCTTTCAGCCGTTCAGTCTCCAGCGCCGCCGGCCGGGGCGGCACCCGCTTCAAGGGGTCGTATTTAAATGCTCTGCAGTGATGCTCCACCGGGACGATGCCCCGCTTCACGCAGGCCACCTCCCGCTCGTTGATCTGCTGGCCTCGCTGGCAGTAGGCACAGCGGGGGTCCATATCCTTTCGGAACAGCATGACCTTCCCCCCTCCTTCTTCACCCGTCACAGGGTGTACAGCTTGATGGCGTCATTCTCCACCGTGGCCTTCACCTGGCTGATGGGGTGCTCGTAGCTGTCGATGATCTGGGTCGCCATGGGGTCCTCCAGCTCCCGCTGGATGGTGCGCCGCAGGTTCCGGGCACCGTAGGTCAGGGAGTAGGACTTCTTGGTGAGGAGCTCCACCAGGGCGTCGTCATAGGTGAAGGTGATGCCCTTCTCCTTCAGGGAGCCCACCAGCTCGTTCAGCATGATGCGGGCGATGCCGTGGAAGTTCTCCTCGCTGAGGCGGTTGAAGGTGATGACCGCGTCCACCCGGTTGATGAACTCCGGCCGCAGGAACTGCTGCAGCGCCTTCATGGCCCGGTCGGCGTCCTGCTCGTTCACGGAACGGCCGAAGCCCACGGTGCCCTCCTTGGTGGCGCTGCCGGCGTTGGAGGTCATGACGATGATGGTGTTCTCGAAGTTCACCTTCCGGCCGTGGGCGTCGGTGATCTCACCGTCGTCCAGGATCTGGAGAAGGATGTTCAGCACATCCGGGTGGGCCTTCTCGATCTCGTCGAATAGGACCACGGCGTAGGGCTTGCGGCGTATCTTCTCCGTCAGCTGGCCCGCCTCGTCATACCCCACATAGCCCGGGGGAGAGCCCACCAGGCGGGAGACGGAGTGCTTCTCCATAAACTCCGACATATCCAGCCGGATCAGGGCGTCCGGCGTGTTGAAGAGGTCATTTGCCAGCTGCTTCACCAGCTCTGTCTTGCCCACGCCGGTGGGGCCCACGAAGATGAAGCTGACGGGCTTGTGCTTGGGGGAGATGCCCACCCGGTTCCGCCGCACGGCGGCGGCCACGGCGGTCACCGCCTGGTCCTGGCCGATGATGTGGCTCTTGAGCCGCCCCTCCAGCTGGCTCAGGCGCTGGAACTCCTGTTCCCGGATCTTGGCCGCCGGGATCTTGGTCCACAGCTCGATGACGTGGGCCAGGTTGTCCATGCTGAGCTGGGGGTCGCCCTTTTCCAGCAGACCGTTCAGCTCCGTGTTCAGCTGCATCTCCCGGCTCTTCAGCTCCGCCATCCGGGCGTAGTCCTGCTCCGTCTTCTCCTCCTGCTCCTCCAGCATGGTGCGCTCTTTCTCATAGTCGTCCAGCTCCCGCTGGATCTCCATGCGGCGGGAGATGTCCGGGTCCTTCAGGTTCAGGTCGGAGCAGGCCTCGTCGATCAGGTCGATGGCCTTGTCCGGCAGGAACCGGTCGGTGATGTACCGCTCGGACAGCAGCACCGCCTGGCGCAGGATCCCCTCGGAGATCTTCACCCCGTGGAACTGCTCGTACTTGGGAGCCAGGCCCTGGAGGATCTTCACCGAGTCCTCGATGGAGGGCTCGTTCACCGTCACCGGCTGGAACCGCCGCTCCAGGGCGGTGTCCTTCTCGATGGACTTGCGGTACTCATTGAAGGTGGTGGCGCCGATCACCTGGATCTCGCCCCGGGAGAGGGCGGGCTTTAAGATATTGGCGGCGTTCATACTGCCCTCGGCGTCGCCGGCGCCAACGATGTTGTGGACCTCGTCGATCATCAGAATGATGTTGCCCAGGCGCTTCACCTCGTCGATGAGGCCCTTCATACGGCTCTCGAACTGGCCCCGGAACTGGGTGCCGGCCACCAGGGCCGTCAGATCCCGCAGATAGACCTCCTTGTCCCGCAGCTTGAAGGGCACATCGCCCTTGGCGATCCGCTGGGCCAGCCCCTCGGCGATGGCGGTCTTGCCCACGCCGGGCTCACCGATCAGGCAGGGATTGTTCTTCTGACGGCGGTTCAGGATCTGCACCACCCGCTCGATCTCCTCCTCCCGGCCGATGACCGGGTCCAGCTTGCCCTCCTGGGCCCGCTGGGTCAGGGAGATGCAGTAGTTCTCCAGGTATTTGCGCTTGCCGTTTTTGGGATCCTTGCGCTCTTTTTCCCGGCCGCGGGCGCCGCCCTCTTCCTGACCGCCGCTCTCGCCGCTCTTGGCGGTCTCACCGGAGAAGAGCCGGTTCAGGAAGGGGAAGGTGGCGGTCTTGCCCTCTTCCTCTTCCTCCCCAAGGTCCTCGCCGCCGGGCAGATCCTCAATATTCTCCACGCCGTTCATGGCCTGGAGCATCTCACTGTTGAGGGTTTCCAGATCCTCGTCCGAGATGCCCATGCGCTTCATCATGTCATCCACCTGGGGCAGGCCCAGCTCCTTTGCGCACTTCAGGCACAGGCCCTCGTTGATGGTCTTGTCCCCCTCCATCTTGGAGATGAACACTACGGCGATATTCTTTTTACATCTTGAACAAAGTGTCGGCTGCATCGTGTAAATCCCTCCAGAAATCATGACGCCGCCGGGGCGCGGCCCCGTTCGTCATTGCTGAAGCGACAGCGCGCTCAGGGGCGTGTGTGTCGCAAAAAATCGTAAAATATGAGTGGCGGAAACGGTGTCCGTCTCAAAGGAGACCCCAAAGCGCCGCAGCACCCAGATGGCCAGGAACAGGGCCAGAGCGCCCTCCGCCAGTCCGATGAGGCCGCCTCCCAGGGAGTTGACCAGATGGAGACCCGGCAGCTGCAGCACCAGATCCATGGCCCGGATCAGCAGCTTCAGCAGGATCGTCAATCCCACGAAGGAGATGAGGAACAGCGCCGCATAGAGAATGGACTGGGCAACGCTCTCCACCACAGCCATGGCCAGAGAAATGCCCGTGTCCTGGATCTTCTCCTCCGTCTGCCGGACCAGGGAATCCCGCACGTCCTCGTCCAGGCCCATCAGGGCCAGCAGGTCGGCGATGGCGAAGCCCTCGTCCACGTCCTCCTCCGGCATCTGGACCTCCTGGGACTGCTGGGCCATGGCCTCGTCCACCCTTGTCTCGATGCTCTCCCGGATCAGCGGTGTGACCAGACGGGCCGCCGGCGCCGCCAGCGCATTTGCGATGACGGCCGCGCCCACCAGGGCCACGATCACCACCGCCAGTCCCGCCAGAGCCCGAAACAGTCCCCGATGGGCGCCCCAGGCCGCCGCGGCGATCAGAACGGCCGCCGCAATCATGTCTATTATAACAGGTGTTGTCATGCTTGCCTACCTTTTTGCTCGTAAACGTTTTGTGAATTCAGCCGAAATGTTTCCCATTCAAGGCAGGAACAGGCGGGCGCTGTCCGATGCCAGCAGCAGGGCGGAACCGTCCTGCCGCATCAGGACGGACCGGGCGTAGTCCGTGCCCTCCAGAGCAGCGTAAGGCTCCAGCTCCTCCGTGTAGATCACCACGCTGTCCATATACAGCACCGCCAGATAGCTTCCCGCAGAGGAGATGCTGAGGATCTCCTCGTTCACGTCCAGGGAGGCGATCTCCTGCCCGTCCGTGTCCACGGTCACCAGCCGGCCCACGCTGCCGGACCGGTAGCGGTTCAGCAGCAGGGCGGCAAAGCCGTCCCCGTTCAGGTCGTATTCCCGCAGATAGCTGCCGCTGTATGAATAGGTCGCCCGGATCTCTCCGTCCTGTCCCGCATAGGTCAGGCAGGTGTCGGAAACCGTCACCAGCCGGCTGTCCTGCTGGCCGATGGCCATCACCAGCCCATCCGAGATGTCATAATCTGCCGCCGGCTCCTCCTGGTCCAGCCGGTACAGCACCACGTTGCTGACGAATACGCTGTCCTCCTGGCCCAGGGTCACCGCCGCCAGCATGGAGCTGTCATCCGTGACGCAGGCATCCACAACGAACCGCTGGGACGCATTGAAGGCAAAGACCTCCTCCATCCGGCTGTTATACACGGTGACGCCGCCCTTATAGCCCTCCAGCTCCTTTGTCACGGCCAGCCAGCCGTCACGGTTCAGCCGGGCGGAGAGGAAGGGGTAATCCTCCGGCGCTGTGAGGGCCAGCACCTCGCCGTCCTCGTCCACCACATACAGCTCCGTGCCGCCCGCATCATAGGCCACGGCCCGGCCGCCGCCGATGGACAGGGCGGGCGCTGTCATCCGCACCGCAGTGGACCAGATCTCCTGGCCGTTCTTTCCCAGGATCTGGAGCTTTGTGTCCGAAAGGACCACCAGAGAGCTGTCCAGCACTGCGAAGCGGTTGTTGTCTGAGGCATCATAGTCATACCGGACCTCAGCCGCGCTCTCCCCGCTGCCGTAGGAAAACAGCCGCTGCAGGGCGTCAAAGCCAGTGCCGTCCCGGTAGGCTGCCACGATCACCACGGCCAGCACCGCCGCCAGGATCAGGAAGAAGATGCCGAACCGGCGCAGGCGGCTGCCCCTCCGGGGGGCCTCGTCCTCCGCCCCGTCGTCGTCATTCCAGATGTCGTTGCTTGTATCACGCATTGAGCCGTCCATCCTCATACCAAAGTCTCGTCAGGTACAGTCCCCCCGGCGGCACCGTGGGACCGGCGGCGGACCGGTCCCCCCGCTCCAGAATGCCGGGGATGTCCTCCGGGGCGAATTTGCCCTCCGCCGCGTACAGCACGGTGCCGGTGATGGCCCGTACCATGTTATACAGAAATCCGTTGGCGCAGACCTTCAACTCCAGCAGGTCGCCGTTCCGGGTCACATGGCAGTAGTAGATGGTGCGGACGGTGGACTTGGTCTCCGTCCCCACGGAGCGCACTGCCGCGAAGTCGTGGGTGCCCACGAACATCCCCGCCGCCCGGTCCAGAAATCCCTCGTCCAGATGCTTGGGATAAAAATACGCCCGGTTGACATAAAACGGGTTCTTGAACCGGGAGTTGTAGATCCGGTAGGTGTACTCCTTCTTCAGGCAGGAGCCGATGGCGTTGAAGTCCTCCGCCACCTCAAAGGCCTCCTTCACCGCGATGTCCTCCGGCGTGTGGGTGTTGATGGCGAAGGGGATCCGGTCCACGGGGATGCGGGAGTCGGTGCGGAAGTTGGCGATGTAGTGCTCCGCGTGGACGCCGGCGTCCGTCCGGCCGCAGCCGGTCAGGTGCACCGGTCCGCCGCAGATGGAGGCGATGGCCTTTTCCAGGGTCCCGCAGACGGTGACGGCGTTTTTCTGCACCTGCCAGCCGTGGTAGGCGGTGCCGTTGTACATGAGTTTCAAGGCGATGTTGCGCATAGCTGCTCCTTTTATTCCGGCCAGGTGAGGGTGGGATAAAAATCCTCATCCAGGCTCACGTCCACCGCGTCATCCTTCAGGACCTGCCAGTGGTCCACGGTGAACTCATAGGCAAGGCCGAACTGATCCTGGCAGGCGAAGGCCAGTCGAAGATCGTCGCCGGGCTGGGCGTCCACCGGGATGGTCTGCCCCAGCCCGTCCTCGTTCACCTCCCGCAAATAGTAGCAGTAGGGGATGTCATCGCTCATCGGATGGTATACAGCCGCCTCCTCCAGGATCAGCTCTCCGTTGCGGTACAGCCGGAACTCCGGGTCCCGGACCTCCACATAGTCGTGGTCCCGGTCATAGGGACAAAAGGAAAACCCGCTCTGCAGCAGCAGGGTGTCCTCCTCCCAATAGGGAGTGGAAGTCCCCGTCGCGCCGTCCGTGACAGGCAGCAAGTCCGAGAGCTGATAGACAAACTCCGCCTGCTCCCGGGTGACGGTGCCGCCGGTGTCCGCCAGCAGCGTCACGGTCAGACTGCCGTTTTCCTCCACCGGCACAGCCGCCTCTCCGGTGAACACGCCGTTCCCCCCGTGGGTCAGAGGCGCCTCCGTGGTCTGCCCTTCCAGCTCCAGCAGCAGCGCGGCGTCCGTGTCCTCGCCCCACTCCTTCAAGGTGACAGAGGCGTTCAGGAGAACGGAGCGGGTCTCCGGGTCCAGCCCGGCGGGTTCCAGGGCGCAGTCGGCGATGAGCCGCTCCCCCTCCTGAACATCCTCCCGCAGGGCGTCCACCTCGTCCATCACCTGATCCTGCCGGTCCAGCAGGTTGGCCTGAACGTTCCA
>JABLTR010094689.1_pt1 | contig 10969 bp, 7 predicted proteins | sample 7160071 | NCBI WGS metagenome assembly JABLTR01 (sample SAMN14651230, study PRJNA627086) | human gut metagenome | isolation source: feces | host: Homo sapiens
AAACTTGAAATATTGCGCAGCCGTTGGCGACGAAGGAGCCTTACGGATGCGGCAATGCCCCTCGCGGGTACACAAAGTATGTCTGCGTTTTTCAAGCCTCGGCTTGACGAAAAATCTCTCGGCGGATCTGCTTGCCAAATTCTGTGGTGTTGCCTGATTTTTTGAATATTACTTACCTCGTAATTTGTTCTTCGACGAGGCGCCCACCGCAATAACGCTCGCGCAGCAGCGGCTTTTCAATCTTGCCGGTCGGGTTGCGCGGCACATCGGCGAAGATGATCCGCCGGGGGCGCTTGTAGCGCGGCAGCTCGCGGCAGAAGTCCATGATCTCCGCTTCGCTGCACGTCTCGCCGGGCTTGACCTCGACGATGGCCGCCGCGATCTCGCCGAGGCGGTCGTCCGGCAGGCCGATGACGGCCGCGTCCTTGATCTTTTCGCAGCGGCGCAGGAAATCTTCGATCTGCACGGGATAGAGGTTTTCACCGCCGGTGATGATGACATCCTTCTTGCGGTCGACGAGGTACAAAAATCCGTCCGCGTCCTCGCGCGCCATGTCTCCGGTGAAGAGCCATCCGTCGCGGAGCACCTCAGCGGTTGCCGCCGGATTTTTATAATAGCAGCGCATCACGCCGGGGCCCTGCACGGCCAGCTCGCCGATCTCGCCGGGCGTCACGTCGCGGCCCTGCTCGTCGACGACGCGCGTCTTCCAGAGCCATCCGGCCTTGCCGATCGCGCCGACCTTGTCGATGTGGTCGAGCCCGAGGTGGACGCAGCCGGGGCCGATGGACTCGCTCAGGCCGTAGTTCGTGTCGTATTTCTGGTTCGGGAACACCTTGAGCCACCGGCGGATCAGGCTCGGCGGCACAGGCTGCGCGCCGATGTGCATCAGCCGCCACTGGTCGAGGCGATAGTGCGAAAGGTCGATGTCGCCCCGGTCGATCGCGTCGAGCAGGTCCTGCGCCCACGGCACGAGCAGCCACACGATCGTACACTGCTCCTCCGTGACCGTCCGCAGGATCCACTCCGGCTTCACGCCGCGCAGCAGCACCGCACGGCTCCCGGAGAGCAGGCTCCCGAACCAATGCATCTTCGCGCCCGTATGATAGAGCGGGGGGATGCAGAGGAAGACGTCGCTGCGCGTCTGCCCGTGGTGGTGCTGCTCCGTCTGGCAGGAGCAGGCCAGCGCGCGGTGACAGTGCAGAATGGCCTTGGGGAAGCCCGTCGTGCCGGAGGAAAAATAGATCGCTGCGTCGTCCTCCTCATCCAGCGCCACGGGCGGCGCGGCCGAGGAGCAGAAGCTCATGTACGTCAGGCAGTCCTCGGTGTAGTCCGGCCCACCGCGCCCCACGAAGAACATCGTCTTCACGCCGGGCGTCTGGCTGCGGATGGCATCCATGCGCGTGACAAATTCCGGGCCGAAGACCAGGATCTCTACGTCGGCCAGATCGAGACAGTAGCGGATCTCCTCGCCGGAATAGCGATAGTTCATCGGCACGACGACGCACCCGGCCTTCAGAATGCCGAAATAGATCGGCAGAAACTCGAGACAGTTCATCAGCAGCATCGCGACCTTTGTCCCGCGCTTCGTGCCGCGGCTCAGCAGCAGATTGGCGAAGCGGTTGGCCCGCCGGTCAAAGTCGCGCCAGCTCAGCTCGCGGCGATAGGGCGCGTCGGGCCGGGCCTCGGCGACAAGGCTCGCCTCGCGCCACGTTGTGGCGGCGTCGCGCTCTTCCGAGGGGTTCACCTCGACCAGCGCGATGTCGTTGCCCCAGAGACGGGCGTTTCGCTCCAAATATTCGGTAATGACCATCCTTGGTCCCTCCTTTGCGGAGGGAATAGCAAAAACGCCCTCCGCACAGACTATGTGCAGAGGACGAGAAGCTCCCGTGGTACCACCTCTATTTACCGCGCATCGCGGCCTCATGGGCGCAGATGCACCCGCGCGCGTTACCGGGCGCACCCGTCTCCGTCTACTGGCCGTACCCGGCGTTCGGGGAGCTGCTCCGAAAGGTATTCCGTGCCGTCCGCCTCCGCCTTGCACCATCCGGCGGCTCTCTGCATGCGGGATCCCGGCGCGTACTGGATTTCCTCATCGCATTGTTGACTATTGTATAAAATTTAGCACAGTTATGTGCGAAAGTCAAGAATGTACCGCTGCGTTTTCGGCAAAAAATCGCCTGGAATGCCGCGCTTTTTTTTAACAGTCTGCCGCATTGACATTCCCCATGACCGGTGCTAAAATAGGGGCCGTTGATGCGAGCGGTGGAGTCTGTCATAGAGCGCAAGGCCGCGCTCTATTCGCATCGGCCGCCGGAAGACCGGCGCTTTGAGCAATTTTGTTTGCTTTTAAGGACAGAACCGCCGGTTCTGTCCTTTTTTCGGCGAATCTTTTGACCCAATGCGGCGGTTTGAAGGACTTGAAATACCCTCTGTATGTCGGCGTCCTTCAAATCTTGCCTTGGGTCAAAATCTCTCGCCGAAAAGCCCAAAATATCAGATGATATGCGCGGCCTTGCCTTGGTAACATATTGTTGGGAGGGTAATGGTATGCCGGCATTATTGTGGATCTGGGACACGCTGCGGCGGCTGGGGCAGTTGGCCCGGCGCGCGGAGCGGCCCAACGGATAACAGAGGAGCGAAACAGCAATGAGAAAAACCAAGATCGTATGTACCATCGGCCCGGCCAGCAGCGACCGCGCCGTGTTCGCCGACATGTGCCGCGCGGGGCTGAACGTCGCGCGGCTGAATTTCTCCCACGGGACGCATGAAGAGCAGAAGGCAAAGCTCGAGATGATCAAATCCGTCCGGGAAGAGCTGAACCTGCCCATCGCGATCCTGCTGGACACAAAGGGGCCGGAATACCGCATCCGCACGTTCCGGAACGGGAAGATCACGCTGAACGACGGCGACATCTTCACGTTCACCACGCGCGAACTCGAGGGCGACGAGGGCATCGTCAGCGTCAGCTATAAGGGCCTCGCACAGGAGATGCACAAAGGCGACAAGATCCTCGTCAACAACGGCCTCGTCATCTTCGAGGTGCTCGGCGTCGAGGGCGAGGACATCCACTGCCGCGTCGAGGTCGGCGGCGAGCTCTCTGACCGGAAGAGCATGAGTTTCCCGAACAAGGTCCTCAAGCAGACCTATCTCAGCGAGCAGGATAAGGCCGATCTGCTGTTCGGCATCGAGAACGGCGTCGACTTCGTCGCGGCCTCGTTCGTCTCCTGCAAGCAGGACGTGCTCGACCTCAAGGAATTCCTCGCGGCCAACGGCGGCGAGAAGATCGACGTGATCGCGAAGATCGAAAACCGCGCGGGCGTCGACAACATCAACGAGATCTGCGAGGCCTGTGAGGGCATCATGGTCGCCCGCGGCGACCTTGGCGTCGAGGTCCCGTTCACCGAGCTGCCCGCCATCCAGAAGCGCCTCATCACCACCTGCCGCCTGCTCGGCAAGCGGGTCATCACGGCGACCGAGATGCTCGAATCCATGATCCACAACCCGCGCCCGACGCGCGCGGAGATCTCCGACGTGGCCAACGCTGTCTACGACGGTTCGAGCGCCGTCATGCTCTCCGGCGAGAGCGCCGCGGGCAAATACCCGGTGCAGTCGGTCGCGACGATGGCGGCCATCGTTGGCGAGACGGAGCAGCACATCAACTATGAAAAGCGCTTCCGCAAGGCGGATTTCAAGATCAACAGCCTGCTCGACGCCATCTCGCACGCGACGTGCGGCATGGCCATCGACATCGGCGCGAAGTGCATCGTCGTCAGCTCCCTGTCCGGCCGGACGGTCCGGATGGTGTCGCGCTTCCGCGTGCCGATGGACATCATCGGCATGGCCACGAACAAGCGCGTCTGGTATAAGCTGGCCCTCTCGTGGGGCGTCATCCCGGTGCTGAGCGAGCAGTTCAAGTCCATCGACGTGCTCTTCTACCACGCGGAGCGCGTCGCGCAGCAGACGCTCCAGCTCCGCGAGGGCGACAAGGTCGTCATGACCGGCGGCATCACCGACGGTACATCCGGCAACACGAACCTCATCAAGGTCGAAACGATCTGAGACGTATCTGAAAACAGGAGAAAAGCCCCGGAGAAGGCACAAAAAGCCGTCTCTGGGGCGCTTTTTTACAAACATGTCCCGCATCCGGATGGATGCGGGACATCTGAATTACAGGGCGGCAACGGCGGCCTTGATGTCGCCGAGCATGTAGAGCGAGCCGTAGCAGAGGACGACGCCGTCCTTTCCCGCGTGCTCCACCGCCAGCTTCACGCCGTCCGCGACCGTGTCACACGGCGTGCCGGGCTTGCCGAACGTGGCGAGGTACTTTGCCAGATCCTTCGCGTCCAGCGCGCGGGGGTTGCCCGGCGTGACCGTGATGAATTCCTTGGCAAACGGCGCGACGTTGGCGTACATACAGTGGAAATCCTTGTCGCCAAGGACGCCGGTGAGCACCGTGAGGGGCCGGCCGGCGAGATAATCGTCGATATTCTTGACGAGGGCCTCGATGCACTGCGGATTGTGTCCGCCGTCGATGATGAAGAGCGGATCCTTCCGCAGCAGCTCGAACCGGCCGGGCCACTTGACGTCCTTCAGACCCTTGCGCACGGCCTCCTCCGGCAGGTTCCAGCCGCGCTCACGCAGCGCGTCGACCGCGGTCAGCACGACGGCGGCGTTGTGCAGCTGGTGGTCGCCAAGGAGCGGCAGCTCCAGCGCCTCATAGCCGTCGCAGTCGAAGACCTGGCCTTCGAGGCCGTGTGAGCGGAGACGGATGGAATCAAAATCGGCCTTATGCAGCTTCGCGCCGACCTTGGCGCAGCGGTCTTCGAACACCGCCTCCACAGACGGCTGCTCGCGGTAGATGACGGCGTCGCAGCCGGGCTTGATGATGCCGGACTTTGTCGCGGCGATCTTCTCGAGCGTGTCGCCGAGGACCTCGGTATGGTCGAGGCCGATGTTGCAGAGGATCGCGGCCTCCGGCGGCAGGATGACGTTCGTTGCGTCGAATTCGCCGCCCATGCCGACCTCGCAGACGACGATGTCGCACTTCTGCCGCGCGAAATATTCAAAGCCGATGGCCGTGACCATTTCAAATTCGGTCGGCTGCTCGAAGATAGACTCCGCGAACGGCTTGACGTATTCGGTCAGCGCGCAGATGTCGTCGTTGGAGATCATCTGGCCGTTGACCTGGATGCGCTCGCCGAATTCGACGATGTAGGGCGAGGTATAAAGGCCGGTCTTGTAGCCTGCGGCCTGGAAGATCGAGGCCAGCATGGCGCAGGTGGAGCCTTTGCCGTTCGTGCCTGCGACATGGACAAATTTACATTTGCGTTCGGGGTGGCCCATGGCGTCGAGCAGCGCGGCGATGCGCTCGAGGCCGGGGATGCTGCCCTTCCAGCAGACGGCGTGGATATAATGCAGGGCTTCGTCAAGAGTCATCATGGTGGAATTACTTCTTTCTTCTGTTTCCGAATTATTTCTTTTCGCGCATCACCGGCGGCCAGAGCTTGGTCGCGGTGAAGACCTTGGAGCGATAAAGCAGCCAGACGATCAGCGTGTCGAGCACGAACGTGACCACAAACTGGATCGAGCGCGCGGCCAGCTTCGTCAGGAAGAATGCCTCAAACGCGTCACCGCCGTAGACCTTGGCGAGTGCGAAGCTCTGCCACAGGATGGAGCCGAACACGATCGCCGGCAGGAACGCCAGCGCGATGCGCCCGATGTTGACCTTTTTCACCAGCATCGGCCGGAACAGGCCCGCGCACAAGCCGTACAGGATCGGCGGAATGCAGAACATCGGGTTATAGCCGTAGCCCGAGAACAGGCACCCGACAAAGTCGGCCACAAAGCCGACCAGCGCGCCGGGGATCGGCCCGAAGAGCATGCCCGCGATGAAGATCGGCACGGCCTCGAGCGAGAAGCGCGTCGTCTCATTCGGCATCGGGATGATGAGTCGCGCCAGCACGACCGAGATGGCCGCGAGCAGGGCGGACGTGGCAAGGATGCGGACATTTTTCAGACCGGTATGCTGCGCGGCGGGCGCAGCGGCTGCTTGATTTTTGAGCATAAAAAAGCCTCCTAATCTGGAGAAGCCTTTCATGAATCGCCTGCGGCCTTCGGCGGATCTTTTGCCCCAATCCTGCGGTTTGAAAACCTTGGAATATTGCGCAGCCGTTGGCGACAACGGAGCCTTACGGATGCGGCATACCCCTTGCGGGTACACAAAGTATTCCGGCGGTTTCAAACCTTGGCTTGTGCCAAAATCTCTCTCCGAATGCTCTTGTCGATTACATGTAAGCCTTCTCTTATAAAAATTGGAGGAGGTTAAAGATATGAACTTTTCTGGAAATCGGAAACTGCATGCTGTACAATTTCTCTTTGCCATAGCGGATGCGAAATGACACCGCGGGGCCAGCCCCTTCGCCCGGCGGCAACCTCCCATCCAACCGGTACTTGACGCGTCATTCCTACTCATGCAACGTTCGGGTACGCACATACTGTTAAATTAGCAGGCTCACATCTTCCTGCCCTTAAAATCGCTCCTGGGACCATTGTACCGTATTTTTGGAAAAACGCAAGTGGTATTTCGATATTTTTTGATTGATTTTTCCGGCCGCGGAAAATTTTTTCGCGCCCTGTTGACAAATGCGGCGCGCGGTGGTATAACATAACCAACCTACCAGATTGGTGTGAATTAAAAACCGGATCGCAGGAGGTATTTCATGAATCATCGATTCCCCATTCTGCTGCGGCAGAATTTCCGCTTTGGACGAATGTGTGTCCGCTGCTGTTGTCGCTGAATGCCACCATTACAGAAATGAAAGGAACGAACACCATGTCCAACTATAAATTTGAAACGCTTCAGGTCCACGTCGGTCAGGAGACCGCCGATCCCGCTACCGATTCCCGCGCCGTGCCGATCTACGCCACGACGTCTTATGTCTTCAAGGACTCCGCACAGGCGGCGGGCCGCTTTGGCCTGACCGAGGGCGGCAACATCTATACCCGCCTGATGAACCCGACGAGCGATGTGTTTGAAAAGCGCATTGCGGCGCTCGAGGGCGGCGCGGCCGCGCTGGCCACGGCCTCCGGCTCGGCGGCCATCACCTACGCCGTGCAGAACATCGCCATCGCGGGCGACCATATCGTCTCCGCGGCCAACCTCTATGGCGGCACGCACAATCTCTTCGCCAACACCCTCGTCGAACAGGGCCTCACGACCACATTCGTCGACCCGTCTGACCCCGAGAATTTTGAAAAAGCCATCCAGCCGAACACCAAGCTGCTCTACGCCGAGACGCTGGGCAACCCGAACTCCGACGTCATCGACCTCGAGGCCATCGCGGCCATCGCCCACAGGCACGGCATCCCGCTCATCGTCGACAGCACGTTCGCCACACCCTATCTCATCCGTCCGATCGAGCACGGCGCGGACATCGTCGTCCACTCGGCAACGAAGTTCATCGGCGGCCACGGCACGGTCATGGGCGGCGTCGTGATCGACGGCGGCAAGTTCAACTGGGCGCAGAACGACAAGTTCCCCGGCCTCTCGAAGCCGAATCCCTCGTACCACGGCGTGGTCTTCACCGAGGCGGCAGGGAACCTTGCCTACATCACCAAGCTCCGCACCACGCTGATGCGCGACCAGGGCGCGACGATCTCGCCGTTCAACTCCTTCCTGCTGCTGCAGGGCCTCGAGACGCTCTCGCTGCGCGTCGAGCGCCATGTGGAAAATGCGCTGAAGGTCGTCGACTTCCTGAACCATCATCCGCAGGTCGAAAAGGTCCACCATCCGTCCCTCGCCACGGGCCGGGAAAAGGAACTCTACGACCGCTATTTCCCGAACGGCGCGGCCTCCATCTTCACGTTTGAGATCAAGGGCGACGCCGAGACGGCCAAGAGGTTCACCGAGAGCCTCACGCTCTTCTCCCTGCTGGCCAACGTGGCCGACGTGAAGTCGCTGGTCATCCATCCGGCGTCCACCACGCATTCGCAGCTGTCCGACGAGGAGCTCCGTGCCTGCGGCATTTCGCCGACCACCATCCGCCTGTCCATCGGCACCGAGCACATCGACGACATCCTCGCCGACCTGCAGCAGGGCTTTGACGCCGTGAAGTGATTTTTGTCAACACCGCGCCATTGATCGTCAACGAATTATGAAATTGAACGAATTATTTCGGAGGTAACATCATGTCTCATATCTATACATCCGCAGATCAGCTCATCGGCAAGACGCCGCTTCTGGAGCTCACGCACATCGAAAAGAAATTTGACCTGAAGGCGAAGATCCTCGCCAAGCTCGAATACTTCAATCCCGCCGGTTCGGTCAAGGACCGCGTGGCCCGCGCCATGATCGACGACGCCGAGGCGAAGGGCCTGCTGAAGGAAGGCTCCGTCATCATCGAGCCGACCTCCGGCAACACCGGCATCGGTTTGGCGTCCGTCGCGGCGGCGCGCGGCTATCGCATCATCATCGTCATGCCGGAGACCATGTCCGTCGAGCGGCGGCAGCTGATGAAAGCCTACGGCGCGGAGCTCGTCCTCTCCGACGGCGCGAAGGGCATGAAGGGCGCGATCGCAAAGGCGGACGAGCTGGCAAAGGAGACGCCGAACAGCTTCATCCCCGGCCAGTTCGTGAACCCTGCGAACCCAAAGGCCCACTTTGAGACAACCGGCCCCGAGATCTGGGAAGACACCGACGGCAAGGTCGACTATTTCGTCGCGGGCGTCGGCACCGGCGGCACGATCACCGGCGTGGGCGAATTTTTGAAGTCGAAGGATGCTTCGGTCAAGGTCGTGGCCGTCGAGCCGAAGACCTCCGCCGTTCTGTCCACCGGCGTGGCCGGCCCGCACAAGATCCAGGGCATCGGCGCGGGCTTCGTCCCCGACGTGCTGGACACCAAGGTCTATGACGAGATCATCCCGGTCGAGAACGAAGATGCGTTTGCCACCGGCAAGCTCGTCGGCCGGTCCGAGGGCGTCCTCGTCGGCATTTCCTCCGGCGCGGCCCTGTGGGCGGCCATCGAGGTGGCCAAGCGGCCCGAGAACGCGGGCAAGAACATCGTCGTCCTCCTGCCCGATACCGGCGACCGCTATCTCTCCACGCCGCTGTTCGCCGACTGAATCGCAAAATAATCTCAAATTGGTACTGTCATTTGCCGCTATTTGTGTTAAAATAGCGGCAAATGATTTTTTACGGAGCAAACCATGGCTTACCAGAGAATTTTGACCATTCAGGATATTTCGTGCGTCGGGCAGTGCTCGCTGACCGTCGCACTGCCGATTTTGTCTGCCTGCGGGCACGAGACGGCGGCGCTGCCGACGGCGGTGCTCTCGACGCACACGGGCCGCTTCCAGGGCTATACGTTCCGCGACCTGACGGACGACATCCCCGGCATTCAGGCACACTGGGAGCGCGAAGGACTGGATTTTTCGGCGGTCTATACCGGCTATCTCGCCTCCGCGCGGCAGATCGCGCTGGTGCGGGACGTGATCCGCTCGCGGCTGCGGCCGGGCGGCGTTTTGATCGTCGACCCGGCGATGGCGGACGATGGAAGGCTTTACAGCGGCTTCGGCACGGATGTCGTCGACGCGATGCGGATGCTCTGCGCCGGGGCGGACTATCTGCTGCCGAATGTGACGGAGGCCGCGCTGCTGGCCGGGATGGACTACCGGGAGGAGTTCGACCGGGCGTATGCCGAACGGCTGGCTGCGGGTGCGGCGGCGTCGGCACGGCAGACGGTCATTCTGACGGGCGTTGGCTTTGAACCCGGAAAAACGGGATTCCTGCTCTGGAAAGACGGGGAAAGCAGCTATTATGCCCACGAAAAATCGGCGTGCGGCGGCTATGGCACGGGCGATGTGTTCGCCGCCGCGTTCACCGGCGCGCTGCTGAGCGGGATCGGAACGGAGCAGGCAGCGCGTATTGCAGCGGAGTATACCGGCCACTGCGCGGCGCGCACGGCGCAGGACCCGGCGCACTGGTACGGATTGGAATTTGAGCCGGAGCTGTCATGGCTCATCCGGAGATTGGAGGAACGGGAATGAAGGTATTGGTCGCGATGAGCGGCGGCGTCGATTCGAGTGTCGCCGCCCAGCTTCTGACCGAACAGGGCCACACCTGCATCGGCTGCACGATGAAGCTCTACGGCAACGAGGACGCGGGCCTCTCAAAAGGCCACACCTGCTGCTCGCTCGACGATGTGGAGGACGCGCGGAGCGTGGCCTACCGGCTCGGGATGCCGTATTATGTGTTCAATTTCGCGGACGATTTCCGCGACAAGGTCATCCGCCGCTTCGCCGAGAGCTATGAGGCCGGGCGGACGCCGAACCCCTGCATCGACTGCAACCGGTTTATGAAATTTGACCGGCTCTATGAGCGGGCGAAGATCCTCGGCTGCGATCATGTCGCGACTGGGCACTATGCGCGGATCGAGGAGCGGGACGGGAAATTCGTCCTGAAAAAGGCGCTCGACCCGGCCAAGGATCAGAGCTATGTGCTCTACACGATGACGCAGGAACAGCTGGCGCACACGCTCTTCCCGCTGGGCGGCTATTCGAAGCCGGAGGCGCGGAAGCTCGCGGAGGACGGGGGACTGGTCAACGCGGAAAAGCCCGACAGCCAGGATATATGCTTCGCGCCGGACGGCGACTATGCCGCCGCCATCGAGCGCTATACCGGCAAAAAGCCGCAGCCGGGCAACTTTGTTGACGCGGACGGCAACGTCCTCGGGCAGCACAAGGGCATCATCCACTATACGATCGGGCAGCACCGGGGCCTCGGCCTCGGACAGAATGAGCGGGCCTACGTGTGTAAAATTTGTCCGGCGGACAACACGGTCGTCCTCGGGCCGTCGGAGGCGCTGTTCCGGCGGGACGCTTCGGCGGCGGACGTGAACTGGATCTCGGGGCAAGCACCGGACGGGCCCATCCGCTGCTGCGCGAAGGTGCGCTACCGCCAGACCGAGCAGCC
>JABLTR010023449.1_pt1 | contig 10964 bp, 10 predicted proteins | sample 7160071 | NCBI WGS metagenome assembly JABLTR01 (sample SAMN14651230, study PRJNA627086) | human gut metagenome | isolation source: feces | host: Homo sapiens
ATGAAGCTGGCTATGGTGGCGGTGCGGAAACGCCTGCGGCAGGAACTGCCGGAGGCCCGGCTGGTGCTCCAGGTCCACGACGAGCTGATCGTGGAGTGCCCGGAGCCCCAGGCGGAGCGGGCGGCGGCGCTTTTGAAGGCGGAGATGGAAAACGTGGTGGGCCTGACCGTCCCCCTGACGGCGGACGCCCACTGGGGGAAGAACTGGCTGGAGGCCAAGGGCTGATGGGATTTTGCAGGATCGACTACGACGCCTGGCCCCGACGCCCGTATTTTGAGCACTACCACCGGGACGTGCCCTGCTGGTACAGCATGACGGCGGATGTGGACATCACCGCCCTGCTGCCCCTGGCTGTGCAGGTCCACCACGGCGTCACGGACGGCTTCCATGTGGGGCGGTTTTTCTCCCGCCTCCAGGCCTGGGCGGACGGCGCGGCGGAGGCGGGCACATGAAGCGCCTGTATGTGATCGGCGGCCCCATGGGCGTGGGCAAGACCGCCGCCTGCCGCCAGCTGCAGCAGCTGCTGGACCGCAGCGTCTTCCTGGACGGGGACTGGTGCTGGGACGCCCATCCCTTTCAGGCGACGGAGGAGACCCGGGAGATGGTGCTGGAGAACATCTCCTTTCTTCTGGATAATTTCCTCCGCTGCTCTGCATATGACCATGTGATCTTCTGCTGGGTCCTGCACCGGCGGGAGATCTGGGCAGATCTGCTCCGCCGCCTGACGGAGCCGTATGCCCTGCGGGCCGTCTCCCTGGTCTGTACGCCGGAGGCCCTGCGGTCCCGGCTGGAGGGAGACATCCGGGCCGGGAAGCGGACACCGGATGTGCTGGATCGGAGCCTTGCCTATCTGCCGCTGTACGAGGCCCTGGACGTTCGCCGGCTGGATGTGACAGACCTGACGCCCCGGGAGACGGCGGAGCAGATCCTGAAACAGGCGGCGGCCACAGAAAAGGAGAGAGAACCATGAGAGAACAGATGCACGTGCGCATCGTCCCCATGACCGGGGACCACGTGGACGAGGTGGCGGAACTGGAGCGGATCTGCTTCACCACCCCCTGGTCCCGGAACATGCTGGTGGAGGAACTGCAGAACGACTGCGCCGCCTTCCTGGTGGCCCTGGATGATGAGGACCACGTGGTGGGCTACGCCGGGCTGCTGGTGGTGCTGGACGAGGGATACATCACCAATGTGGCCGTGCGGCCGGAGTGCCGCCGCAACGGCATCGCCCAGAAGCTGCTGCAGGTGTTCCTGGACTTTGCCCAGGCCCACCGTCTTGCGTTTCTGACGCTGGAGGTCCGGGCGTCCAACTACGGGGCCATCGCCCTGTACGGCAGCCGGGGCTTCCGCAGCATGGGCCGGCGGAAAAACTATTACGAGCATCCGAAAGAGGATGCCATCATCATGACGAAGGAGTTTGCAAATGGAACTGAGGATCCCGACACTGGAACAGCTGCGGACGGTCTATGACCGGGACCTGCGGGCGTCGTTTCCCGCCGCGGAGCTGAAGCCCCTGCGGAATATCGAGGAGATGTGGGCCGCCGGGCGGTACCGCCCCTGGTGCCTGTTTGACGGAGACGACATCGCCGGCGAGGCGTTTTTGTGGCTGGGACACCCCGGCTGGGCCCTGCTGGACTACCTGTGCGTGGCCTCCGACCGCCGGAACGGCGGCCTGGGCTCTGTGATTTTGGAGAAGCTCCGGGAGACGGAGGGGGACACCGTGATCTTCGGGGAGAGCGAGATCCCCCGGTACGCCCCGGATCCCGCCATGGCGGAGCGGCGGCTGGGCTTCTACGCCCGCAGCGGCGCCCGGACCGCCGGGTACGACACGGAGATGTTCGGCGTGCCCTACAAGACCCTGTACTGGGCGGCGGGAGACGTGGACGAGGCGGCCCTGATGGAGGAACACCGCTTCGTCTACGCCAGTACCTTTGCCCCGGACAAGTTCGCCAGATACGTCCGTATCCCCTTTGACCCCCAGGCCGGCCTTGGGGCAAAGGTGGAGTGGCAGCAGTGAGAGAAAGAAGCGTGAACACATGAAGATCCTGGCCTTTGAGTCCTCCTGCGACGAGACGGCGGTGGCCGTGGTGGAGGACGGCCGCACCATTTTGTCGGATGCCATCGCCTCCCAGGCAGACCTCCACGCCCTGTACGGCGGCGTGGTGCCGGAGATCGCCTCCCGCAAGCATGTGGAGGCCATCGCCGCCCTGACGGAGCAGGCGCTCCGGGAGGCGGGCTGCACCAAACAAGACATCGACGCGGTGGCGGTGACCTACGCCCCGGGCCTTATCGGCGCGGTGCTGGTGGGCCTCAGCTTTGCCAAGTCCGTGGCCTATGCCCTGGGGGTGCCATTGATCCCGGTGCACCACATCCGGGGCCACATCGCCGCCAACTACCTGGCCTTTCCGGACTTAGAGCCGCCCTTCCTGGCCCTGGCCATCTCCGGCGGCAACACGCTGATCGTGGACGTCCGGGACTACACGGACATGGTGATCCTGGGCGCCACCCGGGATGACGCCGCTGGAGAGTGCTTCGACAAGGCGGCCCGGGTGCTGGGCCTGCCCTATCCCGGCGGCGCCCCCCTGGACGCTTTGGCACAGCAGTCCCCCGGCGGGGTCTACACCCTGCCCCACGCCCACGTGGACGGCGCAGAGCTGGACATGAGCTTCTCCGGCCTCAAGACGGCGGTGGTGAACCTGGCCCACCACGCACAGCAGGTGGGGGAGCCCCTGGACCGGGCGGCCCTGGCCCGGGATTTCGCCCAGGCTGTCAGCGACACACTGGTGCCCCGGGCCATGGAGGCGGCCAGACAGACCGGGCGCAAGATCCTCTGTGCCGCCGGCGGCGTAGCGGCCAACTCCATCATCCGGGGAGACCTGCAGCGCGCCTGCGACCAGGCGGGCGTCCGGCTGTACCTGCCGCCGCTGAAGCTGTGCGGCGACAACGGCGCCATGATCGGCGCCCAGGGCTACTATGAGTATCTGGCTGGGCACACAGCAGGGATGGACCTGAACGCCTATGCCACAAGGGACATTGCAGATTGAACAGGCGGCCGCGTCAGCGGCCGCCTGTTCTCTTTGCCGGAATGAATGAAAAGGCTATGCAAGCTGCATCTGTAAAGGGGGGAAGCTTACTTTTTTGAAGGCATGCCAAAAAAACTTTTCAAATGCGTCCGAACCCGGAAAAAACGGTCACATCTGTGAGGAGGTTTTTGAATTTGATATATTATGTAAAATATAAGCGCAGCTTCCAAATCCCTCAAACGGCGGATAGAAAAATTGGAAAATTAATACAATTATAAATAAGATTATTGAAATATAAGGAAAATGTGGATGTTGAAAACCATGTGGAAAATGTGAATAACTCTTTGTAAAAGAGAATTATCGAAAAAATTATGTAAATGAAAAACGAGGGGGAGGAGAGGGAGAAACAGGAAGTCAACAGAAAATAATGACAGAAATTGTCGAAATTTCTTGGGTAAATCCCAACAGGTTTTCTTGGCAGAATCCGATGCATTCCAGCGAATGCTCAGAGAACAGAGCGAACGGCAGCGAAAAATTTTGCAGGACTTCCTGCAAAATACAGATCGTATTATACAGAAAGCGGCGAATATAGACCGCCTGCGGAAATTGAAAATAACCAGTTGACGGCAGAAGGAAACTGTGATAGAATAATTCTCGCTCTGGAGAGATCCAGGCAGATCACAGAGATAAGCTAATGTAGCTCAGTCGGTAGAGCAGCTGATTCGTAATCAGCAGGTCGTGTGTTCGAGTCACATCATTAGCTCCACAAAAAAGGACATCTGCAAAGCAGATGTCCTTTTTTGTGGGTTCCGCCGCCGCAGGGCGGCTCCACCCTTCGGGATTTCAATGCTCGGGGCGGCGGAGCCACCCCTGCGCCAAGGTTTTGGCCTACGGCCAAAACGCTTGTGCGGCGCACTCGCGCCGCGGCCCAGAAGGGCCGTTTAGCAGTTCTTCTGCAGCGGTTCCGCCCATCCAAAATATCGATTTCAACCGTCCCTTCCACAAAAGAAACCTGCTTTTGATTGAGTTCAAAAGCGGGTTTCTTTCTGTTTTGAGGCAATTCTTTTTCCAGAAACAGTAAAATCGGGGGATTATAACAGGAACAGCTTCCGGCGCCCTCTGGCAAGTTTATAATCCACATATCCCTGATTTCTCCATGATGCCTTAGGGAAAACTTCCAAATAAGTAACATTCAAAATTCGGAGAGGAGTATCTTCGTCATGGGCGCCCCATACGGATATTATCTCGCGTCAAATGGACATGTGGCCATCGATCGGGAAAAGGCAAACGTGTTGCGATGTTCCAGCTGGGCGCAAGCGATATTTCGCTTGCGCCCAGCTTTTTTTAAGGCCCAAAATCGCTGCCGGGCAGAATGCCCAGGCCTCACAGTTCTGTATCGAATAGATACTTAATTCTTAGTTTACGTCGTAAAACGCTTTTCGCTTCCGGCCGATTTCGCTTCCCATTGCAGTGATCTCATCCTCCGTCAGGTTCAGCTCCTCGGCAATACTTGACAGCAGGCACCCCTCCTGAAGCATATGAACAAGCCTTCTTTCCTGGCGGGAAAGGCTGTCCAGAAATTGCTCCGCCATGATCCGGGCCTCCACCGCCGCAACCCCATCAAAGGAGGCATCCGCAAGAGTATCATAGAGGCAGAAATCATCCTCTCCGTCGCTGGTAAGCGGCTGATCCAGCGACAGGTGGGAGTAGGCAGCGACATGTTGCTTGTTTTCCAGCAGGAGCTCTCGCTGGATCTGCTCTTGCAGATATGTTTCTAAATCTCCATAAGCCGGACAATATCTCTGCACGGCGGTATAAAACGCCTCCGTGGCACAGGCCCGGCGTTCCGAAAGCGGTGTACTCTTGGCCTGCTGACTTACCATCTGATCCACAAGGTGCTGGTAGAGAATGAGAAGCTGCTCCGGATCATACTGCGGCTGCGCAGAATTCTTATCCAGGTGTCGTCTTGGAATGATCCTTCCCAGGAAATAGCCGGTACGCTCGTCGCGGCTCAGACGAAAAGAGAGGGGGAAGCGCAGGCCGGTAGAGGCAATTTGAGCAGAGAGGGCTTGCGCCGACATAATCCCGCAGTGTGGCCGGCCAATCCCGGTTCCATGGCCGTCGGCAATGGCCAAAATCTTGAACTTTGAATCAAACCCGACCCGGATATACGGGGGAAGCACATTGCACAGCGGCTTCCCCAGACGAAGCTTGCCGTCCGTGCTGATTGAGGCACGGAGCGCCCTGCGATTATCCTCCTTCTCAAACCATTTAAAATTGTATTTTGTATGTACCATATGAAAGACCTCTCTTAATATAAAATGAGGTCTTATTTTATACGATTCTGTTGAAAAAAGAAAGCTGTTTGGACAGCGAGGCGCAGGAACGCTCCCCTTTTGAGCTGTTTTGCTCAAAAGGGGAGCTGAGAGGATGGCCCCTGATAAACGAAGTGGTTTCTTAGATTTTATCAAAATAATTAAATGGCACTTGTCCTTCTGCAGTCAAGAAATGTGGTTTTCAGCAAGTAGCTGTGATCCTGGTAAGTTGACAGCCGCACCGCCGGCCTATCGGGAATTTCCACACTACCTGAAGACCCTGGCACAAATCGTTTGCAGAGCTATTGGAGACAGCTGCCCGCTGTGTTTCGTGAGGAAATCCCGCGGACATGGAATGGACTGGATGCCCTCCATATGGTATGGTGACATCAATGGCAGAAAATGGAGGCGGGACTGGATGGCAGATGGGCAGGCAAAACGAATCAAGGAACTGACGCTTATGCTGATGTACCTGACCTCTTGGGAGGAGCATGACACGCCGGGACTCGGGGCGGTATAAAAGAAAGAACTGGGGCAGTACCCCCTTGTCCGCCGGTGCTGGAAAGGATGCGATTTCCAAATCCTGAATGAACTGGCAGAGGACGGGCTGATTTGTGACAGCGGATGCATCCAGCCCGCTCAAATCACCCCCGCGGGTGAGGCTGAGGCGCAGAGGTTGTTGGAGCAATATGGAATCAGATTGGAAGAAGGAGGGGGTGACAGTGCCAGACCACATGTACCAAAGCATCCGATCCGCTCCAGCGCGGCGGAATACCTGGCCTTCGCCGCCACCACCGGCAATGGCGCGGAAAGCATGGAGATGCGCTACGAGGACGAAAATATCTGGTTGACGCAGAAGATGATGGCAGCTCTTTGTGATGTCTCTGCAGCGGCCGTCAATCAGCATCTGAAAACCATTTTTGAAGATGGGGAACTGAACAAGGAGGCAGTTATTAAGTATTTCTTAATAACTGCCTCAGCTGGGAAACAGTACAACACGAACCACTATAATCTGCAGGCCATCATCGCTGTGGGCTTCAAAGTCAACAACGACCGGGCGGTTCAGTTCCGCAAGTGGGCCAACGGTATCGTCAAGGACGATACGATCCAGGGCTGGGCCATAGACAGCGACCGCCTGAAAAACGGCGGCAGCGTACTCACCAAAGAATACTTCGACCACCTGCTGGAACAGATCCGGGGATTCGGATGTCTGAGCGCAGGTTCTACCAGAAGATCACAGATACCTATGCCACCGCGTTGGATTACGACAAGTCAGCCAAGACAACGCGCCTGTTCTTCGCGGAGGTGCCGCACAAGCTCCACTGGGCCATCCACCGCCACACAGCGGCGGAACTGATCATGGAACGGGCCGACGCGGAAAAGCCCCACATGGGGCTGACCTCCTGGGAGCGGTATCCGGATGAGAAGATCCAGAAGTACGGTGTATCTATTGCCAAGAACGACCTCTCCAAAGAGGAACTGCAGGCGCCGGAGCGCATCGTCACCATGTATTTGGACTATGCGGAATATCAGGCCAGCCGCCACATCCCTATGGCCATGCAGGACTGGTCTCAAAGATTGAACCGCTTTCTGGGATCCAATGAGCACAAGATCCTCCACGACACTGGCCGGATGGCCCATGAGATCGCCAAAGTGTTTGCGGAGAGTGAGTTTGAAAAATACGGGATCGTGCAGGATCAGTTGTTTGAAAGTGACTTTTATCGTTTCCTTGCTTTAGAGGAGGAAAGGTGTGCCCGGTCTTTCCAAAAACGGCGGACATCCACAGGATGTCCGCCGTTTTGCGTTTTGCATCTGCAAGTCTCGAAAGCCCGGGGCAGAGGGCACACATTCCCGGAAGACTGCCTGCGGCCGCCGGGGAGCGGGGCTCACGTGCCCTGCAGCCGGCCCCGCACCAGGCGGCAGAGATACTCCACGCCGTACTTCAGCGCCGCCTCGTCCATCAGATAGCGGCTGTTGTGGTGGGGGACCGTACAGCCGGTGGCTTCGTTCCGGGCGCCCAGCTCCACAAAGAAGCCCGGACAGTTCTCCTGCAGGGCGGAGAAGTCCTCTCCCGGCATCAGGGGCTCGATCTCCAGGGCCGCCTCCCTGCCGAAGGTGTCCTGGACCAGCTGACGGCCGAATTGGGTCAGATCCGGGTCGTTGATGACCGAGGCGTAGCCCAGGGAGAACCGGAAGGTGTAAGAGGCGCCGGCGGCGTCGCAGACGCCCCTGACGATCTGCTCCAGCGTCTGGGGCAGTGTCCGGCGGGTCTCCCGGTCAAAGGTGCGGGTGGAGCCGGTGATGGTGACCTCGCCGGGGATGATGTTGTAGGCCTGCCCGCCCTGGACCATGCAGACGGACACCACGGCGGGCTCCACCGCCCGGATCCGGCGGGCCACCACGGTCTGCAGGGCCGTGATGATCTGGGCCGCCGTCACGATGGGGTCCACGCAGGTCTCCGGAAAGGCGGAGTGTCCGCCCTTGCCGATGACCTGGATATCGAACCGGTCCGTGGCGCTGGTGAGGGCGCCCGACCGGATGCCGAAGGTGCCGGTGGGGAAGCTGGAGCTCAGGTGCATGCCGTAGATCTCGGAGACGCCCTCCATCACGCCGGCCCGCAGCATCTCCGCGGCGCCGCCGGGAGGCAGCTCCTCCGCATGCTGAAAAAGGAAGCGCACTTCGCCATGGAGCTGTTCCCGCTGCCCGGCCAGGATCTGTGCCGCCGCCAGCTGCATGGCGGCGTGGCCGTCATGGCCGCAGGCGTGCATGACGCCCGGCGTCTTGGAGGCGAAGGGCAGTCCCGTCTCCTCGGTGATGGGCAGGGCGTCGATATCCGCCCGCAGGGCGATGGCGGGGCCGGGGTGGGCGCCCCGCAGCACTGCCACCACACCGGTCTTGGTGGGGCGCTGGAGCTCCAGGCCGGGGATGGCCCGCAGATGCTCCAGCAGGAAATCTGTGGTGCGGAACTCCTGGAAAGACAGCTCCGGCGCCGCGTGCAGCTCCCGCCGCCAGGCGATGAACTGGGGCTCCAGAGCCAGGACCTCTTGTGAAAACATACGCATCCTCCTTGTCAAAAGCTGCTGCGGTCCACGGTCCCGGCGCAGAAGCGGTCCCAGAACTGCAGATACGTCTCTCGGGTGAATTTCGGCCGGAAGGACTCCCGGATGGCCCGGGCCTTGGCGGCGCCGTCCCAAAGCAGGTCGATGACCGTCATGGCCATGGCCCTAGCCGGCATCACATAGGCCATCTCCGGATCGCAGATGGTGAAGTCCTTGCTGTGGGCATCTCCGTCGTAGCCGCCGGTGGAGATGTGGATGAAGGGCATGAGGGAGCTGACATCGCCGGCGTCCGTGGCGCCCATCAGCTCCTGGCCGTAGATGTTGGTGCCGGCGCCCAGCAGGGTCTCGGCATTGGCGGCGAACAGGGCGGACAGGTCCGGGTCCTGGATCAGGGGGAGATAGCCGGGCATCTCCTGGATGTCCACCTGGGCCCCGATGGCATAGGCGCAGCCCCGCAGGGACCGGTTCACCTTTTCGGAGGCGTCCAGGATGGCCTCCAGATTGGTGCCCCGGACATAGGTCTCCATCCGCACGTCCGCCGGGACGATGTTCACCAGATCCCCGCCCTTGGTGATGATGGGGTGGACCCGGATGCGGTCCTTCTCCCGGAAGGTCTCCCGCTGGGAGTTGATGGCCAGCAGGGAGAGGGCGGCGGCGTTCAGGGCGTTGATGCCGTCAAAGGGCCGGGCGCCCGCGTGGGCCTCCCGCCCGGTGAAGCGGATCAGCTTGCCCAGAAAGCCGGAGCTGTCGCAGCCGATGAGGAAGCGGCGGTCCCGGACGCCGGCATGGGAGTGGATCATCATGCCCATGTCGATGTCGTCCAGGATGCCCTGCCGCAGGAGCTCCTGCTTGCCGCCGAAGAAGCGGATCTGCCCCTCCTGCTGCAGCCGCTCCCGGTACTCCAGCTCCACGTATTCCTCCGCCGGCACGGCCACGAAGGCCACGTCCCCGTCCAGCTGGTCCGCCAGGGGTGCCAGGCCCATGGCGGCGCCCAGCATGGCGGCGATCTGGGAGTTGTGGCCGCAGGAGTGGGCGGCGCCTGTCTCCCGGTCCGCCTGGGGGTGCAGGGGGCAGACCACCGCGTCCAGCTCTCCCATCACCATGACCCGGGGGCCGGGCGCACGGCCCTTCAGATCGCCCCGGACGCCGGTGATGGCCAGATGGTCCCGGAACGGGATCCGGAGCTGCGCAAAGGTGCTGCGCACCAGCTCCGCCGTCCGCCGCTCCTTGAAGCCCAGCTCCGGGTGGGAGAAGATCTCCTGGCCGATCCGGATGATGGCGTCCTGATGTTCATCGATGGCCTGGAGACACTGCGCTTTCAGCGCCTCTTTCGTCATATGAAGACCTCCTTGAGATCGATTTTACCAATTGCCGCAGAAACCCACGGCTGCCTCTCCATATTTTATATAAAATGCGAAAATTTGCAAGGGTTTGTTGACAGACGGGGAAACATGGGATATGATAAACCAGTTCAAAAGGTAGTATCATTAAGACGGCGGCCTTGTGCCGCCTGGAGTTGAGGAGAGAAAGAACTGCCCATGCGCACACGGGTGATCGGCGCTGTCCAGGGGCGCAGTCCCTTTTCCCTGGTGATCCGCAACGTGCGGATCGTGAATGTGTATAATGATACGGTGACAGAGGGCTCCATCGGCATTGTGGATGACCGCATCGCCTATGCGGGCCCCATGGACTTTGCCTGTCAGGCGGAAGAAGAGCTGGACGGCGGCGGCTGCTATGCGCTCCCGGGGTTCGTGGACGCCCACATGCACCTGGAGAGCAGCATGCTGACGCCAGCGCATTTTGCGGAGGTGGTCCTGGCCTGCGGCACCACCACGGTGGCGGCGGACCCCCATGAGATGGGCAATGTCCTGGGCCTGGAAGGGGTCCGGGCCCTGATGGAGGCCGCCGGCGGCCTGCCCCTGCGGGTGCTGATGATGGCGCCCTCCACCATCCCCTCCGCGCCGGGCTTTGAGGACTCCGGCTATGACGTGGGGCCGGAGGAGGCCGCCCGCCTGCTGGATCTGCCGGGCATCTCCGGCCTGGGCGAGGTGATGGACTTCCACGCCGTGGCCGCCGGGGAGACGCGCATCCTCTCCGTGGTGGAGGAGGCGCTGAAGCGGGGATGCCTCGTGGACGGCCACGCCTCTCTGCTGACCGGGCGGGACCTGCAGGCCTTCCGGGCCGCCGGGATCGACAGCGACCACACCCTGCGGACGGCGGACAAGCTGCGGGAGGAGCTGGCTCTGGGCTTCAATGTGCAGATCCAGTCCGGCAACCTGAGCCGGGAGATGGCAGAGGCCATGAACAGCGCGCCGGTGCAGGATCAGATCTGCCTGGTGACCGACGACGTTCCCCTCCCGAAACTGATGGAGCGGGGACATTTGAACCGCGTGGTGGCGGAGGCCGTGGCCCTGGGGCTGGATCCGGTGCGGGCCGTCCGGTTCGCCACCATCAATCCCGCCCGGCGGCTGCGGCTCTATGACGTGGGCGCCATTGCGCCGGGCATGATCGCGGACATCCAGCTGGTGCGGGACCTGCGGGAGCCCAGGCCGGAGGCCGTGTTCTGC